>ENA-OPYT01000484-OPYT01000484.1-human-gut-metagenome-genome-assembly--contig:-NODE-484-length-12260-cov-2.833594_pt1 | contig 12260 bp, 8 predicted proteins | sample MGYA00242636_ERZ504480 | MGnify/ENA primary metagenome ERZ504480 (study PRJEB26092, sample SAMD00036228) | human gut metagenome | host: Homo sapiens | study: EMG produced TPA metagenomics assembly of...
CAGGCGCTGGAGCAGCTCGGTACCCTCCTCCATGATGGTCAGATCGGCGGAAAACGTGGTGTCGAACACATAATCTGCGCCCAGCTTGCGCAGAACGGACACCAGCTGACCGACGGTTGCCTGCCGGTCGGCATGCCGAAGGCTTCGCCCCATGCAGCACGCACGGCCGGAGCAATCTGCACCAATGGTCACGCGGTCCGGATCGCCGAGCGCAGCATATGCCTTCTGCGTGTCATCGCGCTCGCGCAGAGCGCCGGTCGGGCAGTGCGTGATGCACTGACCGCACAGCGAGCAGTCTGCCTGCTTGATCACGCGGTTTTCCGAAACATCAATGGTGGTGCGCGCACCCGAGCCGCTGATATCCCAGACGGACAGCGACTGCACCTTGTCGCATACCTGAATGCAGCGCATGCACTTGATGCACTTGTTTACATCACGGTAGAGCGGAAACGTGGTCGTCCAGTCGGCCTTTTTGCCGCGTGCAAGGTCGGTGGGGTAGGAAACACCCAGAATGCCCATATCGTTTGCAATCTTCTGCAGCTGGCAGGTGCCCGAGCGGATACAGGTCGCGCACTTGTTGTCGTGCTGCGAGAGGATAAGCTCCATATTGACACGGCGCGCCTCGAGTGCACGCGGAGAATTGGTGCGGATGACCATGCCTTCACGCACAACGTTGTTGCACGAGGGAACCAGCTTGCCCTCGCCCTCTACCTCGACACAGCAGACGCGGCAGGCGGAGATTTCGTTCAGCTCTTTTAGGTAGCACAGGCTGGGGATTTCGATATCGACAGAGGCGGCGGCATCCAGAATGGTGGTGCCTTCCGGTACAGTCACCGGGATAGAATTGATCGTCAGATTTACCATTTAGAAGAACGCCCTCCCTTGAAAATACCGTAGCCGAAGTGGTCGCAGCGCAGGCAGCGGGAGGTCTCCTGATGAACCTCCTGCTCGGTCATGCCGCACTTTACCAGATCAAAGTTGCCGACGCACTCCTCGGCGGGTCTGCTGCGCAGCTCGATGCGGCCGCAGGCCGGCATGTTGGTCAGATGCGGTGCCGGAATCTCAACATCGCTCTTGATAACGTGACGGAAGCCGAGGTGTGCGTCAATGTTGGCCGCAGCCACCTTGCCAGCGGCTACCGCGCGGATAACAGTCGCCGGACCGGTAACGGCATCGCCGCCCGCGAATACATGCGGGGGTGTTCGGCACAAATGCGTCGGATTCGGCCTGAATCTTGCCGCGCACGACCGGAGCGATCTGCTCGAACGGCTTTGCGTCGATGGACTGACCGATGGCTACGATAACGACATCGCACGGTGTGCGGAGCAGCGGCTGATCGGCATCGTAGGGACGCGGACGACCGTCCTTGCCGTAGGCACCGATGACCTGCGGACGCGTCCACAGAGCGGTAACGCGGCCCGTTTCATCGGTCTCAATGTGATCGGGCGCCTGCAGCGAGAGAATCTGGCAGCCTTCGCTCTGTGCTTCCTCGATCTCCTCTGCGAGTGCGGTCATATCGGTCACGCGCCGGCGGTAGACGCACGTTACTGCGGAGGCACCGAGACGGATTGCGGTTCGGGTTGCATCCATCGACACGTTGCCGCCGCCGATGACGCAGACGCGCTTGCCCTTGAAGTCCGGCACGCGGCCCTCGCCGATGTCGCGGAGCAGCTGCACCGCGGAGTGTACGCCGACTGCGTCCTCGCCGGGAATGCCGATCTTCTTGTCGTTATGCGCACCGATGGAGATGTAAACCGCGTCGTACTGGTTCTCAATCTCAGCGAACGAAATATCGCGGCCGATGGAAACGTTGGTATGCACCTCAATGCCGGTGGACAGGATGAAGTCGATATCCGCATCCAGCTTGTCCTGCGGCAGACGATAATCCGGAATGCCGTAGCGCAGCATGCCGCCGAGCTTGGGACGCTGGTCATAGACTACGACCTGGTGACCCATCAGCGACAGGAAATACGCCGCCGACAGACCGCCCGGTCCGCCGCCGATGATGCCGATGCGCTTGCCGGTCGAGGGTGCGGAATCCGGCGGCGTGGTGTTGTCCGCGTGGTCGCACGCGAAACGCTTGATGCCGCAGATGTTGACCGCATCGTCCACCATGCTGCGGCGGCAGTGTGCCTCGCACGGGTGCTCGCAGACATAGCCGCATACGGTCGGGAAGGGGTTGTCCTTGCGGATCAGGCGCACGGCGTCATTGTAACGGCCGGCACGCACGAGTGCAATGTAGCCCGGAATATCTACTCCGGCCGGGCACAGCGCCACGCACGGCACCGGATGATCCCAGCCGAACAGGCAGCGGCCGCTCTCCACATGGGAGAGGTAGTCATCGCGAAAGCCCTGCACGCCCTGCAGAACCATGCGGGCAGCCTCATAGCCGATGGCGCAATCCGCCGTATCCTGAATAACACGGGCGGTTTTCTCGATCAGGTCAATGGTCTCCGGTGTTGCGGTGGAATCCAGTACCTGCTCGAGCAGAGTGGTCAGCTGCCCCAGACCGATGCGGCACGGAACACATTTGCCGCAGGTCTGTGCATGGCACAGACGCAGGAACGACAGCGACATATCCACCGGACACAGACCCGGAGGACTGGCGCTGATGCGCCGCTCGATATCGCGGTACAAGCCGGCAATGACGGTCTCAGCCTTGCCCGGCGTTTCAATGGATAAACGACTCAAAAAAAGGTCCCCTCCCTTTCTTGTAGAAACATATTAAAATAATAGAACTTTTTGGCAGATAAGTCAATTGTAACTCAGCGATTTTGGAGAAAATACCAATAAAAATGCTGCTTGTAGTGGCGACTGGAGGACGGATATGCTATACTGACAGAAAAAGGAGAAGGAGAGCGAAGCTATGCGCATCATCAATTTCGGTTCGCTGAATATAGATAAGGTATATCAGGTGGAGCAGTTTGTACGGCCGGGACAGACCATCACCGCGAAGGACTATGCCGTGGCTGCGGGCGGCAAGGGGCTCAACCAGTCACTGGCGGCGGCTCGAGCGGGCGCAGAGGTGCTGCACGCGGGCGCGATCGGCGCGGAAGGCCGCTTTATGGCCGATCTGCTGCGGGAATCCGGTGCGGATACCTCGCTAGCTGCGCGAGGTGGACGGCCCGTCCGGACATGCCGTTATCGAGATAAACGCCGCCGGTCAGAACCGGATTATCGTGTTCGGCGGCGCAAACCGCAGCATGACGAGCGAGTATATCGAGCGGGTGCTCGACGCCTCGCAGCCGGACGACTGGGTGCTGCTGCAGAATGAGGTCAACCTCGTGCCGGAGATCATCCGCCGTGCGCATGAAAAGGAACTGCGGGTGGTGTTCAATCCGTCTCCCGTGCCGGAGAATACCGAAAAGCTGCCGCTTGCGTGCGTCAGCCTGTTTATGGTGAATGAAATTGAAGCGGCACAGCTTGCGGGAACGGATGCAAATGCAGATTTCAAGGATACGCTGACGGCTTTGCGGGCAAAATACCCGAATGCGTCGGTCGTTATGACGGTCGGTGCGGACGGTGTGCTGTACGATGGAGAGAATGGTCGGTTTCAACTTCCTGCATTTAAGGTAAAGGCCGTGGACACCACCGCTGCCGGAGATACCTTCTGCGGATACTTTCTTGCGGCAGTCAGCGCAGGGAAATCGGTGCAGACCGCGCTGCAGGAGGCTTTGGCGGCATCCGCTCTCGCTGTCTCGCGCGCAGGCGCGGCTCCCTCGGTGCCGACAGCAGACGAAGTACGGGAATTTCTGCGCAGGCACGCATAAATCATCGGAAACGGGGCAAACTGAATCTCCGAAAGGAGTGTATCGGTATGCACATTACAATCGAACGAGACGGCTGTATTTCCTGCGGTCTGTGTGAAGGAACCTGTCCTTCCGTGTTCTGCATTGCGGAGGACGGTCTTGCCGAAGTCCATCATCAGCCGGAGACCGCAGAGGAGCAGGCGGGCGCACAGGAGGCCGCAGGCGGCTGTCCGGTGGCCGTCATTCATGTCAGCTGAGAACGTAAGCGTAAAGGCAGACCGTCGGGTCTGCCTTTTTGCATCGACCGCAAGAATTTGAAAGTTTGTCCGAGAGCCCCGCTCATATCCCGCAAATAGGGGCGTTCTTTTCGCAAGAATGCTCTGTTTTTTCAGCCCCTGAAACGCTACAATAGAATCATCAAATGGAGAGCGGCAAAACCGCCGCGTAAGAGAGAGAGTTGCATATAAAAGGAGAGAATATACCATGAAAACTGTTAAGGTTGGTTCGGTAGGTCTGGGTCGTCTGGGTTATGAGCACGCGAAGAACCTTGCGACGCAGGTTCCGGGCTGCGAACTGGCAGCCATCTGCGACGTAGATGCAAACCGCGTAAAGAAAGTTGCGGCAGAGCTCGGCGTGCCGAATACTTACACCGATTTTGAGGAAATGTGCAAGAATCCGGAGCTGGACGCGATCGTTATCGTTTCCCCGTCCTTCCTGCACTGCCAGCAGATTGAAATTGCCATGAACCACGGCAAGCATGTGTTCTGCGAGAAGCCGCTCGGCACGGATGTTGCACAGTGCAAGGCTGCCGAGAAGGTCATCGAGGCACATCCTGACCTGATCTTCCAGCTTGGCTTCATGCGCCGCTTTGACAAGTCCTACGCCGAGGCAAAGCGCAAGATTGACAACGGCGATATCGGCAAGGTTGTTCTGGTTCGCTCCTACACGCAGGACCCGCGTTCCACCATCGAGTCTACCCTCAAGTTTGCACCGCACTCCGGCGGTCAGTACCTCGATATGTGCGTACATGATATCGACCTCATCCGCTGGTTCACCGGCTCGGATGTCAAGAATGTATGGGCAATCGGCGGCGTATTCGAGTTCGACCTGTACAAGGAGCTGAACGATGCGGACAACGCAGCTGCTACCATCCAGATGGAGAACGGCGCAATGGGCTTCATGTTCACCAACCGCACCCATGCCGCAGGCTCCAATGTCGAGACCGAGATCATCGGCACCCACGGCACGCTGCGCATTGCAAACGTCGGCGCAAAGAACCTGCTGAATATCGTGGATGAGCACGGCTCCCGCGAAGAGTATTATCCGGACTTCATGAGCCGCTGGCACGAGGCTTTCGTAGCCGAGATGGTTGCCTTCACCGGCCATGTCCGCGACAACACCAAGCCGGCTGACCTCACCGTTTATGACGGCACCGCCGTTTCTGAGGCTGCTTACCGCTGCAAGGAATCCTTTGAGACCGGCAAGATGCTGCCGATTCGATAAAATCAGCATAGAGAAAGCCTGTCACCATAGGTGGCAGGCTTTCTGTTATCCGCAGCCCTGCCGGACCGCAGCGGGCGAAGCGCTGCATTGAGTTTTCATCGCAGGAGCGCTATAATAAGTTTATCTGATGATATGTACCGCGATCGGACAAAAGGCAGTATCGCCAAAGGTTTGATCTGGTTTGCGCTGACAGGGCCGGTCGGTGAGGTCGGTATCCGGATTGCTATCCCGATCGGCTGGTGTCTCGCGGATTTTGCAGACTGCGGATACTATCTCCGCCGCAGAAAGGCGCTTTTGCCGCGGAATTGAGGAAAAAAGGGAGTGTTTTTATGATTCAATGCTTTGTGAAAAAGGAATATGAAGCGCCATTCGGCCTGACGCAGATGCCGCGTCTGTTTTCGGTCAGCCGCACAGATGAGAAGGCATCGGCGCATCCGCGTGTTATGCACGCGCATGACGATTTAGTGGAAATTGTACTCGTGCGAGGCGGCGAGAGCCGCTATTTTGTCGGCGGCACGCCGTATGAGGCACGCCGCGGCGATCTGTTCATCTTCAACAGCCGCGTCGTGCACGATGAGCCGTCCGGACCGGATCGTCCGGTGGCAACCTCGAGTCTGGCGCTTGGCGGACTGGCTGTGCCCGGACTGCGCGAAAATACGCTGATCGCGGAGGATTCCTGTCCGGTGTGCCGCCTGACCGAGTCGCAGACCGTGCGGCTGGAGCATCTGTACGACGTGCTTTACGATGAGCTGACCGAGGGCAACGACGACGGTGCACATCATCTTCTGCTTGCGATCCTGACGCTTGTGCAGCAGTTCCGCGCGACCGCAGCCGAGGGCAGCACGCACAGCGGCAATGCCTTTGCACAGCGTATCAAGGATTACATCGACAAGCATTTTGCGGACGAATTTTCTCTGCAGCAGATGGCGGATGCGCTGCACGTCAGTCCGTACTATCTGGCGCATATCTGCAAGGAAGTGACCGGATATTCGCCGCTGCAGTATGTTCTGCGCCGCAGGATTGGCGAAGCGCAGACGCTGCTCATCACAACTGATTTGCCGGTAACGCGGATTGCATCGCAGGTGGGGTATGACAACCCGAGCCATTTCAATGCGCAGTTTTCCAAGGCGGTTGGTATGGCGCCGAGGACTTTCAGAAAAGAGTATGTTTTCCATAAGTAACCGCCATACCCACGGCGGTGGGCAAGAGGATAGACACCTGCGGTTTCTATCCTCTTGTGCCGCACCGCCGCGCAGGCGAGTTCTATTTGCCTTTCGGGCGGAAACCCTGCGTATCAGCACGGACTATATGGTATACAAAAGGCTCCCATTCCAAACGGAACGGAAGCCTTTCTATATAAGAGGTGCAAAGAGTATGTGTTATTCGGTCTTCATATACAGCATGCGGATCGAATTGAGTACGCACAGCATAGCCACGCCGGTATCGGCGAATACGGCCAGCCACATGGATGCGATACCGAACAGACCGAGGATCATAACGAGGATCTTGACCGCGAGTGCAAACACGATGTTCTCCTTGGAGACGATATTCGCCTTGCGGGCGATCTTGATCGAGATCGGAATGGAGGTCAGGTCGGCGTTCATGAACACCACGTCTGCAGCCTCGATTGCCGCGTCTGCGCCGCTGCCCATTGCCGCGCCGACATCTGCACCGGCGAGTACGGGAGCATCGTTGATGCCGTCACCGACGAACATAACCGCACCGCGCTTCTCGCGGATATCGGTCAGCGCCGACAGCTTATCCTGCGGGAGCAGGCGGGCACGCACTTCGTCAATGCCGACTTCCTGTGCAACCGCGTCCGCACTGGCCTGACCGTCACCGGTCAGCATGGCGGTGGTGAGTCCCTGAGCCTTCATGCGGCTGATTGCGGATTTGGCATCTGCCTTAATGGTATCGGCAATGTCAACATGACCGAGGAAGTGACCGTCCATCGCCAGCAGCACTTCCGTGCTGCCCGGGGTGCCGTGGTAGCCGGAAAGGTCGATGTTATTGCGCTCCATCAGCTTTACGTTGCCGCAGAGTATGGTTTTACCTTCCAGTTCGGCGAAAACGCCTTCGCCGGCCTGCTCGCGGATGTTCTCAACCGTTGCACCAACGGCAACAAGAGAAAAGTCGCCGGCCTTTGCCGCGGACGTTTTGCGCTCCTCGTAGGAGTTGATGATGGACTTGGCGATCGGGTGGGTGGAAGCGCCTTCGCAGGCGGCAGCCAGCCACAGAAGCTCATTCTCATCGAGCGGAACGCCCTGTGCCGGAACGACCTTCTGTACCACAAAGTTGCCCTTGGTGATGGTGCCGGTCTTATCCATAACGATGGTCTTAACGTTATTCAGTGCTTCCAGAGAAGCGCCGCCCTTGAACAGGATACCGCGTCTGGAGCCTGCGCCGATGCCGGAGAAGTAGGTCAGCGGTACGCTGAGCACCAGTGCGCACGGGCAGGAGATTACAAGGAAGGTCATCGCGGTGTAGACCCACTTGTGCCACTCGCCGGTAACAAGGCTCGGGATAATGGCGGTCAGCAGGGCAATCGCAACAACAGCCGGGGTGTAAACGCGGGAGAAACGGGTGATAAAGCGGTCGATCTTCGGCTTGCGGGCCGCTGCATTCTCCACGCTGTCGAGAATGCGCTGTACCATGCTCTCAGCGAGAATGTGGGTGACACGCAGCTTGATCGCGCCGTCGGTGTTGACACAGCCGGAGGTGCCTTGTCGCCGGCAGCGACACGAACCGGAACCGGCTCACCGGTAACAGCCGAGGTATCCAGGCGGCTTTCGCCTTCGACAATCTCGCCGTCCAGCGGAACGCGGTCGCCCGGGCGCACCAGAACAATGTCGCCCTCCTGTGCGTCTTCAGCAGGAATAACCTCGATTTTGCCGTTGTCCTTGACCAGATTTACCGTCTCGGGACGCAGGTCGATCGCGTCCATGATCTGCTTGCGCGAACGGTCAACCGCACGATCCTCAAAGTATTCGCCGACACGGTAGAACAGCATAACGCCGACAGCCTCGTCGAACGAGCCGACCGCCCATGCACCGATGGTTGCAACGGCCATCAGGAAGTTTTCGTCAAATACCTGACCGCGGCCGATGTTCTTGACAGCCGTCAGCAGGACATGGCGGCCGAGCAGCAGGTAAGCCGCGATGAGCAGCACCAGCTTGACAGCCATGACCGGAATGAGCAGACCGGCAACGAACAGCGCTGCACCGATGAGCATTTCGGCAAGTGGATGGCTGCTGCTCTCTTCCTTTTCCTCCTCGGGAGCGATTACCTTGACTTCGCTCTCGATATTTGAGCAGATTTTACGGATTTCGGGAAGCAGTGCATCAGGATTGTCGCCCTTAACGCGCAGCTGCTTGGTCTCGTAGACCAGCACGCAATCGTCGATGCCGTCCAGCTGGCTGATCTGGTGCTGCATTTTCGCAGCGCAGTGTGCGCAGCCGAGGTTTTCGAGCGTGTAAACGCGCTGACCGTCCTTGCCGTAGTGCTTGGACTTGGGTGCGATGACCTTGGCGTCGCTCTCGATGGACGAGCAGATCTCACGGATTTTCGGCAGAAGCGCATCCGGATTTTCGCCGGTCACGCGCAGCTGCTTGGTCTCAAATACGAGAACGCAGTCCTCCACGCCATCGAGTTCGCTGATGCGCTGCTCCATTTTTGCCGCGCAGTGTGCGCAGCCGACATTCTGCAGCGTGTACACGCGCTTGACGCTGTGCGCGCCTGCAGAATGTTCGTTGGTGGTGGTGCTCGTGCTCCTCGTCCTCATTGTGGTGGTGATGGTGTCCGCAGCCGCAGTCACAGTCATCGTCATGATGATGGTGGTGCTCGTGTTCGTCCTCATCGTGGTGGTGATGGTGTCCGCAGCCGCAGTCGCAGTCATCGTCATGATGATGGTGGTGCTCGTGCTCCTCGTCCTCATCGTGGTGGTGATGGTGTCCGCAGCCGCAGTCGCAGTCATCGTCATGATGATGGTGGTGCTCGTGCTCCTCGTCCTCATCGTGGTGGTGATGGTGTCCGCAGCCGCAATCGCATTCATCTTCATCATGTTCGTGATGATGATGTTCGTGCTCATGCACTTCTTCATTTAATAAGGTATCCGCATGCTTGTGTTCGTCTGCCATTTCGGATCGCCTCCTGTCGGTGATAGTTGATAATATATGAACGATTGCTCATATGTTCATGTATTCATATTATAACCGAAGAAAGGGAAAGTCAATAGCGGTATACGAAAAATGTGCACAAAAGGCAGAGGGCAAAACTTCGCATTTTGCGCGCAGTTCAGCCGGTTTTGCGAAAAATGCAAGCCGGAAAGGGAATACCTGCATCCGTTTAAACTGACCGAACCCGAGCGTTATTCACAAAGAAAAAGCGGATAAAAATGATAGACTTAACAAGATGTACAAAGTTTCTCTGTATTTTATTCGATTTTTTTTTGGCTTTGGTCTTGCCAATACTGTACAAAAAACAGTATAATCTATACTGTAAGGCTATGCTTCACGCGTAGCCAGCCAATTTCTGAAGAAGAGGAAGCCGGGCGCGCGTCCGGTTCTTCTTGCGCAAAATATTAGAGAGGTGAAAGAAATGGCGTATTCGTTCCGTGGCGGCATACACCCGGGTACTCACGCAGACCCGGGCTATAAATCCGCGACAAACACCAAGCCGATCGAGAAGCTGGCATTGCCTGATGAGGTAATCCTGCCGGTTTCCATGCACATCGGCGCACCGGCAAAGCCGATCGTTTCGGTTGGCGACACCGTGGACCTGGGACAGCCTATCGCGGAAGCCGGCGGCTTTGTCAGCGCTCCTGTCCATGCTACCGTTTCCGGCAAGGTAAAGGCAATCGAGCCTCGCCTGCATCCGAACGGCAGCAAGGTTCTGTCCATCGTAATTGAAAATGATGGCGAGGACCGCAAGCACGAGTCCGTGCATCCCTACGACTTCGCTTCCATGAGCAATGAGGAGCGTATCGAGTGCATCCGTTCTGCCGGCATCGTCGGCCATGGCGGTGCAACCTTCCCGACCCATGTCAAGATCCAGTCCGGTATCGGCAAGTGCGACACGGTCATCATCAACGCTGCAGAGTGTGAGCCGTACATCACGTCCGACCATCGCCTGCTGCTCGAGCGTCCGGAAGAGACCATCGGCGGCCTGAAGATGCTGGCCGACATCATGGGCGTACAGACCGCGATCATTGCGATCGAGGAAAACAAGAAGGATACCTTCGCCAAGATCGAAGAGCTGATCGCGGATGATCCGCGCCTCAAGCTGTATCCGCTGACCTGCAAGTACCCGCAGGGTGCTGAGAAGCAGCTGATCAATGCCTGCACCGGCCGTGAAGTTCCGTCCGGCAAGCTGCCGGCAGACGCCGGCTGCGCGGTATTCAACGTAGATACCGCAGGTGCGGTTTACCGCCGCTTCACCACCGGTATGCCGGTCATCCGCCGTATCGTTACCATCTCCGGTTCCGCTGTTGCCGAGCCGAAGAACCTCGAAGCACGCATCGGCACCCCGATCGAAAAGCTGATCGATGCCTGCGGCGGCTTCAAGGAAGCTCCGAACAAGCTCCTTGCCGGCGGCCCGATGATGGGCAACGCCCAGTTCTCTCTGGATGCCCCGGTTGTCAAGGGCACCAACGCATTCCTCGCCTTTGCAGGCAATGAGGATAAGCGCGTTAAGGATCCCCAGTGTATCCGCTGCGGCAAGTGCATCAACGCCTGCCCGATGCATCTCCTGCCGATCTACATGAATGTATACGGCAAGCAGGAGGATCTGGACAACGCCGTTGACTGCGGCATGATGGACTGCATCGAGTGCGGCTCCTGCGCTTATGTCTGCCCGGCTCGTATCCCGCTGGTTGCACAGTTCCGTCTGACCAAGGGCAAGATCCAGGCTAAGCGTGCTGCAGAGCGCGCCAAGGCTGAGGCTGAGAAGAAAAAGGCCGAGGCGGAGGCTGCTGCAAAGGCAGAGGCTGAAAAGCCCGCAGAGAACAAGTAAGGAGGAAAACGAAAATGGCTTATGATCTTAGCAAAGTAGTCGTAACCTCCTCGCCGCATATCAAGGCGGATGATGACACCCGGAGCCTTATGCTCGATGTGCTCATCGCGCTTGTTCCGGCACTGGCGGTTGCAGTTTACACCTTCGGCGCTCGTGCGCTGATCCATGTTGTTATCGCAATGGTGGCAAGCCTTGTGTTTGAGACCATTTACAACAAAATCGTTCATCACCCGAACACCGTAGGCGACCTGTCCTGCCTGGTTACGGGCGTACTTATCGCATTCAACATTCCGGTTGCAGCTCCGCTGTGGCTGAGCGCTTTCGGTGCTCTGTTCGGCATCATCGTTGTTAAGATGCTGTTCGGCGGCATCGGCAAGAACTTTATGAACCCGGCACTCGGTGCCCGTGCGTTCATGATGGCATCCTGGGCCGGTTTCATGACCACCTGGACTGCTCCGCATGCAAACCTGCCGCTGTTCGGCAACGTAACCGTTACCGACGCAATCTCCACCGCAACTCCGCTGGCTACCCTTAAGACCGGTGCTGTACCGGCTGATACCGGCCTGCTGGAGATGCTGCTCGGTCAGACCGGCGGCGTTATCGGTGAGACCTCCGCGCTGGCTCTGCTGGCAGGCGGCGTTTATCTGCTGTGGCGCAAGGTTATCACCTCAACATTCCGGGCAGCTTACATCCTTACTGTTGCTGTCATCACCTTCCTGTTCCCGCTGTCCGGCGATGTTTCCCGCGTACAGTGGATGCTCAGCCAGGTACTGTCCGGCGGCCTGATGCTCGGCGCGATCTTCATGGCTACCGACTACGTTACCAGCCCGGTTACCCCGAAGGGCCAGATCATCTTCGGCGTTGGCTGCGGTCTGCTGACGGTATTCATCCGCTACTTCGCGGTCTGCGGAGGGCGTATCCTACTCCATTCTGATCATGAACACGCTGGTTTGGGCATCGACAAGAGACCCCTCCGCGCAATGTTCGGCTATCAGCTTG
>ENA-OPYT01000486-OPYT01000486.1-human-gut-metagenome-genome-assembly--contig:-NODE-486-length-12237-cov-3.365318_pt1 | contig 12237 bp, 17 predicted proteins | sample MGYA00242636_ERZ504480 | MGnify/ENA primary metagenome ERZ504480 (study PRJEB26092, sample SAMD00036228) | human gut metagenome | host: Homo sapiens | study: EMG produced TPA metagenomics assembly of...
TGGCTCAGTCCGCTTCGCATACGGTGTCCCGCTCCCTCTCTTTTGATGGAAAAATAATCACAGCTACTCACAGAGCCATTAAAAAGTCCTCTGCGACCATAGCTTGTACAATCTCGTGGAAACGCTGATCCCCCCATTCGTTGGAGAGAACCGGCCGGCCGAGCTTCTCTTGGACATATGCTTCTATCAAATCCATGTCACACATCCGGATGCCGGTATATGCAGAAACGATTACGCGCTCTTTTGTTGTCATAAACGGCTCTCACTCCCCGCTCAGTCACAAATCTCTAATCATTTTTGGGAACTAGTAGCCCCGGATGCTCACTTTGATATTCCAGCACCTGCTCCGTGTAGTCGGCCAGTACCAGCTTCAAATAGTCCTCGTCTGTTTCCCAGGAGTCGTTATTCAAAATGACTTCCAAAGCACCCTTTTCCGCTGCCTCCCGCTCCTCAGCGGTGCAGGATTCCAACGTCTGGCCTTCCAGCCGATCCAACAGCTCTTGTTCATAGGTCTTTCGACAGCCGATCAGAACGTCGTTTACAAAGTGCAGATCAAGCTGGACGCCCCCATACACAAAACTGAGCTGCCGGTCCGTGATCCCGGCGCTGGTCGCGGTGATCCCGTCCACATATCCGGTCTCCGAATTGTATTTGACCACATGGAGCTCTAAATTATCGGGATTGGAGCCGCCCTGCTGTTCTTCCGATTTCGCATCAATCATGGCCTGCTCAATGAGGTCGATATATACGCCGTCGTAAGTCAGGTCTGCGTTCACCACTGTAAATGGTTCGGCTGGATCCGGAGTCAGGTCCGCCACAGCCCTCCAATACACAAATGTTCCGCCAGCCACTACGATAAGCAGAAAAAGCGCCACGGCAAGCAGAAAAAGCGCCACGGCCAACAAGATTTTTTCTTTTTTCATAAAGGTCTCCTTATCCACTTGAAAATTCTAATAGATGGATTATAGCATCGCTGTGCAAAATACGTCCAATAAATTTCCTTCATAAAAGATTCCATTTATGCCATGGGTTCACACCGCCTCTTGACAGGTGTCCGGGAGCCTCTTACATGCACGAGATGCAAGAAAAAATTGCGGTGGACACGTTGAGCAGGAAGAAATCTTGATTTTCTGCCGGTCTTTCTATATAATCGCATCGGTGATTGTCATGTACAGGATGAGCCTGAAATGCTGCCCGAAGTGCAAGAAGGTTTTTATTGCGGAGCCTTATCAGAAGATCTGTGGGGAGTGCAAGGAGCAAAGACGAATAAAGCAATATCTCAGGACGCATAAGCAGCTAGGCTCCATTTGAAGATTATACAAAGCCGCTGCTCAAAATGCCAATGTATCATCTGCGAAACAGAAACGCCGCTCCGTAAGTCGCGCTGCAGGTTGTACTGCAGGAAATGCGGAGCGCTCATCTATGATCCGCTATCGATAAGGTTCCGGTTTAGATGTTTCCAGTTTTGTTTTCAGGATGCCAGGGTGAAAGATTGATGGGAGGAGTGCAGGTGTCTGATGGACGGGTTTTTCTCAGAGCAGCCGTGCTACCGTATTGAAATATTGGAATGGATCAATGAAGAGGATATTACCGACGAATGGCGTTATATCTGGAAGCATGACCCGCCTGAGCCGGTCTATGAAGTTATGATGGGCGGCTTTGTTGAGTCCCTAAATCTCGCCTTTGTGTACGAATCAATATATACCAGATCCGAGTATGAACAGATCCGGCAAAGCGGTTTCGATTACCAACCGCTGTTGTGGAGAACCCATATTCTCACGGACTGCCCAGACGATGATGCTAACTATGAAAAGGACGAGAACGCGGGAACTGGAGTTGCGGCCAAGCGGCTATCTAAATTTACGCTTTTTCCACGGTTGTGGAGGTAGCAGTCGGGGCGCTCATGCAGACGGAACCATAACCCAACTCCTGCCAGAGATAGGTACAAAATGAGCCCGAATAAACTGTTGTCCGGGTAAATTGGTTATGAAAAAAGCAGGCATGGAAGATCTCCCCCGTAGTATTTTCCGTGCCTGCCTTTATCATTTATATTTACATTCACATCTGACTCGCCATTTTCAAATATATAGGCTAAGAATCGGTTTCCCGGTCAATAGTAGCGTGTCCCGGGGCTGCCAGCAGAGCGGCAAGTCATCATCAATCAGCAGGATCTGTTTTCGCATGAAACTGCCTCCCATCCCCGGTTGGATCTGTATTTGGGTGGGCCTTCTGGTACAATTCGGCCAACTTCTGAAAACTTTCTGGGCTGATCACATGCTCCATGCGGCAGGCGTCCTGTTCCGCTGTTTTGGGATCGACACCTGCCTCTACCAGTAGGCGTGTGAAGAAGCAGTGCTTCTCATAGGTCTGCTCGGCTACCTCCCGGCCCACATCGGTCAGGCGGAGAAAGAAGTCTCCGTCCATGGTGAGAAATCCGCCCTCTTTCAAGGTAGATACCGCGTGACACACGCTTGGTTTAGATACCCCCATGTGCCGGGCCACATCCACAGAGCGCACCATGCCTTTTTCCTTTTGGAGTACCAGCACGGCCTCCAGATAATCCTCGCCCGACGCATGGAGTTTCATTTTACCGCCTACTTCCTATTCCATATCGTTCAGGAAAAAATTTCCAGCAGATGTTCTCTACCCTCCGGCTTACAGAGGGAGTAACTTTCCTGAATCTCGCCGTGCTCCATGTGGATAACAAACTTACAGCACCGCAAAATAAATTCCGGGTCGTGCGTCACCACAACCGCAGTTCTTCCTTGTTCTGTAATTCTGTTCACCACCTCCGCCACCTGCCGCATGTGAAACAGGTCCAGCCCGCTGGTGGGCTCATCAAATACGATCAGCGGCCGTTCTGATGCAATCGCGGAGGCGACGGCCACCCGCTGCTTTTGTCCCCCGGACAGCCCCATGGGATGTCGCTCCCGATATGGGAGCAGGTCCATCTCAGCCAGCACAGCTTCCGCTTTTGCAACGGTCCTCTGTTCTCATGCTCAGACATATTTCATCCAACACGCTTTCTGTGAAAAGCTGGTGGTTTACATCCTGCATCACCATATAACAGAGCTTCAGCCGTTCTCTTCTGGAATAGATCTTATCCTGATTCCGCACAATGCCGCCACACCGCTTTTCCAGCCCGCACAGGCAGCGGGACAGGGTGGATTTTCCCGCTCCGTTATGCCCAATGATTGCGGTTGCACCGCCAAAGGGGAATACAGCCTCGTCAATGTGCAGGGTTTCCGGCTGATGCTTGTATGCAAAGAAAAACTGACGGATGTTCCATTCGGAGTCCCCGCCCCTGTCACAAGGCGCCGCTATGTTCCTTAAAGAGTTTAACTCCAGCGGCCGCAGCCCCATCTGATCCCGCTGCTCTGCGGGCAGGCTTTGGAATTCCTCGGCGGTGTAGTCGCCCCGGATCTCTCCATTTTTCATATAGAGGACACGGTCGGCCAGGTCGCGTAAATAATAGAGCCGGTGTTCTGATATGACAATGGTTTTCCCCTGGGCCTTTAAGAGCATGAGCAGTTTTCGGAAATCCGCAATCGCGTAAGTGTCCAGATTGGAGGACGGTTCATCCAGGACATAAATATCCGGCTCGATTGCTGCCGCTGACCCGCAGGCGATTTTCTGCTTCTCCCCGCCGGAGAGGGAGAAGATGCTTCGCTCAAGCAGAGATTCCAACTTCAGCTGCTCCGCCACCCGGCGGACCCGCTCGCGGACGGCCTTCTCGGGCAATCCGTGATTTTCCGGGCCAAAGGCCAGTTCGCTGGTCGTGTCCACATTGAAAAACTGGGAGCGTGGATTTTGGAATACAGAGCCTACTTTTTGAGAAATCTCAAAGAGCGACAGTTCGCGGGTATCTTTCCCATCCAGATAGACCGAGCCTGTAAAAGTCCCCTCGTGGTAATGGGGGATCAGGCCGTTCAGCAGACGGGTCAAGGTTGTCTTGCCGCAGCCGGAGGCCCCGCAGAGAAGAACAAAGGAGCCGTCCTCAATCGTACAGGTGATATGCTTCAGTGCCCCTTCCGTCAGGCATTTCCCATCCACAGGGCCGCTTGCCGGATAGGAAAACGACACATCTCTGCACTCAATCATGGCATTCACCCCCTTGCAGCCCACACATAGACTTGCGCGGCAAATGCCCCAAGGCAGATCAGGAGCAACACAATATCCTGTGCGCGAAACCCGATTTTACAGATGTTGGTCCGCTTGACCGGTCCGCCCAGGCCGCGGGTCAGTGCCGCCGCACTCAACTCTTCTCCAATCTTGACGGAGCAGATCATCATGGGAACCATGCGGTATTCCAGAATAGAGCCGGCCTTTCCACCGCCAAAGCGGACGCCGCGCATCCGCATGGCGTCCCCAATGGCGCTCCATTCTTCCGCCACCGTCGGGAAAAAGCGGAACATGACCGACATGGGGATTGTGATCTGCTGCGGCAGGTGAAGCCGCTCCATAGCGGCCACGAATTCGCTGACGGTTGTGGTCGTGACTACGAAGTACCCCATGACAATTCCCGGCGTAAACCGGAGGAACAGCCCCACAATGGCAACCGCGATAAAATTTGCAACCCCGGTCAGATAGGATAGTCCAAACAGTTCCAAGCAGAGGCTTCCCCCAAAAATCAGGAGATAGAGGACAGCGCCTTTCCATTTTTCCTGCCGAGAGCAGAAGCAGCAGGGGGATCGCCGCCAGCACGATGATGTAATACTGCATGACGCCTTCATACGAGCCGCCCAAAATGAAAACGGCTATGGTGGTCAGCACCGCCAATTTTGTGCGAGGATCTAAAACAATCCCACTGTGGTTTTTCTGACTGGCAAGAAGTTCGCGGCTCATGATACAATGCCCGCCCGTCAAAGTGCTTTTTGAAAAGTTTGCGCCCAATCAGGCCGCCCACCAGCCCGCTGACAAAGGCCGCCACCAGAAGCATCGGCAAAATCCAGTCCGGCATATAGGCCATGAGCGTGTCTGCATATTCCTGTCCATAGCCGGGAAGGAGATTTTTGATAGTAAGCGTCCCGTGTCACAACAATAGGGATGAACGCGCCGATCACCCACATGGAGAAAACGCCGTGGATCAAGACTTTCGCGCTTGGCGTTTTTGTAGCCGCAGCCCTTCATCATGAAATCAGAGATCAATCCAAAAATCAGGCCGGTTGGGATGCACCAGTAGCCCATTCCGGTAAGCAGCATAATAATACCGAGCAGCAGGCCGCAGATAGTCAGCATACCAAACTTTTTAATTTTGGAGAAAAACAGCATCATGGGGATGCCGCCGACCAGCGGAACGATCACACTGATGAGCGGGATGAAAATAGGGATAAAGCCAATAGATGCCGCGGCAAAGATCACGATAAAGTAGATCGCCGTAAAAATACCGATGTTGATTAAGTCTTTCCCTTGAAGCCTGTTCATTGAGAATCCTCCTACACATGATTGATTTTCGGATTAGACAACGCTAACCGTCGTAATAGTAGCACAGATCAAATCACGCTTCTATGCACATACCGACAGTTTAGGCCCGAATAGCAAGGAGTTTTCTCTTTCCCGTTGTTTGATGATTGACCCCTAAAAGGGGACGGCCTATAATAAACTCAATCATTTTGCCGCGAAAGGGGGAAAATTTGTTGCGCGACATGATGGAAAGCATCCTGAAAAACAGTGATACCGTTTTGGGCGTAGAGTGGAAAAGCGGCCCAAATAGCAGCGAACTTCTTTTGGAGCAGGAGGACGGCCGCGGAAGGATGGTCTTCCACCCGCTCTTTCCCCGGTGTGACCCTGGCGTTTATTCAGGTAAACGCGTCAAACTGGCCGGAGTCCGAGGCCAATGCCGAGCTGCGGCCCCTGCTGATCAATTACTGCGTTGCAGGAAGAAGTGAGCTTCTTCTGGATGACGGAGCCTACATATACCTGAAGGAAAATGATTTTGCCGTCAGTGAGCAGACGGCCCAGGACGGCTATATTTTCCCAACAAGGCTTTATCAGGGCATTAAAATCTATTTTGATATAGAACAGCTCTCTCATCACGCCCAGGAACTGATGTCCGCTTTTGAGCTGGATTTTACTCTGCTGCGTGAGAACTATTGCCGCAGACAAAAGACCTATATCAACGAGGCGGACAGCACACTTACCGCCATTTTCCACAAACTCTGGGCACTGTCGGAGCAGCCGTCTCTCTTTTATCTGCGCATCTATACGCTGGAACTGATTTACGAACTGCTCCATACAGAGCCGCGCCCTTCAAAAACCTGCGGCTTTTATACGGAACTTCAGGTGGGGATCGCCAAAAAAGCAGAACAAATCCTCACCGCAGATCTCCGGAAACATATCCCCGTGCGTCTGCTGGCGGAAAAATTCTCCGTTGGAGAAACCAGCTTGAAAAACTACTTCCGTGGGGTGTACGGCCAGAACATCTCCACCTATCTGCGGGAGGCCCGTATGAAAGCCGCCGCTGAATTTTTAGAGGACACCAGCCGCCCCATTGCGGAAATCGCGGAGCAGATTGGCTATTCCAATCAGGGAAAGTTTGCAGCGGTATTCAAGAAGCAATTCGGCATGTCCCCGTTGGAGTACCGGCGCGCACAGAAGCTGTCCACACTTTAGGCGCCGCTTCCCATAAAATAAGCGCAGACCCTTGAAAGGCCGCCCGCATCCATAGGATATTGGCCGGCAATGTTTCCCTGGGCGAAATGGATGATGTCCGTGCAGCAGTCCAGCAGCAGTTCCAGATCGTGTGTGATCACATAAACAGTGACGCCTTCCGTGCTGAGCTGCCGCAAAACAGCGGCGACCTCTTTCATGTGCCGGTAATCAAGGCCGCTGGTGGGTTCGTCAAAAAAGAGAATAGACCGCTTTGACGCAATGGCGGATGCGATGGCCACCCTCTGTTTCTGCCCGCTGGAAAGCGACATGGGGTGCCTGTCTCTGAACGGGAGGAGATCCAGCCGGGACAGGATTTCCTCTGCCTGTTTTGTATCCGGCTCCTCCATGCTGATCAACACTTCGTCCAGGACTGTTTCTGTAAAGAGCTGATGGTTTACCTCTTGCATGACCATATAGCAGGTGTTCAGCCGATCTTTCGGACGGTATCGCTTGCCGTTCCAGATTACCTCGCCGCATTGCTTCTCCAGCCCGCAGAAGCACCGGGAAAAGGTGGACTTGCCAGCCCCGTTATTACCAATGATGCCTACAATGCGGCCGGCCGGAATAGTGCAATCCTGTATGTGCAGGATTGCCGATCCATGGGGATACGCAAAGCGGAACTGCTTCAGCTCCAGTTCCGTCCCTGTGCATTGCGGTGTTTGCGGCGGTTGTAATTGTTCCAGGGCGAAAGTGCGTAGCCCCATTTCCGTCCGGGCTTGCTCCGACAGGCCTTTAAATTCCTCCGAAGTATATTCCCGTGTGATTTTGCCGCCCTTCATATAAATAAAACGATCCGCCAGACCACGGAGATAATAGAGCCTGTGTTCCGATACGACGATGGTTTTCCCTTGGCCTTTCCAGAAAGCCAGGGTTTTCCGCAGGTCGGAAATGGATGCCGCATCCAGATTGGAGGATGGCTCATCCAGTACCAGTACCTCCGGCTCCATGATCGAAACGCCGGCGCAGGCAACTTTTTGTTTCTCTCCTCCGGAGAGGTGGAAGATATTCCGGTCCATCAGCTTTTCCAATCGGAAATCACGGACCGTCCTCTCCAGCCGCGCCCGGATTGTTTCTGCCGGCTGGCCCAGATTTTCACAGCCAAAGGTGATCTCGCTGGTTGTATCTACATTAAAAAACTGGGAACGCGGGTTTTGGAACACGCTGCCCACGATTTTCGCCGTATCATAGAGCGGTTGTTTTGACACTTCAGCCCCGTTGACCCACACGCCGCCGCTCATCTTCCCTTCGTAATAATGGGGGATCAGGCCGTTGATCAAGCGTGTGATCGTGGTTTTTCCGCAGCCGCTCTCGCCGCAGAGCACGGCAAACTCGCCGCGCTTGATCTGAAGCTCAATGTCCCGAACACCACCGGTATGCTCCGTTTCTTCTCCATAAGAGAAGGTCACATGGTCAATCTGAATCATCCTCTGACACCTCCCCAAAAAGCGATCTGCGGCCGGAGCAGAAACAGAGCGAAGCAGGCGACGCAGAACAGCGCCGCCATAAGATCCTGTACATGAAACCCAATCCGGCACAAGTTGGTACGCCTTCCTGGAGCCCCAAGACCCCGCGTTAAGGCGGCAGCGGAAAGTTCATCCCCGATTTTGACCACGGATACAATAAGCGGTACCAGCCGGTACTCGACCATTAGGAACGGATTCTTTCCTCCGAAGCGTATCCCGCGCATCTTCATAGCGTCCCGGATGGCCTGATACTCCTCGCTGACGGTGGGAAAGAAGCGGAAAATCACCGACAGCGGGATCACGATCTTCTCCGTCAGGTGCATCCGCTCCATGGCTCCAATGAATTCGCTCACCGATGTGGACGCAATCAGATAGGCGCCCATCATGATACCGGGTGCAAAGCGGGTCATGATGGATGTGACCGCCAGCAGGACAAAGGAGAAAAGCCCGCTCGCCCAGATCAGGGCCACACGCTCCAGCGCAAAACAGGCCGCATACAAAATCAGGTACTTTGCCGCCGTCTGAAAGCGTCGCTCGGAGAGGATCAGGATAAATGGGACGAGGCTCAAAAGTGGCTTTATCAAATTCATGATCCCCTCGTTGCTGGTACTGAACATCAGGGTGGTGATGGTCAGCAGAAGAAGCAGCTTGGTGCGCGGGTCCAGTTGGATGCTTTTCTTGCTTGCTGTTACTGTGGGGTATGATGCGCTGCTCATTACGCAATGCCCGCCTTGGCAAAGTGCTTTTTCAAGAGAGCCTTGCCCAGCAGTCCACCGAAAATGGCGAACACAAAGATTCCTGCAATTACCAGGATTATACTCCACATCGGCATGACAGCCATTACCTGATCCGCATATTCCGCTCCGAAGCTGGCCGCAAAACTCGCCCAGGAGTCTTCCACCATAAAATACATGGGGATATAGGTACCCACCATCCAGAGGCTGAACACCGCATACCCCAGCAGGCTCTTCTTGGCGCTCTTATAGCCGCCGGATTTCAAAATCAAATCACCCAGCAGTCCAAAAACAGCCCCCAGGGGGACGCCCCAGAAGCCCATGCCGGTCAACCCCATCAGCAGGCCGCTCAAAATGCCCATAATGGTGACCATCCCGAACTTTTTCACCCTTGTCAGGAACAGCATGAATGGGATGCCGGTGATCAGTGCCCATAGCGCCCCCAGGACGGGAAGGAAAATTGGCACAAACCCGATGGGGATTGCGACACAGCAGCCGATGACAAAATACAGGACCGTAAACAGTCCAAGGCTGATCAAGTCTTTTGCCTGAAGTTTGTTACTCATAAGTACACCTCCGCACTTTTTGGTTAGCGTATTCTAACCTCGTTATAGAATACCACACCCAGATTGGTGTTTCTACAACCGAACAACTTTTTAGCTCCAATCAACATCGAGTTTTTAGGTTGACGAATGAGAAATTCCAAGCCTATAATGGATAAAAAACATTCCGTTTCTTGAGTATCCAAGAGGAAAGTGTGTACCTATGAACATTGATGAAATCATCCGAAAATGCGTTGAAGTTCCCGGAATATCTATCGAACGGAGAGAATACAGCGCGGGACTTTTTCTAAATGGGAAGGATGGAAAAGGCTCTGTGACATTTTTCCCGCTTTTCTCGGGATTGACGCTGGCCTATATCTCAGTAAACGCTCCGCTCTGGACAGCACCGGATCTGTGCGGAGAGGGCTCCGAGGAAAAAGGGCCGCTGCTTCTGAACTACTGCGTAACTGGGCGCTGTGAGATCATTCTGAATAACGGAAATTTTGTGTATGTGACGGATGGGGATCTATCCCTGACAGAGCATTTTGCTCAAAGGCAGTATGTCTATCCACGCCGCATCTACGAGGGGCTGGAGTTCTTTATAGAGCTTGATACGCTTGCAGCGCAGAGCGCATGGCTTCTGGAGGAATTCGGACTTGACTTTCACTGCGTTGTGGAGCGGTACTGCCGGAATGGAAGCACCTACATCTCCAAGGCTGTCCCCGACGCGGAAGAATTGTTGAAAAACTATGGTCACTGTATCATGAGCCTATGCCCTTTGCTGTAATGCAGATGAAGATCTATTCCCTGGCGCTGTTTTCTCTGCTGATGGAGCAGACGGAAATCCCTCTGTCCCAGGTCTGCGCCTATTTTACGGAAACGCAGGTGAGTATTGCAAAGCAGGTCGAACAGATTATCACAGCCGACCTGCGGCAGTATCATCCGGCATGGGAACTGGCCGCGAGGTTTTCTATCAGCGAAACCAGTATGAAGAATTATTTTCGCGGCGTCTTCGGGCAAAACATATCGGCGTATCTTCGGGAGCTCCGAATGAGAAAAGCCTCGGAATTGCTGACGGGCAGCCGGCTTTCGGTATCTGAGGTGACGGAACAGGTCGGATACATCAACCAGAGCAAATTCGCCGCGGCATTCAAGAAGCAATTCGGCATATCCCCGTTAGAGTATCGGCGCAGGAGGCACTTGGAGCGCCTTAGCCATGAGAAACTTTGACGGACAGAACACACAAATATCTCAAGATTTTACAGCATCCAACTTGCCCGGCTCCAAAAATCAATGTTATAATATCCGGGAGGTGGTGTCTGTGGAATTAAACTTTGAAGGCGTAGTTGTTGGCGTGATGTCCCTTGTGATCATTGGAGCGTTCCATCCTCTGGTGATCTGGTTTGAGTATCACTTCACGCAGAGTATCTGGCCAGTATTTTTGATCGCGGGCCTGCTCTGCCTGACGCCGCGCTTTCATCCAGGGCCTTTTCTCTGTCCTTCTGGGGCTGCTGGGTGTTGCCTGCATATGGAGCATCCGGGAACTGAAGGAGCGGGCCCGCAGGGTGGAGCGGGGCTGGTTTCCAAAAAATCCAAAGCGGAAATAGGCAGGGGGCCTGCCTATTTCCATCCTCTTGACAGAGTGCGTATGGTTTTATATAATTATCCCGCGGTTAGCAATGACTAACCGCGAAGTACATCCTATTATGCAAGCAAAATTATGATAGAAAAGAGGACAGATTATGTTCAATCACCTGGAATCCCTGGGAACGCAGGAAAGCCCCGTCAAAGTCGATCTTCTGCACCTGGACCCTACAGACCCGGACGGCGGATGCTGCTGCAGGAAAAACAACGGCGAACATTGCTGTGGGCGGCACAGCCACACGCAGGAGCAAACGGAACGCTAAGGCCGGTGTGATTCCATGCAAACATCGGTTATTTATGGTCTGCTGATCCCTTTTGTGGGCACCTCGCTGGGGTCCGCCTGCGTCTTTTTCCTGAAGAAAGGTTTGGGGGATCGGGTGCAGCGGGGGCTGACCGGCTTCGCCTCCGGCGTCATGGTGGCCGCGTCGATCTGGAGCCTGCTGATCCCCGCCATGGATCAGTCCGCCGGGGCAGGGACCTGGGCCTTCCTGCCGGCGGTCATTGGCTTTTGGGTTGGTATTCTCTTTCTGCTGGGGTTGGATCATCTGATCCCTCACCTCCACCAAAAGAGTTCCCGCGCGGAAGGGCCCCATACGCAGCTGCGGCGCTCCACCATGATGGTACTGGCGGTTACCCTCCATAACATCCCGGAAGGAATGGCAGTCGGTGTGGTCTATGCGGGCTATCTGGCCGGAGACGGTCAAATCACCATGATGGGCGCTCTGGCCTTATCTCTGGGCATCGCCATTCAGAACTTCCCCGAGGGGGCTATTATCTCAATGCCCCTGCGGGCGGAGGGAATGAACAAGCCCCGGGCCTTTGCGGGGGGCGTACTCTCCGGCGCGGTGGAACCGCTGGGTGCCCTGCTGACGATTCTGGCCGCAGGGCTGGTGATTCCGGCCCTTCCATATCTGCTGAGTTTTGCCGCTGGCGCAATGATCTATGTGGTGGTGGAAGAATTGATCCCTGAGATGTCCCAAGGAGAGCACTCAGATGTTGGTACGCTGACCTTCGCTTTGGGATTCACTCTGATGATGGCTCTTGATGTGGCGCTGGGATAGAGACTCTTGCATAAGACGGAAGCGGAAGGGTATGCTCCCTTCCGCTTCTGTGTTTTCCTCAGCATATTAAGCCAAAGGATACTCTTTTATCTTCTGAACAGGGTCTACCGCTGCCGGAATCTTCTCGCAGTACAGGCCGTAG
>ENA-OPYT01000489-OPYT01000489.1-human-gut-metagenome-genome-assembly--contig:-NODE-489-length-12176-cov-20.894182_pt1 | contig 12176 bp, 12 predicted proteins | sample MGYA00242636_ERZ504480 | MGnify/ENA primary metagenome ERZ504480 (study PRJEB26092, sample SAMD00036228) | human gut metagenome | host: Homo sapiens | study: EMG produced TPA metagenomics assembly of...
AGTGGTGGATGATCTGGTGATTGAGCAGGTGATCCGTACCGGGACAGCAGATATTGGTGGGAAATATCTGACAGTCATTCGTAAAGCTGCCGGAGATTATACGAAAGAAATCTTTCATAAGCTGAGAGAACGGGAATATAATCCAGAATTGATGCGTCTGTATGTGGTCGGCGGTGGCGGTTGTATGATCCAGAATTTTGGAGAATATGACAAGAGCCGGGTGACAATTGTACGGGACATCTGTGCCACAGCGAAAGGCTATGAAGCAATGACCGTAAGGAAAATCCAGAGAAACGGAGGGATGCTTGTATGAGAAAAGAACGGAAAATCATCAACACAAATATCCGTTTGAATCTTTGTGATGAACAGGACAGGCAGGCATGGGAATATTTGCAGACGATGGACAGGGAAAAATATAAATCGTACACCAGAGCAGTTGTAGTTGCTTTAAACGATTATTTTTCCAGAGAGTACAGTAATGAAGCAGATCCGTATCTGGAAACCAGAGAAAAGGAAGATGCGTTTTTGGAAAGAGTGGAAACAGCTATCCGGGATGGAGTGAAAGAATCTGCCCCGATGGCTATAGCGAAGAATCTGATGGAAATGCTTGTACCGTTTGTAAAAGAATCGGTAGGAGAAAGTAAGCTGTCGGACAGAATACTAACAATGGAAAAAAAGGATGGAGAGATTACAGAAGATAATCTGGACTGGGAGAAAGAAGCTGATATGGATGCAGCACTGGATTTTGCGGACAGTTTTTAGATGGTTATGAAATAGCAGTAACAGGAAAACAGACTGACAGTAAGGAATAGCTTTACAAAAACAGAATAGCAGAAAAAGACAATGGCAGTGGTGACATTTCAGACATTATGAATTGGAGAAATGTTTATGACTGCTATTTTTATGTCTTTTAGCAGAAATGGAAAGAGATCCAAAAAAAGAAAGACAGAAATAACAGGAAAATACAACAGAAAAGCGTTGGCAAATGGGTGAATTGAACAAGCAAGGCGAAGAAAAGAATAGAGTGCCGGATACGGCACATGATTGTCCGATACTTCGCATCGGAGTGATGCATGAACAGCCAGTTTCAGAAAGAGAAAATCTATCGAAATGGGAGCTTTTCTATTTCTTCCACAGTCTGTCCCTGCACCACAAAACCACCGTCATCTCCATTTTGATCTGATAACGTAGGGTGGAAAATATGGCTTGGTGGGTGTCGGTTCAGTGGTGGGGAGATGACAGGCAAGTTTCGCAAAGTGGCAAGCCACTCTGCACCGGAGACAGCCTTTGGGCTGTTCCTAAACTTGCCAGAGGGCTCTGCCCCTTGGAACCCCGGCATGTCAATGACGTAAGTATTTCTGCGAAATGTCCACTGGACATTCCTGCGGAATACTTACTGATTGACTAGGACTCTGTCCTGCACCTGTATAAGAGAGCGTTGCACTCTCTTATAAATCTCCTGCCAATATGCCGCCTTATCCCGTGGCTGAAAGAAACCTTTGATTATGACGTTGTCTGCTGCTGTGTAAACTGCGGACAGGGAAACGAGCTTGGACGGTCTTGAAGAGAGAGCAAAAATGTCCGGTGCTTCCAAATTATATATCGAGGATATCGTCGATGAGTTCTGCGATGATTTCATCATGCCGTGTGTAGAGGCTGGTGCTGTATACGAGCATTCCTATCTTCTCGGAACTTCCATGGCTCGTCCGGTCATTGCCAAGAAGCTGGTTGAGATCGCACGTAAAGAGGGTGCCGTTGCTATCTGCCACGGTGCTACCGGTAAAGGAAATGACCAGATCCGTTTCGAGCTTGGCATCAAGGCTCTCGCTCCGGACATCAAGATCATTGCTCCATGGCGTATGACAGATCTGTGGACCATGCAGTCCCGTGAAGATGAGATCGAGTTCTGTAAGGCTCATGGCATCACTCTTCCATTTGATGCAAGCCACAGCTACAGCCGTGACAGAAATCTCTGGCACATCAGCCATGAGGGACTTGAGCTTGAGGATCCATCCCAGGCTCCGAACTATGATGACATGCTTGTATTAAGCGTAACACCTGAGAAGGCTCCGGATAAAGAAACTGAGATCACCATGACATTCGAGCAGGGTGTTCCGAAAACACTCAACGGAAAAGCAATGAAGGTTTCCGAGATCATCACAGAGCTGAACAAGCTTGGCGGTGAGAACGGCATCGGTATCGTTGATATTGTTGAGAACCGTGTTGTTGGTATGAAATCCCGTGGCGTTTATGAAACTCCTGGCGGAACGATCCTGATGGCAGCACATGACCAGCTTGAGGAGCTGATCCTTGACCGTGAGACAATGGAAGCCAAGAAAAAGCTTGGCAGCCAGTTTGCACAGGTTGTTTACGAAGGAAAATGGTACACACCTCTCCGTGAGGCTATTCAGGCATTTGTTGAGTCCACTCAGAAATATGTTACCGGTGAGGTTAAATTCAAGCTTTACAAAGGAAACATCATCAAGAATGGTACAACCTCTCCGTACAGCCTTTACAATGAGTCTCTTGCTTCCTTCACAACCGGTGATATGTATGATCATCATGATGCAGACGGATTCATCACTCTGTTCGGTCTGCCGCTGAAGGTTCGTGCCATGAAGCTTGCAGAAGTTAAGAATAACCAGAATCAGAACTAATTTTGTTGAACATTGTTCCGACAGATCATAAAAATGCCCCGGGAAGCTATATAAGTTCCCCGGGGTCTTTTGTTATATACTGCTTTGATCACATAATACCTAATAAACGAAAGGATTTTTTATCATGAACTCACAGAAAATGCCTCTGAAAAATTCTCTCTGCCTGCTTCTGGCCGCAACGATCTGGGGAATCGCCTTTGTTGCCCAGAGTGTGGGCATGGAATATGTCGGCCCCTTCACCTTCAACGGCGTCCGTTCCCTGATCGGCGCCGCTGTCCTGGTTCCGGTGCTCTTTATCCTGAACCGTTCCGGAAATAAATCCTCTGCTGCCACAGACTCCGCAATACCGGAATCCTCATCAGCACCTTCAGAAAAAGCGGTATCCCACACGCCATATAACAGCCGTGACCTGTGGCTGGGCGGCATTGCCTGCGGATTTGCTCTTTTTGCTGCCAGCAGCTTCCAGCAGTTTGGTATCCAGTACACAACAGTAGGAAAAGCCGGCTTCATCACCGCCTGTTACATTGTCATCGTCCCGATCATCGGAATTTTCCTGAAAAAGAAATGCAGTCCCTTTATATGGGCAGCCGTTGTCATGGCACTGGTCGGACTTTATCTTCTCTGCATCACAGACGGATTTTCCATTGGCCTCGGAGATATTCTGGTGCTGGTATGTGCTTTTCTCTTTTCCCTGCACATTCTGGTGATTGACTATTTTTCCCCGAAGGCAGACGGTGTAAAGCTTTCCTGTATCCAGTTTCTTGTCTGCGGGATCCTGTCCATGATCCCGGCACTTATTCTGGAACGTCCGCAGATTTCTTCCATTCTCACTGCCTGGCTGCCGATCCTGTATGCTGGTGTAATGTCCTGCGGTGTTGCCTACACCCTGCAGGTCGTAGGCCAGAAAAATGTGAATCCCACCGTTGCTTCTCTGATCCTTTCTCTTGAATCCTGCATCTCCGTGCTTGCAGGCTGGGTGCTCCTAGATCAGAAGCTTTCCATAAAAGAGCTCCTTGGATGTGTCATCATGTTTGCAGCCATCATCCTGGCACAGCTGCCGGAAAAAGAAAATAAATAAAAAACAGGCAGCCGGTTTGGTATTTTACCTTCCGGCTGCCTGTCTGCATGTTTCTTAGTCTGCTTTTTCTTCCTTCTTAATAAAGTTATTATAATGTGCCTTGATCTTCTCAAAGCTCTCCTGACTGATGTCGTGCTCCATCTTGCAGGCATCCTCCATTGCGATCTCTGCCGGAACCCCAAGTCCCTCCAGCATCCTGGCAAGAACAATGTGACGCTCATAAATCTGATTGGCGATCTCTGCCCCCTTCTCCAGAAGTGTCACGGTACCGTAACGGTCCATAGCAATATAACCATCCTCACGAAGAAGCTTCATTGCGTGACTGACGCTTGGCTTGGAAACACCAAGTCTGGTCGCAATATCAATGGAACGAACTCCTCCTCCTTTTTTGGATAAAACCAGAATTGATTCAAGATAATCCTCCGCTGACTGTCTGATCTCCATATAAAATCCTCCCTGCAAAAATTTAACTCTATATAGACCCTCTAAAGGGATCTGAATCCCATTCCTTCCCTGTTCTACAGGCGAATATTAACTTTTAATATACCGCTTAAAGGATGTTGTGTCAAGCATTTCGCACATGTTTATCTTGACATTAAAAATAATTTCCCCGATAATAGTAGCTGAACAATATATCTGTTCTATAGCAGCCCGGAATCCTTTCCAGTAGTGCTGTCTTTTGAACAGTAAAGAAAGGAGATTTTTTATGCTCAAAACCCTTCTGGCCCAGGTCAGGGAGTTTAAAAAGGCATCGTTTCTCACGCCTTTTTTCATGATCCTGGAAGTTCTCTTTGAGACTCTGATCCCCCTGGCCATGGCTTCCATCATTGATAAGGGTGTGGAAGCCGGAAATATCGGCCATATCTATCGGATGGGTGCAGTTATGGTAGCTCTTGCCCTGTGCGGACTCTGGTCCGGCGTCATGGGAGGAAAATACGGAGCACTGGCCTCCACAGGCTTTGCCAGAAACCTCCGAAAAGCCATGTACACCAACATCCAGACCTTTTCTTTTTCCAACATCGACAAATACAGCACTGCCGGCCTGATCACCCGTCTTACCACAGATGTGACCAACCTGCAGAACGCCTATCAGATGATCCTTCGTATGTGTACCCGTGCACCGGCCAGTCTGATCTGTGCCATGGTCATGGCATTTCTTATCAACGCAAAGCTTGCAAGCATCTACCTTGTCGCTGTTATCTTCCTGGGAGGCTGTCTGATCTTTATCATGCAGAAGGCCACTGTATACTTCCGGGCCGTATTCCGTAAATACGACGACCTGAACGCAAGTGTCCAGGAAAACATCGGCGCTGTACGCGTTGTCAAGGCCTATGTCCGCGAAGACTACGAGATCAGCAAATTCCAGAAAGCCTGCAACAAAGTATACGAAATGTTCTTAAGTGCTGAGAAGATCGTTGTCATGAACATGCCCCTGATGCAGTTTACCGTTTATGCCTGTATCCTGGGGATCAGCTGGCTCGGCGCCAAAATGATCGTAGGCAGCTCCCTTACTACCGGTGAACTTATGAGCCTTCTCACCTACTGCATGAACATTCTCATGAGCCTTATGATGCTTTCCATGGTTTTTGTTATGGTGACAATGAGTATTGCCAGCGCAGAGCGTGTTACGGAAGTCATCAATGATACTGCTGACATCACAGATCCGGAGGATCCGGTAACAGATGTCCCAGACGGAAGTATCGTCTTCGATCATGTAAATTTCAGCTATAAGAAAGACAGTCAGGAACCCGTTCTGAAGGATATCAATCTCTCGATCCGCTCCGGCGAGACCATAGGGATCATCGGCGGTACCGGAAGTGCAAAATCCAGCCTTGTCAACCTGATCAGCCGTCTTTATGACGTAACGGATGGTTCTGTTTCCGTAGGAGGCATCGATGTCCGTAAATACCATCTGGAATCTCTCAGAAATCAGGTTTCCGTTGTTCTTCAGAAGAATGTACTCTTCTCAGGAACCATTCTGGAAAACCTCCGATGGGGTGACAAAAATGCCACTGAGGAGGAATGCCGCCGCGCATGCCAGCTTGCCTGTGCCGATGATTTCATCGAAAAAATGCCGGACAAATACAATACCTTCATTGAACAGGGCGGCTCCAATGTTTCCGGAGGCCAGAAGCAACGTCTCTGTATTGCCCGCGCTCTTCTGAAGAAGCCGAAGATACTGATCCTGGATGACTCCACCAGTGCGGTAGATACTGCCACAGACGCAAGGATCCGCCGTGCCTTTGCCGAGGAGATCCCGGATACCACCAAGCTGATCATCGCACAGCGTGTTTCCAGCATCCAGAACGCGGACCGGATCATCGTTATGGATAACGGTGAGATCAACGGTTTTGGTACCCACGAGGAGCTTCTTAAGACTAACGCCATTTATCAGGAAGTATTTCATTCACAGACCGGCGGCGCCGGTGATTTTGACGAGGGAGGTGAACCGGCTTGAAAAAACAGAACATGAAAGGCCCGGGCGGTCCTGGCCCAAGGGGTATGGGAACACCGGAGCAGCCGGGAAAGCTTCTGGGACGCCTTGCCCGTTATATCTTTAAAAACTACAGTATCCATATCGTGATCGTGGTGATCTGCATTTTTGTCAGTGTTCTTGCCAATGTACAGGGAACTATGTTCATGAAAACCCTGATCGACCAGTATATCACACCGCTTCTCTCAGCAGATACACCGGATTTCGGGCCTCTGGCTACAGCCATCGCACGTGTGGCATGCTTTTACGCCATTGGTGTTATTGCCACCTATACTTATAACCGTATCATGATCAATGTTTCCCAGGGAACCTTACGTAACCTCCGAAACGATATGTTTGCAACGATGGAAACGCTTCCCATCAAATATTTTGACACTCACGCACACGGCGATATCATGTCCATCTACACCAACGACATTGATACCCTGCGCCAGATGATCAGCCAGAGCTTTCCGCAGCTGCTTTCCAGTGTGATCACCATCGTCAGTGTTCTTGTAAGTATGCTGATCCTGAATGTTCCGCTTACTGTAGTTACCCTGCTTATGGTTGCCATTATGATGACTGCCAGCCGGAAGCTTGCGGGCTTAAGCGGAAAATATTTCCTGGAGCAGCAGACCAACCTTGGTATTGTCAATGGTTATATCGAAGAGATGATGGAGGGTCAGAAGGTTGTCAAGGTCTTCTGCCATGAGGACGAAAGCATCCGGAAATTCGATGAACTGAACGACCAGCTTTTCACCAGCGCAGACAATGCAAACCGTTTTGCCAACATCCTGATGCCTGTGGTCGCACAGCTTGGAAATGTCAGCTATGTGATCTGCGCCATGGTGGGCGGTATCCTTGCTATCAACGGCATCGGCAGCTTCACACTTGGCGGGCTTGCCAGCTTCCTGACCTTCAATAAGAGCTTCAACATGCCTATCAACCAGGTCAGCCAGCAGTTCAACAGTATTGTTATGGCTCTTGCAGGTGCAAAACGTATCTTTGATCTTCTGGATGAAAAACCGGAAGTGGATGAAGGCTACGTTACTCTCGTCAATGCAAAAGAGGAAAACGGTGTTCTTACCGAATCCGACAAACGTACCGGCCGCTGGGCATGGAAGCATTTCCACAAAGCTGAGGGTACCACTGATTATATCGAGCTGAAGGGTGATATGGTCCTGGAGGATGTAGACTTTGGTTATAATTCCAACAAGATCGTTCTCCATGACATCAACATGTATGCACAGCCAGGCCAGAAGATCGCTTTTGTAGGCTCTACCGGCGCCGGAAAAACCACCATCACCAATCTTCTGAACCGTTTTTACGACATTCAGAAGGGTAAGATCCGTTATGACGGCATCAACATCACCAAGATCAAAAAAGATGATCTCAGACGCTCCATGGGCATCGTTCTTCAGGATACCAACCTGTTCACAGCAACCGTTATGGAAAATATCCGCTACGGAAAGCTGGATGCCACAGATGAGGAGGTTATCGCAGCAGCAAAGCTTGCCAACGCCGACGGTTTCATCCGCAGGCTTCCGCAGGGTTATAATACCCTTCTCCGCGGAAACGGTGCAAACTTAAGTCAGGGCCAGCGACAGCTTCTCTCCATTGCCCGTGCAGCCGTTGCAGACCCGCCCGTCCTGATCCTGGACGAGGCCACCAGCTCCATTGATACCCGTACCGAAAAGCTTGTACAGGATGGTATGGATAAGCTGATGGAAGGCAGGACGACCTTTGTGATCGCCCACAGACTTTCCACAGTACGCAACAGTGACTGCATCATGGTCCTGGAGCAAGGACACATCATCGAGCGTGGGTCCCACGAGGAGCTGCTTGCACAGAAGGGCCGGTATTATCAGCTGTATAACGGCTGATCCAGGCTCACAGTTATTTTCGATCTAAAATATTCAATACCAAAAACATGCAGGGTGTATCTTTTCTGATAGTCCTGCATGTTTTTTTATGCTATAATCTTTGATTGAAATCTATTTTTGCGGAAAGGAGTCTCCGTATTTTTATATATGAAACAAACTGAAGAATATTACTACGGCAAAATGCCGAAAGATAAACAAAACGTGTACCGTGCAATGCTTCACGGGCTTATGGAGCTTTCCGACGAGTTCCTGATCCCGCAGGTACCAACCACCGATGGAAACTGGCTCTATGATGTATTTTTCCAGCTTCGTCTGGATCACCCGGAGATTTTCTGGGCTGTGGGGTTTAAATACCGTTATTACAAGGACTCGCCAAATCTGATACTGATTCCTGAATATATCTTCGACAAAAATAAAATCCGGGAGCATCAGAAAGCCCTGGGAGCCCGCGTAGACAAGCTTGTGCGCACCGCCATGAAGTTTTCCGAGTGGGATAAGGAAAAATATGTCCATGACTTCATCTGCGAAAATATCCGCTACGACAAACTGAAAAAGCCATATTCCCACGAGATCATCGGGCCTCTGGGCCATGGTGTCGGTGTCTGCGAGGGAATCGCCAAATCCGTAAAGGTCCTCTGTGATGCCCTTGGTGTATGGTGTATTATCGCCATCTGCGGGAACAATCCGGAAAAAGGGATCAAATACCGTCATACCTGGAACATCGTCCGGATCAACGGACAGTACTATCATCTGGATGCCACCTTCGATAATACTCTGGGCAAAAACGAAGACGGCTTAACCAGTATCCGTTACGATTATTTTAATCTGGATGACAAAAACATCTTCCGTGACCATGAACCACTGATCGCTCCGGCACCTCCCTGCCCGGATGGAAACCACTTTTATTACCGTGAGAAAAAGCTATCCTTCACCAAATTGGAAGACGTATACAAACGTGCCCTCCAGGCCGCAAAAAAAGGCCGCGAATTCACCTTCCACTGGCGAGGCGGATATCTCACCCGTGAAGTCCTCGCAGACCTTGTAGATCAGATCCAGGCCGCAGGAAAGACACGGGACAAAAAAGCCATCATCACACTCAACTGGCCTCAGGCTGTACTTCGATTTCATTTTGTGGAACAGCAGGCGGAAGGGAAGGTGTTTATTGAGGAAGTGAATGAAGGGGAGAAACTGTAACGTCATTTAAGAAATTCGATAGAGTCAAAATGCCACATATCATTATGCATATGTGGCATTTTTCTGTGAATATAATTCTAAAAATTAAAAGACTTTCCATAAATCAGATTTATAGAAAGCCTCTTAAGCACTGCGGATAACAGGACTTGAACCTGCACGGTTGCCCACTGGTACCTAAAACCAGCGCGTCTGCCAATTCCGCCATATCCGCATATTCAATTATATTTTCATCCTGTCTGATGATAAAAAAATAACGGAAAGCAAATGCTTTCCGCTAATGAGGCATCGGGGATTCGAACCCCGGACAACTTGATTAAAAGTCAAGTGCTCTACCGACTGAGCTAATACCCCATAAAAAAGGACTGGGCTAGCTGGATTCGAACCAGCGAATGCAGCAGTCAAAGTGCTGTGCCTTACCGCTTGGCGATAGCCCAATGGGCGAAGGGTGGATACAGGGATTCGAACCCTGGGCCTCCAGAGCCACAATCTGGCGCGCTAACCAACTGCGCTATACCCACCACAACGTGCCTGAAGGGATTCGAACCCCCGACCCACGGCTTAGAAGGCCGTTGCTCTATCCAGCTGAGCTACAGACACATGCTCTCTTCTCAGAGAAGCGGGTGATGGGAATCGAACCCACGTATCCAGCTTGGAAGGCTGGTGTTCTACCATTGAACTACACCCGCATGCTTGCGGTAATAAGTTTACAGCAGTCGGGGTGACAGGATTCGAACCTGCGGCCTCCTGGTCCCAAACCAGGCGCTCTAGCCAAGCTGAGCCACACCCCGATGTACCATTTACTTATGGTTTTTATTAAGTTGTTGTCGTCTTCGTTTGTGTTTCGTTTTCGTTTCCTGCCTGACGACAAGTGATATTATATTATAGCAATCTACAAATGTCAACACCTTTTTTGAATTTTTTAAAAAACTTTTTTCACGTTTTTTCCGCCTATTTAAAGGTTTTCTTGTCATTTGCGACTGGCTTATGGTATCATGAAACCATAATTAAAGTCAAGAAAAAAAGCAAATAATAAGGAGATGTTTTTACATGGATATAAAATTATTTCAGCAGAAGCTTAATGACATCTGTGCCATCGCTGAGGAAAACAATAAGCAGCTCTCCCAGCAGCAGATCCGTGATCATTTCGATGAATCGGATCTGAGCACTTCACAGCTTGTAAAGATCCTGCAGTATCTCAAATTAAAGGGGATCACCATCGAAGGCGCCGATGAAGCTGCCGGCGCTGCCAGAGCAGATGCTGTTTCATCCGAATCCAGCGACAAGGACGAGCTTCCGGGTACCCGTGCTGCTCTTACTGCCGAAGAACAGGCTTATCTCAGTGACTATATGGAAAGCTTTTCCCCGGAAGGACTTGATCCGGATGATCTTGCGTCCCTCTTTCATGCCTTTGCAAAGGGAGACACTGCTGCCGAAGGTGCACTGACACAGTTCTACATGGCTCAGGCAGCCCAGATGGCCGCTGAACTGAACTGTGAGGAAATCCACCTGGCCGATCTCATTCAGGAGGCAAATCTGGCCCTTCTGGCGTCTCTCAAAGAGACAGACCCACAGGAGAAAAACGATACCTGGATGCGTGGTCGTATCCGCAGTGGGATCCTTCATGCCATTGAGGAACAGACACAACAGAAATTCCGTGACGACTATCTGGTATCCAAGGTAGAAAACCTGGAGGCTGCGGTTAAAGAACTCACAGACGATGATGAGGCCACCAAATTCACCATTGATGAGCTTGCCGTGATCCTGGATATGAATGTGGATGAGATCCGGGATGTACTTCGCCTTACCGGAGATGATAAATAAAGCTTTCTTCATATTCTTCACAAAAACGGGTCTGACATAGCTTGTCAGACCCGTAATCTTAATATTCTTTATGCTTTTTCTTCCCGTTTCAGCTCCGCCGGTTCTGCCAGATGGATCTTTCCTTCCCGAAATATGTGGATAAATACCTCCGCCATATCCGGATCGAACTGTTTTCCTTCCTCTTCTCTTATGATCCGAAGAGCTTTTTCCACTGGCATCAGTTCTTTATAACAACGTTTGGATGTCATGGCGTCAAAGGAATCTGCGATGCAGAGGATCCTTGCAGATGCCGGGATATCTTCTCCCGCGATCCTCCTTGGATAGCCGTTTCCGTCATAACGTTCGTGATGACCGATAACCGCAGGGATAACATAATCCAGCGACGGAAGGTGACGGATGATCCCGATGGACGCTTCCACATGACCTTTCATGATCTCATACTCTTCATCCGTAAGCTTGCCTTCTTTATTCAGGATATGCTCCGGGATCCCGATCTTTCCAACATCATGAAGAAGCGCCGCCTGACGGATGATCTCCACCATTTCCGTTGTATAGTTCAGCGCCTTCGCAAGACTTGTCGCGTAATAAGCCACATTGTTGGAATGTCCGAAGGTATAATGATCTTTGGTATCAATGGCTGCAGTCAGCGCATAGATCGTGGATTCATAGGACTGATAAATATGTTCATGATCGGATTTCTTACCCGCATTTTCTTCATCCAGGCTTTCCTTCAGCATGGTGTCAAAAATCTCGATGCCGTTTTTACCGCTGCGCTTTACATGATAATACTGCCAGGTCCGCATTATCTAGGAGCTCCTTTGCTGAGCGTGCCGCATAAGGCGCCGCACTGATCCCCACGCTTACCGTAAGGATCTTCAGCTTGTAGTCTGCAGAATCGTTGCGCATATGCAGGATCTGCTTCTGTAAATGGATTCTGCCAGATTTCTGGCGGAAAAAATATCGTAATTTGGCTCAGGACCGCAAATTCCTTGGCACTGTGAACGTGCCACATTATCCCTGTTCTCCCACACTTGCCTGGATGATATCTGCCACCTTTCGAAGTGCAACAT
>ENA-OPYT01000491-OPYT01000491.1-human-gut-metagenome-genome-assembly--contig:-NODE-491-length-12158-cov-9.745241_pt1 | contig 12158 bp, 8 predicted proteins | sample MGYA00242636_ERZ504480 | MGnify/ENA primary metagenome ERZ504480 (study PRJEB26092, sample SAMD00036228) | human gut metagenome | host: Homo sapiens | study: EMG produced TPA metagenomics assembly of...
GAAAGAAAATGCTTGATTTCCGGGAGATGACCATGAAAACCAAATATGCCGTTCTCTTTGCCGGTATCTTCTCGGCCATGCTGCTTGCCGGAACAGCATCCGCAGCCGAAACCTTCCTTGCCGACAAGCATGCGGCCGCAGGCATGAAGTGCGAATCCTGCCACGCTGAAACGCCGGCGCAAAAGGCCGTGCCGACGCAGAAATGCCTTTCGTGCCACGGTGACTATGAAAAGCTTAAAGAAGTCACGAAGGACGTAAAGCCGAATCCGCATTACACGCATATGCTCGAGCAGCAATGCAGCGAATGCCATCGCGCACACACGAAGTCGGTCGACATGTGTGCGGACTGCCATCAGTTCAAGTACAACGTTCCTTAATCGCCGTTTGACGAGCCGCCGCACGCGCGAACTTTTCTCCTTGCGCATGCGGCGCGCATTGCGTTGAAGTCCGGCCCGAACAACGATCGACTGACGTTCCAACCGTTGCGCTCGTTTGTTTGGGCCTTTCTCTCGCTTCGGTCCTGACCAAATTTTTGGCGCTGCAAATTGCCGCTTGAAGGAAGCGAAAGTCTTCAATTGCTGCAGGACGTCCGCACGAAACTCATCTGCGGCGCCTTACCGCAGGCTGCGGCTTTTTGAATCGGTGCGTGCCTGGCCTTTTGCCGCCGTCGCGGCATTGGGCGAAGCACAATCATTTCGCTCGATTGCGAAAAGCAAGGAACTCGGCATTGATCTCATCGATCGTGCCGTCAAGCTCCTCGACCGTCGTCAGGCGCCAAAGGTCGAGCGTCGCGCAAACGGTGTCCTGGATCTGAACCAGATCGAGCGGATCGGCCGCCTGGTCCCGAAGAAGCGACTTGTTGACGAGCGGATCGCCTCCCAGATCTCGTTGCGAATGGCTTCCGCGTCGCTCATGCGGCCGGCAAGTCCCCAGGAGATCAACAGATGGGTATAGATCGCATCGACGTCGGACGTATCGGCCGTGCCGAAATAGAAGCGAAGCAAATGGGTCTCGTTGGCCGAACGGATCTTTCGAATGGCCTGTTCCGAAATCGGCAGTTTTTCAAGAAGACGGGGTAAGCCGACGCGAAATCCGCAGAAGCGCTTCTGCGTCGTCCCTGCCTTGGCTGTCTTTTTGAACACCATGGGAAATGCAGCGGGAATAGGCGACTGTGGTGCTTATGATTTGCTCGGCTTGTCGGCGCCAAGCGCATCCGAGGAAGAAGAGGCCGTCGCAGCGGCTTCGCTTTCGAGAAGATCGAGCGCGGACGCCCCCTGCGTTTGGTAGTAGGAAATCCAGCGTCGGCAAGTTGCAGCACAAACGCCCGTCTCGGCTTTGAGATCCACCCAGGACATCCCCGAAAGACGCAAACCTATGACGTACTGCTTGAAATCTTCGGTGTATTCGTAAAGGCTCTTAGAAGCACGAACCTTGAATTTGCCCTGCTTCCAAAGCCTCGCCCAGTCGCGCGTGGTATTGGGCGACACCCCGATTTCACACGCTACGCGCTTGTACCCGTATCCAAGCTCGAACAACCTGACGGCCCGCTGACGCTTGGCGTCCGAAATCAAACGATCCGGACGCGTGCGATGCGGTTTCAACGCTGTTTGTGTGGCCATTGGCAGTAGAGTACGTCTGAGAGGTGCAGTCCCGCTATAAACACGGGACCAGAATCGAATTTGTAGGATTTTGCCATATGTACGCCAAGGCTTGCCTCAGTAGCGAACATGAACGGACGGATGTAAAGAGATGTACCTGGCTCAGACGGTACCCAGTCTTCCTGTGCTTTAACCAGTGCTTTGACAGCCTCTACAAACATCTCCTCCGGTACGCCCGGCATGCAGAGTCTCTCGTTGGATTTAATCATACGGCGTGCGTTCATTTCCGGACGGAACAGCTGGATCTTTCCTTCTGCTGTTCTGTAGGCTTTCAGTCCCTCGAACGTTTCCTGTGCATAGTGAAGTACCATGGTTGCAGGATCCATCGGGATTCCGCCGTACGGTACGATTGCTGCATCATGCCATCCCTGCTCTTTGTCCCAGTCCATGACAAACATATAGTCTGTAAAGTGTTTTCCGAATCCAAGATTTTTCTGATCCGGTTTTTCCTGTAAATGTTCTCTTTTTTCAAATCTGATATCCATTTTTTGCCTCCCCGGCAGTTGAGGATAAGTTTGTTCAGCTGCCTGTATATTTAGATTCAATAGTGATAGTATAAAACTGTACCCGAAAACAGTCAATAGAAAATACGACTAATTTTTCATTTTTTCGTTCTTATTTATTGTATCTTTTCCGTATTTTCCTGTATCAGCCGCATTTTTTCTGCTTTCCCGGCACAGCCATTGTGTTTTTTTCTATTATCTGTTAGAATGGCAGACAAGAACCTGATAAGACTTGAACACGAAAAAGGAAGGTAATACAAATGAGTGAAGAATTATTCAACAGCGCATCCTGCAGCGGAGACTGCGCAGACTGCGGCAGCGACTGCCAGGATCTGGATCAGCCGACTGTTACCCTGACACTGGACGACGATACCGAAGTAAAATGTGCCGTACTGACCATTTTCCCAGCTCCGAACCAGAAAGAGTACATCGCTCTTCTGCCGCTCGATGAAAACGGCGAGAACGAAGACGGCGAAGTTTATCTGTATCGTTACTACGAAGAGAACGGCCAGCCGAACCTCGACAACATCGATTCCGATGAAGAGTACGAAATTGCAGCAGACGCATTCGACGAGCTGATGGATACCGAGCAGTTCAACGAGATGGAAGAAAATTCCACCGAAGAGTAAGAATCACAGACTTTGAAACGATTGCAGAACCCGGCGGGAGACCTTATTTTTCCTGCCGGGTTTTTCTCTCTTTTTCTCTCAAATTCCCATTATTTCTTATTTGTACAGCTTTTCTGCATCTCTCTTTAAGATCTGTTTCTATTCTTTTACAGACGTATAATATATGTGAGTAGCAATTTTCATGCCGCTACATTACATAGGAATACGAGGTATCTTTTTATGAGAGATAAAGATGTGATACAGCACATTCAGGATTTATGCAAAGAGCGTTCCTGGACTTATTACCGTCTTGCAAAAGAGGCGGACATTCCCTATTCTACCTTAAATAATATGGTAAACCGCACCAATATTCCAACCATCCCTACCCTGCAGAAGCTCTGCGACGCTTTCGGCATCACACTTGCCGATTTCTTTCTCGACGAGCCGGATGCCCTGCAGCTTACCGAAGGACAGCAGGAAATCATTACGCTTTACAATAATCTTTCGCTGGAGAAAAAGAAAATCTTAAAAGCTTATATGAAAGGTCTTCTGATGGAAGTCTGACTTTTCCGGCATCATAAGTATCACAGATAAAGAAAGTTCCGTTTTTTGTTTTTCTAAAACAGAGGCGGAACTTTTTTTCTGTCGATAAACTTTTCTTAAATTTTTCTAAAGCCCGGGACTTTTCCCGTATTTCGTTGTAGAATAAAGGACAACTGTTCACATATTAATCACAGAAGGAGTTACCCTTTCATGCTACAGATTCAGCATATCAAAAAAGAATACCGGACCGGGACGCTGGTACAGAAAGCGCTCGACGATGTGTCCTTAAATTTGCGCGACAACGAGTTTGTCGCTATTTTAGGGCCGAGCGGTTCCGGAAAGACGACGCTTCTGAATATCATCGGCGGCCTCGACCGCTACGACAGCGGCGATCTGATCATCAACGGCATTTCCACGAAAAAGTATAAGGACCGCGACTGGGATTCCTACCGGAACCACACGATCGGCTTTGTCTTCCAGAGCTACAACCTGATCCCGCACCAGACCATCCTTGCAAACGTAGAGCTGGCGCTTACCATTTCCGGTGTTTCCAAAGAGGTGCGGCGCAAAAAAGCAATCGCGGCACTTGAAAAGGTCGGTCTTGGAAAACAGCTCCACAAGCGGCCGAGCCAGATGTCCGGCGGTCAGATGCAGCGTGTCGCCATCGCCCGCGCTCTTGTCAATGATCCGGAAATTCTGCTTGCCGATGAGCCGACCGGCGCGCTCGATTCCGACACCAGTATTCAGGTCATGGACCTGCTGCAGGAAGTTGCCAAAGAACGCCTTGTCGTCATGGTCACACACAATCCGGAGCTCGCCGAGCTTTACGCCAACCGGATCGTCACCCTGCGTGACGGTGTGATCTGCTCCGACACGAACCCGTTTGAGCCGGATTCCGAAACCCTGCTTCCGCCCAAACACAAAAACATGGGCAAATCGTCGATGTCCTTTCTGACGGCGCTCTCCTTAAGTTTTAATAACCTGCGCACCAAGAAAGCGCGGACCTTGCTCACCTCGTTTGCCGGCTCAATCGGCATCATCGGCATTGCACTGATTCTGGCACTCTCCTCTGGTGTCAACGAGTATATTCAGAATATGGAAGAGGAAACTCTCTCCGAATATCCTCTTCAGATCCAGAGCACCGGCTTTGACCTCACTTCGATGATGGTCGGCTCACAGAATGCCGGCAAAGACTCAAAAGATTCCGGCAAAAAGAATGAAATCAAAGTCCAGGAAGTCGTGACCAACATGTTCTCCACCATGAACTCCAACGATCTCGCTTCCCTGAAAAAGTACCTTGACGGCGGTGCGGACGGCATTTCCGACTACACAAATGCCATCGAATATTCCTACTCCGTCACGCCGCAGATCTACCGCGAAAACGGCGATTCCATCCGCCAGGTGCACCCGGACCAGTCGTTCCGCTCGCTCGGCCTTGGCGCAAGCTCCAACAGCATCATGTCATCCATGATGAGCACCAACGTCTTTTACGAGATGCCGGACACCGCTTCCCTGTACGAGAACCAGTACGACTTAAAAGCCGGACACTGGCCGGAAAACTATAACGAATGTGTGCTTGTCCTCACTTCCGACGGCGGAATGAGTGATTTTCTGCTCTACACCCTGGGGCTCCGCGATGCACTCGAGCTGGATGAGATGGTCCGCCAGTTTTTAAATGAAGAAACCGTCGAGACCCCTTCCTCCATCGGCACGTATTCCTACGATGATATCCTCGGCACCACGTTCCGTCTTGTGAACAGCGCCGACTGCTACGAATACGACAGTCAGTATCAGGTCTGGAAAGATAAAAGCGACAACGAAGACTATATGAAAAAGCTCGTTGCCAACGGCGAAAAGCTCACAATCACCGGTATTGTCCAGCCGTCCCCTGACTCTGCCGCCTCTGCCCTGACCGCCGGCATCAATTACCCGGCATCGCTGACCCGCCACGTTGTGGAGGAAGCAAAGAAATCCGAGATTGTGAAACAGCAGATGGCGGACTCCTCCATCGATGTCTTTACGAATCAGGAATTCGGCACCGTGGATCAGAACAGCGGTCTTGATATGGATTCCTTTATCACTGTCGATGAGGACAAGCTGCAGAACGCTTTCCAGTTCGACGATTCCGCACTCTCCGGTGCTTTTTCCGGTGATTCCATGAACCTTGATTTTTCCAGTGCCTTTGCGGACGCCGGAAGCAGCATGGATCTCGCGGGTGCGATTGACCTCAGTCAGATCTCTCTTAATTTCGACGGACTGCCGCAGCTTGATCTTGGCCAGATTTTATCCGGGCTTACTCTCAATGTCAGTGAAGACGGCATGCAGGAACTGGCTTCCAGCCTCATGGAGGGCTATCAGGGCTACGCCTCGGAGCACCCGGAGGCGGATTATTCCCATTTACAGGAGGATTTCGTCTCCTACATCAATTCCACGGAAGCACAGGAAATCCTGCGGCGCCACATCCAGACCATCATTGCAGGCGGCGGTGTTTCCATTACACAGGAACAGATCCAGGAACTCATTCAGCGGATCTTCAAAGGGTATCAGGCATACCTGATCAAGATGGGCTACACCGACCCGGAACAGTTTGATGCTTATCTTGCGGAGTATCTGCAGACCGAAGAAGCTGTTCAGATCATCAACGACTGGATTTCCGAGGTGATGCAGAACAACGGCAATATCGAAATTACATCCGACCAGCTCACTGCGCTTGCGACGGAGCTTTCCAACGGTTATCTCGCTTACGTGAAGGAGAACGGCCTGCCGGATCCGACGGAGATGGGCCAGCACTTTATCGCCTATCTGAACACGGCGGACGGCCAGCAGCGGCTGAACAGCGGTATCACAAAAATCGTCGATCTCGACGGACTGCAGTCCCAGGTTTCTTCTGCGCTCACAAACTACATGGCAGGCGTTATGGGAAGCTACTCCGCTTCTGTCGCCTCGGTTCTGCAGACACAGATCACTTCCGCGATGGAACAGATGATGACGCAGATGGCCTCTGCAATTCAGTCCGAGATGGAGCGCGCCATGACGCAGGTCGGTAATTCTCTTCAGGATTCGATGGGCGATGCCATGAAGATTGACACCGATGCCTTTGCAAGTGCCTTCCAGATGAATATGACTGAGGATGATATGAAAGAGCTCTTCGCTTCTCTTAGTTCTTCCGGCTCTTCCACCTATGAGGGCAATCTGCAGAAACTGGGCTACGCTGATTTTGACGAACCTTCTTCGATCAGCATTTACCCGAAAAACTTTGAGAGCAAGGAACACGTTGTCTCCATCCTCGACGGTTACAATGACACGATGGAAAAAGAAGGCAAAAACGAGCAGGTAATCTCGTACACCGATATGGTCGGCACTCTGATGTCCTCCGTCACGGATATCGTCAACATCATCAGCTACGTGCTGATCGCTTTTGTCGGCATTTCCCTTGTGGTTTCCTCGATTATGATCGGCGTCATCACCTATATCAGTGTTCTGGAACGCAAGAAAGAGATCGGTATCCTGCGCGCGATCGGTGCTTCGAAACGCAATATTTCGCAGGTCTTCAATGCCGAAACCTTCATCATCGGACTCTGTGCAGGACTGATCGGCATCGGGCTCTCGCTGCTTCTGATGATTCCGGGCAACCTTCTGATCCACCATCTGGCGGATACGACGAAGGTCAGTGCTTCTCTTCCGCTCGTCCCGGCGCTTGTTCTGATTGCACTCAGCGTCGTTCTGACCCTGATCGGCGGTCTGATTCCGTCGAAGAAAGCGGCAAAAAGCGATCCGGTTACGGCACTCCGGACAGAATAATCTGATCCTTAAAACACACTTTGCAAGTACGCAAAAAGCGGCCGGCAGAGGCTTTTCAAAAGTCCCGCCGGCCGCTTTTTTCTATCTTAAACTTTTATTTTTCTTCCAGAAAAAATCCATGCTCTGTCCGCACCAGTGTCGTCTCATAGAAGGTCTTTGCGAACTGCACCAGATAAGCAGTATCTTTGGCGCCTGCCGTCTCATACGGGGAATGCATCGCAAGCTGAGCCATTCCGATATCCACGCTTGTCACCGAGACAAGAGAGTTCAGAATTGCGCCGAGCGTGCTTCCGCCCGGAATGTCGGCGTGGTTTGCGAATACCTGGCACGGTACGCCGGCCTTCTCGCAAATCATCTTTGTTACGGCTTCCGAAACAGCATCGGTCGTGTATTTCTGGTTTGCACTCTGTTTGATGACAACGCCGCCGTTCATGTAGACGCGGCTCTTCGGATCGTATTTCTCCGCATGCGCCGGATGGAACGCATGTGCATTATCGGCAGAAACCATAAAGCTTCCCGCAAGATCTCTGTGGTAAGCGATCGTATCTTTTCCGCACGCTGCGTTGATGTGCTGCAGGGTCTCAGTCAGGAACGACGAATCTGCGCCCTGTTTGGTAAGGCTTCCGACTTCCTCGTTGTCAAAGATTGCGCAGACATTAACCTGACCTGTCGCTTTTGCGGCAAGGAATCCTTTTAAGGAACCGAATGCGCTCTGCAGATCGTCGAGGCGGCCGCTGGACAGAAATTCTTTGCTGGCGCCCCAGATAGAGCCCTCCACGCGGTTGTACAGATAAAGTTCCATCGAGAGGATGTCCTCTTTTGCCGTATCCGGCAGAAACAGCTCATAGAAATGATCTTTCGCTGTCTCATCACCGAGAATCGGGAGCATGTCGGTCTGCACACTGTATTTGATTCCGTTGTTGATGTCGCGGTTCAGATGAATCGGCAAATTCGGGATCGTCACCAGATCTCGTCCGGCATCAACCAGCACGGATTTCACGCTGTTTCCGTCACGTACCACCATGCGGCCCGCCAGGGAAAGCGGACGGTCAAACCATGGGGAACGGATCATTCCGCCGTAGCCCTCCACGTTCAGGCGGGTATAATGACCATCCGTCACGAATGGGTCCTCTCCCTTTACTTTAAACGTCGGACAGTCGCTGTGGCTTGCGATGATCTGGTAGCTGGAAAATGCGCTCTCCGGGATCTGGAACGCAATCACCGAGGATTCATTTCTCGTCACATAATATTTTCCGCCCGGAACGAGACTCCATTCTTTTGTCTCCTCCAGTTTTGTATATCCATTTTCGTTCAGCAGATCACTGGCTTCTTTTACCACATGAAACGGGCTTTTGCACCGCATGATAAAATCGAGCAGCTCCTGCGCTGTATTCAGGTATTCCATAGTTTTTCTCCTTTGCATATATTCAAACGCTTCTTCTATTTTATAAAATCCCGCTGTCTTTTTCAAGACCCAAAAACCTGTGGGAACTTACTGTATCACTCGCAATCATCGTTTCGAATCGGATATTCGCAATCCGCTTCGCTACTCGCACATAAAACCAGCCGCTGCTTCACAAAAAAATCCCGCACAGACAGATTTTTATTTTCTGTCGTGCGGGACTTACTTTTTCCGTTTTTTCTGCTATGCAGAAACCTGATTTCCGGTATACAACTGATAATATTTTCCTTTCTGTTCCATCAGCTGATCATGGGTACCGCGCTCAATAATTTGTCCCTGCTCAAGAACCATGATACAATCGGCGTTTCGTACGGTAGACAGACGATGTGCGATAACAAAGGTTGTTCTTCCGCTCATCAGCTTATCCATACCATCCTGAACAATGCGCTCGGTACGGGTATCAATGGAGCTTGTCGCCTCATCGAGAATCAGTACCGGCGGATCCGCAATGGCTGCACGCGCGATCGCAAGAAGCTGCCGCTGACCCTGGGACAGATTCGCACCGTCTCCGGTCAGCATTGTGTCATAGCCCTGCGGCAGACGCATAATGAACCCGTGCGCATTCGCCAGTTTTGCTGCTGCTACAACCTCATCCTCCGTCGCATCGAGCTTTCCGAAGGCAATATTTTCTCTTACCGTTCCCGTAAACAGATGTGTATCCTGCAAAACAATGCCAAGCGATCTTCTCAGATCGTCTTTTTTGATCTTTCCAATATTGATCTCATCGTAACGGATCTTACCTTTCTGAATATCATAAAAACGGTTGATCAGATTGGTAATGGTTGTTTTTCCGGCTCCGGTGGAACCGACAAACGCGATCTTCTGACCCGGCTCCGCAAACAGTGATACATCGTGCAGAACGATTTTATCCGGGTTATAGCCGAAATCAACATGTTCGAATACCACACGGCCCTGCAGCTCGCGGTAATCCACAGATCCATCTGCCTGGTGCGTATGCTTCCATGCCCATTTTCCGGTACGCTCTTTCGTCTCGGTGAGTTTTCCGTTTTCTTCCTTCGCATTGACAAGCGTTACATACCCCTCGTCCAGCTCCGGCTCTTCATCCATCAGGCGGAAAATACGTTCGGCTCCTGCAAGTGCCATAACGATTGCGTTCAACTGCTGGCTGACCTGGTTGATCGGCATGTTAAAACTCTTGTTGAAGGTCAGAAAGCTTGCCAGACCACCGAGCGTAAAGCCACCGACATTGCCAAGGGCAAGTGCACCGCCGACAATCGCACAGACAACATAGCTCATATTTCCAAGCTGTGCATTGATCGGTCCGATGACATTCGCAAACGCATTGGCATTGTAAGCACTCTCATACAGATTGTTATTAATTTCTTTGAATTTTTCGATATTCTCCTCTTCATGACAGAATACCTTGACAACCTTCTGGCCATCCATCATCTCTTCGATAAAGCCGTTGACTTTACCAAGATCCCTCTGCTGTTTTACAAAGAAATTTCCGGAAAATCCGGCCACCTTTTTTGTCACTCCCAGCATGATAGATACCATAACCAGCGTTGTAATCGTCAGCGGGATGTTCAGAATCAGCATACTGACAAAGACACTGACAATCGTGATTGCACTGTTGATGATCTGCGGGATACTCTGACTGATCATCTGGCGCAGAGTATCAATATCATTTGTATAAATCGACATAATATCGCCGTGCGCATGCGTATCAAAATATTTGATTGGCAGCTTTTCCATATTGCCGAACAGATCATTTCTCAGATTCCGCAGGGTTCCCTGGGACACATAAATCATGGTACGGTTCTGAATGAACGCAGCCACAATACCGATCCCGTAAAATCCGGCCACCCGCAAAATTGCGTGGAGCAGCGGGCCAAAATCCGGATCCGGCTGGGTCAGCATCGGCGTGATATAGCCGTCAATCAGCGTTTTCATAAACATCGTTCCCTGTACGTTTGCCAGGACGTTGACAAAAATCGCAATGACAACAGCGATGCAATGTACGGTATAATCCTTTAATGCATATTTCATAATTCTGGTAAAGATCTTCATCGGATTCTTGACCTGCGGTTTCACCCCTCTTGGAGGTCTTGCGCCCGGCCCCTTTACCTGCTGTACTCTCTCTGCCATTCCTTACTCACCTCTCTTTTCGTCAAAGTCTCCGCCGCCACCGGTCTGAGACTCATATACTTCCCGGTAAATTTCATTGGTTTTCAGTAATTCCTCATGGCTTCCAAAACCATTTACTTTTCCGTTCTCCATGACAATGATACGGTCTGCGTCCTGCACACTGGAAATACGCTGTGCAATGATCAGCTTTGTCGTTTCAGGAATCTCGGTCAGGAATGCCTTCCGGATTTTTGCATCGGTTGCGGTATCGACAGCACTTGTACTGTCATCCAGAATCAGCACCTTTGGTTTTTTCAGCAGCGCTCGTGCGATACAGAGGCGCTGTTTCTGGCCGCCGGATACGTTGGATCCGCCCTGCTCGATGTAGGTGTTGTAGCCCTCCGGCATCCGGTCGATAAATTCATCAGCGCAGGCAAGACGGCAGACACGCTTGCACTCTTCTTCCGAAGCATTTTTATCACCCCAGCGAAGATTGTCGAGAATGGTACCGGAAAACAGCACATTTTTCTGTAAAACAACGGCTACTTCATTTCGCAGAGTTTCCATATCGTAGGAACGGACATCCTTTCCGCCGACTTTGATGGAGCCTTCCGTGACATCGTACAGACGGCTGATCAGGTTGACAAGACTCGTCTTCGCACTTCCGGTTCCGCCGATGATACCGATGGTCTCACCGGATTTGATCGAAAGGTTGATATCCGAAAGAACCGGCTCGCCTGCTCCCTTTTTGTAGTTGAAGTAGACGTGATCGAAGGTAATGCTTCCGTCCGGAATATCAAAGTCCGGATTCTCCGGATTGTCGAGATCGCTCTTCTCATTCAGAACCTCGGTAATACGGCGCGCACTCGCAAGGCTCATCGTGATCATAACGAATACCATCGAAAGCATCATGAGGCTCATCAAAATGTTCATGCAGTAGGTCAGAAGGCTCATCAGCTCTCCTGTTGTCAGGCTGCTTCCGACGATCATCTTCGCACCGAGCCAGCTGATCAGAAGAATACAGCTGTAAACGGTAAGCTGCATCAGCGGCGCGTTGAAGGAAAGGTTTTCCTCTGCTTTACAGAAAATTTTGTAGATGTTCTCTGCTGCTTTGTGGAACTTACTTGTTTCATGATCCTCACGCACATACGCTTTTACTACGCGGATGGCGGATACGTTTTCCTGTACGCTCGCATTCAGCTCATCGTACTTCGGAAATGCCTGATCGAAATATTTCATCGCGGAACGCATGATCAAAAACAGACACGTTCCGAGGATAAGAATGGCTACCAGATAAACGCTTGCAAGACGTGCATTGATATAAAACGACATAATCATCGCGATAATCATGCTCGACGGTGCACGCATGCACATACGAAGAATCATCTGATAGGCATTCTGCAGGTTGGTGACGTCTGTCGTCAGGCGGGTGACAAAGACCTGCGGTGCTGAAATTTTGTCGATATTCGAAAAATGAATATTCCTGAATGTTTTC
>ENA-OPYT01000493-OPYT01000493.1-human-gut-metagenome-genome-assembly--contig:-NODE-493-length-12123-cov-2.037596_pt1 | contig 12123 bp, 13 predicted proteins | sample MGYA00242636_ERZ504480 | MGnify/ENA primary metagenome ERZ504480 (study PRJEB26092, sample SAMD00036228) | human gut metagenome | host: Homo sapiens | study: EMG produced TPA metagenomics assembly of...
ATTCTGGAGGCCCTGGCCTGCCAAAATCAGCTTCTGGTGGAGCTGCTGGGGGCCGTCAACGCGCTCACCGCCGCAACCCTGAGTATCCAGAGCCGCCTCTGAGTTCTTACAGATTCGTGAAGTTTGCAAACTTTCTCTTGTCAGACGGCTTCCCATTTTATATACTAGTGGTTGCTTGTTGACATAATCACACCTGAGAAAAGGGGGCGCCTCTCTGTGGCCCAACGCCGTCGCATCCGCAAAAAAATGCGTGTCTCCCCCCTCCGCCGGGCGGGGAAGCTGGCATATCGCATCCTGGTGGTCCTGTCCGCCATCATCGTGGTACTCTACTGCGCCTATCGCCTGGCCTCCAAAAAGCCCACCCAGGCCCCGGAGCCCACACCGGAGGCCCCCGCCGGCTCCCTCTCCCCGGATCAGACCGAAGCGCCTGGCCGCCAGAGGCGGGAAGGGACATACACTTTTCTGCTGGCCGCCAGCGACCAGTCCAGCGGCAACGCCGACACCATCATTGTGGCCTCCTACGACACTGAGGCTCAGAAGGTGGGTATGGTCTCCGTCCCCCGGGACACCCTGCTGGAGAGCGGGAAGATCAACGCCGCCTACCACAAGGGGCCGGAGAACCTGCGGGACACCGTCTCTAACCTGCTGGGCGTGCCCATCGACTACTATGTGGCGGTGGACGTGGACGGCTTTGTGGCCCTGGTGGATGAGCTGGGCGGCATCGAGTTCGACGTACCGGTGCGCATGAGCTTTGACGATCCCACCCAGGACCTCCACATCCACTACCAGCCCGGCCTCCAGCACCTGACCGGCGAGGACGTGCTCAAGGTGGCCCGCTGCCGCAACAACTCCGACGGCCCCGGCTCCTACCCCGACAACCTGTACGGCGCCTATCCGGACGGAGACATCGGCCGCACCCGCACCCAGCAGCAGCTCATCGCCGCCATCCTGAAAAAAGCCCTGTCCAATCCGCAGAAGATCAACTCTTACGTGAACCTCTTCCTGGAGTATGTGGACACTGATCTGGAGTTCAGCGAGGCCCTCTGGTTTGCCCAGCCCGCCCTGGGCCTGGACTTCTCCACGGGCTTTGCCAGCGCCACCCTGGCGGGTGAGAATGTCTACTATGTGGACAGCCGGGGCTACCGCTGGGGCTCCTGCTACGAGCTGGACCCGGAGGCCGCCCTGGAGACCGTCAACTCCCTCATCAACCCCTACAACGCGCCGCTCACCGCGGCGGATCTCAACATTTTTTCAGAAGCCGTGACAAAAAAGGCGCCGCTGCAATGCAGCGGCGCCTTTTTGTCATGCCAGCAGATCGGGCCCGGGCAGATCCATCTCCCGCTTGCGGGCGGCGGAGTGGGCCAGCTTCTCCGCCAGGGCCGCCCGGTTTCCGGAGGCCAGCGCGTCCCGGTAGGACTGGAGGTTGTCCAGCAGCCGGTCCACCGCCGCCAGCAGGGCGGGCTGGTTGAGGGAGAAGAGCTGTGTCCACAACCCCACGTCCAGGGCCGCCACCCGGGTACAGCCCCGGAAGGAGGAGCCCTCGAAGCCCCTGCACTGAAAGAGCTCCGGATCGTCGCACACCGACACGGCGATAAGGTGCATCATCTGGCTGGTGTAGGCGATCAGGGCGTCGTGGGCCCTGGGCGGTGGTGCGGCATACGTCCTTGCAGCCGATATAGGCCGCCAGCCGCTCCAGCAGGGCAATGTGCTCCGGCCTGCTGTCATCCCGGGGCACCAGCAGGAAGTGGGAGTCCCGGAACATCTCCGCAAAGGCGTGCTCCACGCCGGAGAACTCGGTGCCCGCCATGGGGTGGCAGCCGATAAAATCCACTGTACCGGGCAGCACCTGGGCCGCCTCCAAAATAGCGGTCTTGACGCCGCACACGTCCCACACCAGGGCCCCCGGCTTGAACGCATCCCGATACCGGGCCAGGAAGTCCACGATCCCCTGGGGGTGGAGGGCCAGGGCCACCACGTCGGCCTGGGGGAGCTCGGCGGCGGCGTCCTCGGTCACACGGTCGCCCACACCGTGCTCGGCGGCGTAGCGCAGGGTGGGCTGGGACACGTCCACGCCCACAATCTCGAAATCCTCAAAGCCCTTCAGGGCAAGGGCCAGTGAGCCGCCAATTAAACCGAGGCCCACAATCAGCATCGTTTGTTTCATCGCGCACTCCTCTTCTTTACTGAGGGCCGGTCACAGCTCCCGCCCCACGCAGGGGGCCAGGGCGGTCAGCCTGCCCATGAGGGTGTCAAACTGGGCCGGGGTGATGGACTGGGCCCCGTCACAGAGGGCGTGGGGCGGGTCGTTGTGCACCTCGATGATGAGGCCGTCCGCCCCGGCGGCTACCGCCGCCAGACTCATGCGCTCCACCATCCACGCCTTGCCGCAGGCGTGGGAGGGGTCCACCACCACCGGCAGGTGGGAGAGCTGCTTCACCGCCAGCACGGCGGAGAGGTCCAGGGTGTTGCGGGTATAGGTCTCAAAGGTGCGGATACCCCGCTCGCAGAGGATGACCCGGTGGTTGCCCCCGGCCATGATGTACTCGGCGCTCATGAGCCACTCCTCAATGGTGGAGGACAGGCCGCGCTTGAGCAGGATGGGCTTGGAGGTCTTGCCCAACTGCTTGAGCAGGTCGAAGTTCTGCATGTTCCGGGCTCCCACCTGAATCACGTCCACGCACATCTCGAACATCTCCACGTTGTCGGTGGACATGATCTCGGTAACGATAGGCAGGCCGGTGGCCTCCTTTGCCTCCTGGAGCAGGCGGATGCCGTCGTTGCCCATGCCCTGGAAGGCATAGGGGGAGGTGCGGGGCTTGAAGGCGCCGCCCCGCAGGGCGGCGGCGCCGCTGGCCTTTACCGCCTGGGCCACCCCCACAATCTGCGCCTCGCTCTCCACCGAGCAGGGCCCGGCGATCACCGCCAGCCGGTTCCCGCCCACGCTGCGGCCATTGGACAGCTCAATCACCGTGTCCTCCGGGTGGTACTTCCGGTTGGCCTTCTTATAGGGCTCCGTGACCCGCATGACCCGCTCCACGCCGGGCAGCAGGGACAGCTTCTCCTGGTCGATGTGCTCGGCGTTGCCCTCCGCGCCCAGGATGGTGGTCTCCGCCCCCTTGGACACCATGACTTTGACGCCGCCCTCCTCCATGGTGTGTACGGCGGCCTCCAACTGCTCCGGGGTAAACTCCCGCTTCATAATGACAACCATATTCTGACTCCTTTCACAAACAAAGAACCCGCAGCCGCCCAAAGGCGGCCGCGGGTTCCATCGGCTCCAACTGCGGAGCGCCGGAAGATTCCTGACAGGCCGGTTATGGGCAGGCAAACAGACCGCTGGCAAAAATAGCGCGGTAATAGCCCGTTATCCATAACCGACGTACCTGCGCATGAACCTCTCACGCTCCTCTTGTAGAGCACTTTAGCACTTTTTGGCGCGAAAGTCAAGTGGAAATTTCACTTGAAATCCTACCTGTTCCATGGTATTATATTTGTCAGAAAAGGTAGGGATGTGCATGAAAATTTCCACGAAAGGCCGTTATGCGCTCCGCCTCATGCTGGATGTGGCCCTTCACAGCCATGGCGCGGCAGTTCCGCTGCGGGATGTGGCCCAGCGGCAGGAGATTTCCGATAAATATCTGGAGCAGATTGTAACTCACCTCTCCCGGGCCGGGCTGGTTCGCTCGGTCCGGGGCGCGGGGGGCGGCTACCTCCTCACCCGTGAGCCAGAGGAGTACACCGTGGGGGAGATTCTGCGGGTGCTGGAGGGCAATCTGGCGCCGGTGAGCTGTGTGGATCAGGACGATACCTGCCGCTGCAACCGGGCCGACCGGTGCGTCACCGTAGAGGTGTGGCGGGACATTCAGGCCGCCGTCTCCAGCGTGGTGGACCGCCTGACTCTGGCCGACCTCGTGCGCCGCTATCATGAGAAGTGCCCCGGACATAACGCATAGAACAGCCCAAAATAAATCAGAGCCGCCGTACTGATTTTCAGTGCGGCGGCTCTGATTGTCTGGATTACGCCCCCGCGATGCTGGCAGCATATGAGCATCGCTATAGCCCATCCAGCTTGCCATACCGGGTAGCCAGGTCGATCTGGGCCTTCTCTGTGTAGGTTCCTGCTGCAATCATGTCTTTCTCCTCCTGCTTCAGCTCCAGATACTCCTGAAGCACTGCGTCGTCGGCATAGAGGATATAGACCCACTGACCATCCATCTCCACAGTGGAAAACAGCTTGGTCAGAAGAAGATCCTTGTCGATGTAGTACTTTACACCGTATCCCTCGCACTTTTTCGCCACATAGGATGTAAGAAGGGGTTCGTCCTCGGGATCAAAGGGATCACTGAACGCCAGCTCCTTGGCTCCGGTCATGATTACATCGCAGAAGGCGCCCACGGTGCCGTCAAAATTGCCGAGCTGAAAGCTGTACTCGTCCACAGGGGGCTGAGCCGCAGCCTCAGAGGTGTCCGCCGTGCTCATGCGGGAGGTTGATACCGTCCGGCTGTCCGGGCACCAGGTCACCGCATAGCCGATGCCTTCAAAGAAGGCACGAACAGGGACGTAGTCTGCCCCATTCACCGTCTTGACGGGAAGCTCCGCCGACTGCTCACCGCAGGTCACGGTCACAGTGCCCTCTCCCCGCTCCAGAACCGCGCTGATGTTGCCCGCCAGATCCGAGGCGGAGGCATAAATGGTGCCGGGCTGCTCAATCAGCGCCCCAGACAGGAGGGTAACCGGCTTCCCCTGCCAGAGAATCGTAGGCTCGCTGGTGTCCTTGGTATAGACCACCTCGCCGCCGGAGACTGTCATCAGGGCCTGAAGTATCCTTGATCTCCTCCTCAGGACAGGTCATGTAGTCCCGGTCGATCACTACAAAGTCGGCCAGCTTGCCGGGCTCCAGAGAGCCCTTGAGATCCGTCCTCAAACTGACCATAGGCGGCCCAGATGGTAAAGGCGCGCAGCGCCTCCTCACGAGTGACCTTCTGGTTGGCGTACCAGCCGCCCTCCGGCTCACCGGCGCGGGTCATACGGGTGACACCGGCATACAGGCCGTGGAAGGGGTTGACCATCTCCACCGGCGCGTCAGAGCCGCCGATAATGATGCCGCCCTTATCCAGAACGGTGCGCCAGGCGTAGGCCGTCTGAATACGCTCGGGGCCCAGGCGGTCCTCCGCCATGGACAGGTCCGAGGTGGCATGGGTAAACTGCATCGCGGTGAGGATGCCGAGCTCCAGGGCCCGGTCAATATCCTCCGGGGTAACGACCTGGAAGTGCTCAATGCGCAGGCGGGGATCCTCCCGGGGATTTTCCTTCAGCAGGCGCTCGTAGGTGTTCAGCACCTGGTGGTTGGCACCGTCGCCGATGGCGTGGTACGCGATCTGATAGCCGTTGTTGTAGGCCAGGCTCATCACGTTGTAAATCTCCTCGTCCGTAAAGCGGTAGGAACCACGATTGCCCGGATCGTCGGAGTAATCCTCCAGCAGAGCAGAGCCGCGGGAGCCCAGAGCACCGTCGCCCAGCACCTTGACACCCATTATACTCAGATGGTTGTCGTACAGGCCGTTGACCGGCCCGTGCTCCCGGATGTAGCCGGCCTCGGCGCTGTCCGTGCTGTTGAGCATGGGCATGGCGTAAATGCGCAGCTTCAGCTCACCGCTCTCATAGAGATCCTCATAGTGCTGGATGTAGTTGACCTTTGTGCCTGCGTCCGTGGCAGAGGTAAAGCCATAGGAGAACAGCTCCTCCTGAGCCATGAGCACAGCGTTTTTCTGTGCCTCAGCACTCCAGGTAGGAATTACCTTAATGACCATTGACGCCGCGTTGTCGGTAAGGCAGCCCAGCAGTTCCCCGTTGTCCGTTTTGAGAATCTGGCCGCCCTGAGGCTCTGGGGTATCCTTGGTAATGCCCGCCATCTCCAGCGCCATGCTGTTAAACCAGCCCATATGGTTGTCTGCCCGGAGCAGATAGACCGGGTTGTTGGGCGCCACGGCGTCCAGTTCCTCCTTTGAAGGGAAGCCGGGCTCATCCCACAGGGTATCCAGCCAGCCGGAACCCTGGATCCACTCGCCGGGCTCCGCCTCCTTGGCGGCCTGGCGCACCATCTCCAGAATATCCTCCTTCGATTTAAAGTAGCAGTCCAGCTTCAGGTGGTTTTCCCCCAGATTGCTGACATGCATATGTCCCTCGATGAGACCGGGCAGCACGGTTTTGCCGCCGAGGTCGGTGATCTCAGTTCCCGCACCCACATAGGCCTCCGCACCGGCTTGGTCGCCCACATACAGGATGCGGTCCCCCTTCACCGCCATAGTGGTGGCAGTGGAGAAGTCTTCATCCACGGTGTAGATGTTGCCGTTGATGTAGAGGCTATCCGCCACCTCCGCCGGGCCTGCGGCCATGGCCGGCACCAAGCCGGCCAGCAGTGACAGGCTTAGGCCCGCTGCGCACAGGGCGTGCGCTGTCCTTCGTTTCATTCGCTCCATCCCTTTCCATTTTACCAGATTTGACAGGCCCCACAGCGTGCGGGCCGCACAACGTGATACAGTATAGAAAACCCCGCCGCAATTTTCTGTTAACCACTTTACAAAATCGTCATTTTCTGCGAAAATAAAGAAAATAAATTGGGTATCCATGTGCAAACCGCACGAACCGCCTCCCAATCTGTGCGGGGGCTGCGCGCGCAGAAACCGGGAGAAGGGTGAACACCATTGGAAAAAGAGCTTCGCTGGGAAAAGCAGTGGATTCCGGAACACCTCTCCGCCGTTGGAAATGAACCGTGGGACACCGTGTGGGACAGACTGACCGACGGCTTTCGCCCGGAGACCGTCCCGGCGGGCACGGTGTTCTATCAGCAGGGCGACCCGGCCCGCGAGGTGATTTTTCTGCAAACAGGGCAGATCCGGGTGGAGTGCATCCACAGCAGCGGGAAAAAGCGGGTGCTCTGCCTGCTCTTTGAAGGGATTCCCGTGGGAGAGGACGAGTGCCTGTTCGGCGGCCCGCGGGAATACCGGGCCGTCGCAGTCACTGCGTGTCAGATTTTCCGCATCCCGGCGGAGGTGTTCAAACGGCGGGCCGAGGCCTCTCCCGCCCTGGCACTGAAGCTGTTCCAGATCTCCGCCCGGAAGAGCCAGGTGCTTGGCCGCATGCTGATCCGCGACAGCTTTCTAAGCGTGCGGGGGCGTGTCATTCAGTTCCTGCTCTCCGTGTCAGAGCCATACGGTACAGAGGAGGGGGCGGGGGTCCGCCTCACTATCCGGCTGACCCACCAGGAGGTGGCCGATTTTCTGGGCATCTCCCGGGTGGTGGTGTCCCAGTGCTTTCAAAGCCTGAGCCGGGAGGGCCTGCTGAAAAAGACGCGCCAGCACTATCTGCTCCCCGACCGTGCCGCCCTGGAGGCCCAGCTCCATACATAATATGGCTCCGGCCACAGGCAAAACGCCTGCGGCCGGAGCCATGCTGCCGATTGTGTCCACCGCGCTCTATTCACGCAAACAGCCCTGTAGAGAGGTAGCGCTCGCCAGTATCGGGGAGCACCACCGCGATCGGTCTTGCCCCCGCATGTCCGGCCGCTGGGCCAGGATGCGGGCCGCGTGGGCCGCCGCGCCGGAGGACACCCGGCCAACACCCCCCTCGGTACGGGCCAGCTCCCGGGCGGCGGCATAGGCCTCGTCGCCGGTGACGGCCACCACCTCGTCCACCACCCCCATGTCCAGGGTGGCCGGGACGAACGCCCGCGCCGATGCCCTGGATCTTATGGGGCCCCGGCCGGCCGCCGGAGAGGACGGGAGACTCGGCCGGCTCCACCGCCACCACGCGGATGGCGGGGTTCTGCTCCTTCAGATAGCGGCCCGCGCCAGTGATGGTGCCGCCGGAACCCACTCCCGCCACCAGCACGTCCACGCCGCCGTCGGTGTCCCGCCACAGCTCGGGACCGGTGGTCTCGTAGTGGGCCCGGGCGTTGGCGGGGTTGTTGAACTGGTCGGGCATCCACGCGCCTGGGGTGCTCTCCAGCAGCTCCTTCGCCCGCTCAATGGCGCCGCCCATACCCCGGGCCCCTTCGGTGAGCACCAGCTCCGCCCCCAGAGCGGCCAGCAGGCTGCGCCGCTCCTGACTCATGGTCTCCGGCATGGTGAGCACCACCCGGTAGCCCCGCTGGCGGCCGATGTAGGCCAGGGCCACGCCGGTGTTGCCGCTGGTGGGCTCCACAATCACCGCGCCGGGCTGGAGCAGGCCCCTCTCCTCGGCGTCCAAAATCATGTAAAGGCCTGCCCGGTCCTTGGCGGAGGACAGGGGGTTAAAGCTCTCCAGCTTGGCCAGCACCCCTGCCCCGGGGGCAAACCGCTCCAGCCGAAGCAGGGGGGTGTTCCCGATCAGCTCGGGCAGTGTATTTGCAATCTGCATAGGTAATACCTCCCTCATAATTTAGATTCTATTCAGCAGTATACCACCAAATTCCTACAAAATCAATAGGATTTTAGTCGAATGAGACGGCCCGCTTCGCGGGCCGTCTGTGTGAACAGAACCTTAGAACACCGCCTGCACGGCGCCGGCATAGGTCTCGTCAATGAACGCCTTGACCTCGTCGCTGCACAGGGCCTTTGCCAGAGCCTGGATGGCGGGGTCGCTCTCCCGGCCCTCCTTGACGGCCAGCACATTGACATAAGCGGTGCCGGCGGTGCCCTCGGCGGACTCAATCGCCAGGGCGTCGGCCACCTTCAGATCGGCCTGGATGGCGTAGTTGCCGTTGATGACGGCGATGTCCAGGCTGCCCAGGGAGCGGGGGAGCTGGGCGGCCTCCATCTCCACGATCTCATAGTTGTGGGGGTTCTCCGCGATGTCCAGCTTGGTGGGCTCCAGGCCCACATCCTCCTTCAAAGTGATGAGGCCCTGCTCCTGGAGGAGCAGCAGGGCGCGGCCGCCGTTGGTGGGGTCGTTGGGCACGCCGATCTGCGCGCCGTCCTGGAGCTCCTCCAGGCTGGCGGTCTTGCCGGCGTAGATGCCGAAGGGCTCGTAGTGCACATCTGCCACGCTCACCAGGTGGGTGCCATTCTCAGCGTTGAAGTTGTTCAGATAGGTGATGTGCTGGAAGTAGTTGGCGTCAATGCTGCCGTTCTCCACCGCGGTGTTGGGCTGGATGTAGTCGGTAAACTCCACGATCTCCAGGTTGATTCCCTCCTCCGCCAGCAGTTCCTTCACCACGGCCAGGATCTCGGCGTGGGGAGCGGAGAGGCGCCCACTTCAGGGTGTGCCCTCCAGGGAGCCGGTCTGGGTGGGGGCGGCGGGGGTGTCGGTGTTTGCGGCGGGGGTGTCGGCGGTACCGGGGGTGCCGCCGCAGCCGGCCAGCAGGCCGAGGGCCAGGGCGCCGGACAGGAGCAGGGATGCGAGCTTCTTCATGGTGCATTTCTCCTTTTCATTGTTCCTCAAGGGAGGTGGTATTCCCAAATCAGAGCACAAAAAATCGCCCTTGATCCAAATTCAAGGACGAGAGCCTTCCGGCTTCGTGGTACCACCTTGCTTCACCCCTGCCTCACGACAGGGGCCTTATGGAGTACTGGCATACTCCCGCGCGCTGACGGGCGCTCCCGTCGCGGCCTGTGCCTGTGGCAGTCAGCCGCGCCGCTCCGAGACCATCTTCCCCAAAGCCTTCCGTACCCGTTTCCACCATTCCGGGCTCTCTGTGCCGTATCTCTCTGGCTACTCTTCTCTTCCTCGCGTTTGAGGGGCGTTATTCAGTTCCGCTTGGGTTGCACTTAGTTTACAACCGGAAGGCGCTCCTGTCAATCGCATATTCTGCACAAAAAAGAGGGGGCGGCAAAGCAACTGCTTTGCCGCCCCCTCCAAAATTCACATGCCGCCGGGGCTGCGCTTGTCCCGGTTCATCTGCCGGCTGACGTTCCGGCGGAGCTTTCTTCGCCCAGCCCGGTTGGTGATGCGGTGGTCCGTCCGGGTGGCCAGGGAGGTACCCAGTGACTGGAAAAATCTGCACCAAAACCACAATAAAGACCACGGCGATGAGCATCACCGCATAGTTGTATTTATAATAGCCGTAGTTGATGGCAATCTTGCCCAGGCCGCCGCCGCCGATGGCGCCAGCCATGGCGCCGTAGCCCAGAATGGTGATAAATGCGGTGGTGAAGCTGGCCACCAGGGAGGGCAGGCTCTCCGGCAAAATCACCTTCCAGATGATCTGGAAGGGGGAGCAGCCCATGGACTGGGCGGCCTCGATGACCCCCTTGTCCACCTCCCGCAGGGAGGTCTCCACCAGCCGGGCCACGAAGGAGGCCGAGGCGATAATCAGGGGAGGGATGGAGGCCACAGTGCCGATGGTGGTACCCACCAGGAGCTCACTCAGGGGAAGCACCATGATCATCAGGATCAGGAAAGGCACCGAGCGCAGGATGTTGATGGCAAAGTTGAGCACCTTCATCACCGGGCCGGGCAGGGGGCGCACGCCGTCCTCCTCCCCCGCCACCAGGATAATGCCCAGGATAATGCCCAGGACGCAGGCCACCAGAGTGGCCGCCACGGTGGAGTAGATGGTGTCCCAGATACCAGTCTGGAACTCCTTCCACAGGGCCTCGTTGGCAAAGGCCTCGCGCATCTGCTGCATAAATTTATCCATGGTAGTCGGGCACCTCCTCCACGGTGACGTCCTTCTGGGCCTTCAGATAGTTCATGGCACGGATAGCCTCTCCATGATCCTCGGGCAGGCCCAGCAGCATGGAGCCGAAGGCCTTGCCGTTTACGTTGCGGGTGTCGGGCCCCCAGTATGTTCACCTTCACGCCGCAGTCGATGGCCAGGGAGGCGATGAGGGGCTCGTAGGAGGAGCCGCCGTTGAACACCACCCGCACCACGCCCGCCACGGGGAACTTGTCGATGTTGGCCCCCTCCGGGAACACCAGCCGGCGGCCTGCCTCGGTCTGAGGGTTGGAGAACACCGCCTCCACTGTGCCGGTCTCCACCATGCGGCCGCGCTCCAGGATGGCCACGTGGGAGCAGATCTCCTCCACCACCGCCATCTCGTGGGTAATGATCACGGCGGTGATGCCCATGCGCCGGTTGATGTCCTGGATCAGCCTGAGGATGCTGCGGGTGGTGGTGGGGTCCAGGGCGGAGGTGGCCTCGTCGCACAGCAGCACCTTGGGATTGGAGGCCAGGGCGCGGGCGATGGCGATGCGCTGCTGCTGGCCGCCGGAGAGCTGGGCCGGGTAGGCGTTGGCCTTGTCGGGCAGGCCCACGATGTCCAGATACTCCAGGGCGCGCTTCCGCGCCTCCCCCTTGGGCACCCCGGCGATCTCCATGGGGAAGCAGATGTTGCCCAGGCAGGTGCGCTGCATGAGCAGGTTGAACTGCTGGAAGATCATGCTGATGGAGCGGCGCTTCTCCCGCAGCTGGGGGGCGGACAGCTCCATGAGATCCTGTCCGTCGATGACCACCTGGCCCGCTGTAGGGCGCTCCAGCAGGTTGATGCAGCGCACCAGGGTGGACTTGCCCGCGCCGCTCATGCCCACGATGCCGAAGATGTCCCCGTCCCGGATGGTCAGATTGATGTCGTCCAGGGCTTGAAACACGCCGTCGGCCGTGGGAAAGGTCTTGGAAATGTGTTTTAACTCGATCACGGACCCATACTCCCTTATTTCTCACAAAGTTCCGTCCTATTTTATGACAAGCCCCGCCCTCTGTCAAGAAAAAAGCCCCGGAACCGCTTCGATTTCCGGGGCCTTGCGTGTCCTGGCTCAGTGGCCGCAGGAGCAGCAGCCGTGCCCCTCCTCCTCACAGGGCAGGCGGAGGGCTTCGGGCACCTCCCGTCCCTGGCGGCGGTAGTAGTCGGCCAGGGCGGCCTTGATGGCCTCCTCCGCCAGGACGGAGCAGTGCATCTTGTAGGCGGGCAGGCCGTCCAGAGCCTCCGCCACGGCGGCGTTGGTCAGGGCCATGGCCTCCGCGATGGTCTTTCCCTTGATCATCTCGGTGGCCATGGAGGAGGTGGCGATGGCCGAGCCGCAGCCAAAGGTCTTGAACTTCACGTCGGTGATCACGTCCCCGTCGATCTTCAGGTACATCTTCATGATGTCGCCGCACTGGGGTTGCCCACCTGGCCCACCCCGTCGGCATGTTCTATCTCCCCC
>ENA-OPYT01000494-OPYT01000494.1-human-gut-metagenome-genome-assembly--contig:-NODE-494-length-12109-cov-3.925889_pt1 | contig 12109 bp, 14 predicted proteins | sample MGYA00242636_ERZ504480 | MGnify/ENA primary metagenome ERZ504480 (study PRJEB26092, sample SAMD00036228) | human gut metagenome | host: Homo sapiens | study: EMG produced TPA metagenomics assembly of...
GTATATCCGTTGATGGACTTCCCTTTGAAATAACCCTCCGGAACGTAGATATTCATCGCTTGATAGGTCGTATCGACAGGGTGGGCTACGTAAACTCGATTTTCATAGGCCCGAAAGGCGACTTTCTTGCCATCGACAGTCATCATCTTTTTTTCATATTTCGTCGTATCCAGGTCGAGACTGTAAACGGCCTTGACGGCAGACGCCGCCTTAGCCTTTGTCGCCCCGGCCACCGCCTGTACCTGCCCCAGCGTCTGCGAGTTCAGTGTCTCATTGGCGGCCAAAGCCGTCCCGCCAGTCATCAAAAGGCAGAGCACCGCGGCCATTACCTTGCTATTCTTCATCCTCTAAACCACCTTTCTTGAATCGTTTTGAATTTAACTATCGCTATTTCTCAGTATAGCATAAAAATATCCCTCTATGATGGCAATTTGTTTTCCACTGTTGATCAAAATTGATATTACAAAAAAAGACTGTGCCTCAGGATATCCTGAAATGCACAGTCTTAATTTATCGTCTCCACAAGATACGCAGCAAATACGTCAGTATATGCCAGCCATACAGCAGGCGATCCGCCAATTGTGAACAAAGTTTACTTTTGTAAACAGCATAACTGGAAGCGGCGCCTAAGAAGAATCCGCCGATGACATCGCTGACGTAATGAAGGCGACAGAGGACGCGTGACGCGCCGAGAATGACCGACAATATCAAGGCAGGCAGTCCCCATATACTTCGCCGCAGGAGCAGCATGACGGCAACGGCCATGCTGTTCATGGCATGATTACTGGGAAACGAAGCATTGGCTTTATGTTTCACCAAAGCAGGATCGGCGGCCAGGGTAAAGGGACGAGGCCGATACCAAAGTTTACCGATAACCCACGAAACAGTTGAGGCGAAGATGACGGAAAACAAGCAATAAAGCAAGTTTTTTCGCTCTTTACGCTGTTCGCTCCCGGGTTTAGGCCGGAACCATTCAACCAGGCCGTAGAGAATAAACAAGCCGTGTCCAAAGCGGGTAAAAGCCGGACAAAAGGCGAAGCCACAGGTTCTGTCGGGCTATGAGATATTGGATAAGTCGAACCATATGCCCTCCCGTTACCAAATCAACTCTGTTTACGTATAGCTTGTTCCATCGTACCGGCCATATCGGCCAGAGATATGCGGCGCATCTGATTTTCCATGGCCTCCTGCACCTGACTCAATTTATCGTCCAGGCTGATATGAATCGTCTTACCGACCGGACATTTCGGACAGGGGTGTTCGTGAAAATGGAACAGGGAATCGCTGGGGATACAGTCAACGGCATAGTAAACGTCGTATAAACTGATATCCTGCAAGTCCTTTTTCAGTGCCGCACCGCCGGTGCCTCGCTTGACGTCAATAAAATCGGCCGCCTTTAATTGGGTAAGCAGATTACGAATGATGACCGGATTGGTACCGACACTGGAAGCAATGAAACTGCTGGTCACTTTTTCCGTTTTTTCAAAATATGCAATGCACAGCAAGGTATGGACAGCCATCGTAAGACGACTGGAAATCTGCATCTTTAAATAGCCCCCACTTCACGGAGAATGGCTAAAGCCGGCGTGCAGGCCGGGCAGTCACAGAACTTGGCCCCATTGGCTTTAAGCTCTTTGGCATGTTCCAAGAGTTGAGCCGCGGCATCTGCCCCCAAAATCTTAGCCGCCGTATCCGATCCGGCAAAGCCGAGGAGTTCATCAATCGTCGATACACCTTGTTTCAAGGCTTCAACATAAGCCGGCGTAGCTGCCTCTTTATCAGCAGCAGCAAGCCATGCCTGAGCTTCTTTTTTCAAGGTAGGGTTGCAGCTCGGTGCTGCTACTAATTCCTGCGTTTTCGAAGTCATGAAGTCGATAAGCTTTTTATCCATTATAATTCCTCCCAACAAAAGAACCATTCACTATGTTATAACCATTAACATTACATCTTAATCATAGTTGATTTAAAAAGTAATGTCAATGGTTACAATGCGCTAAAAGTACATTTTCAAAATAAACAAAATTAAATTTATTTACCCTAGTTTATAGTTTATTATCGGCTTAAATAAGCCGTTCTTATTTTTAAATCCACGAAGATTAAACAAAATATTCTCAATGTAAACGTCGAAAAATTTCCCGTATTATATCGAAATAAAGCGGTCCCTCGCTCCCAAAATAAAGTAAAAAAAGAGGTCCCCAAAAAAAGCTTGATGCAATACGATATGAGGAAGAGTCGAAGATATGGGCGGTACGGCAAAGATGGAAAAGAAGAAGGACTTAGTAAAATCGGTAATTGCTGCAGCCCAAAAAGAGAACCAAGACGGGCAGAGACGCTGCAACAGCATCCATTCGCCAGACTTGTCGCCGTTGACGATACCCCTTCGACCAGATCAGAAGTCGTGAAAATGGCTGCAGATGATGTCAAGCGCAGTAGTCCTTCATCGATGTAATAGATGTTGACGCACCCGTCGGTGCATCAAAACACCTGCATAAAAGGGCGCAGAACGGTTTTAACGGCCGCAGGTAATCCCCTTTTATCCGGAGAAATGTTTAACGCCGCCAGGGCCGTTACGACGTCTTTTAAGGTCGTCGTCCCCGGCATGACGGCTACACGGTAGCGGTTGCTCAGTTTGATCGTTGCTATATCGAGGCAGGCAATACAAGGTCTTCTGGTCAGGGATTTCAGCAGGTCTTTCCCTCTCTTTAGGGGCAAAAGATAACCATCTGTAAAACCTTGTCTCAAAGAGCAAAAAAAGCCTCGAAGACGAATCTCCGAGGCTTTTTGTATTTCAACAGGAATATAGTCTTAAGCACGTACAGCTTTAACAGCCGCGATGAACTTCTGGCCGTTTCCGTGATTTCAGCTGCCGTTTTTCCGCCGCCCGTCAAGGCTCCACCGGCACCAACAGCGACGCAGCCGGCTTTGATCCATTCACCGGCGTTGTCTACATTTACGCCGCCAGTCGGCATGAGCGGTGCCTGCGGCAAGGGCCCGTGAATGGCTTTAATGGCCTTCATGCCCACAACTTCCCCCGGGAAGATCTTAACGACGTCTGCGCCGCATTCAAGGGCCGTTACAACGTCTTTTAAGGTCGTCGTCCCCGGCATGACGGCTACGCGATAGCGATTGCACAGCTTAATCGTTTCAACATCGAGGGCCGGCGATACGACGAACTGGGCCCCTTCGAGGATAGCAATACGAGCTGTTACAGCATCAAGAACGGTACCGGCACCGATGACGACATCGGGGTTATCGGCGTATTTCTTAGCCAGTTCGCGAATGGCTTCGTGAGCCCGCGGCGTCGTAAAGGCTAATTCAATGGCCGTAACACCGCCTTTGATGCAGGCTTCCGACATGGCAACGGCTTCTTCCGGATTATTGCCGCGAATGACGGCGACGACACCGATTTCTTTAATTTTATTGACAACTTCGATTTTATCCATTGTATAAGCTCCTTTCACACTCTCAAAAAGATCTCTCTATACGACCTGTTACGAATGGCTAGCCTGGAAGGCTTCCAGTTTTTCTCTCGTCGGCAGACCTTCATTGTCTCCGGCGACCTGAATAGCCATAGCCCCGATAGCAGCCCCACGACGGGCGGCATCTTCTAAGGTTAACCCATCGAGAAGGCCACTGGTAAAGCCGACGGCAAAGCCATCTCCGGCCCCGACGGTATCGACGATGTGTTTTACGTGATAACTCGGTACGTACAATTCTTCCTGTTCCGTCCGAATATAGGTGCCGTTACTGCCGCCGAGCTTGATAACAACGGTCTGGACGCCGCGCTGCAGATAATACTGGGCAATGTCCTGTTCACTTTCCCGACCGGTCAGAATCCGGCCTTCACCGAGGCCCGGCATGACGATATCGGCATACTGAGCGGCATCGTTGATAACCCGGGCCATGGCTTCCTCTGATTTCCAGAGCATGGGCCGCAGGTTGGGGTCGAAGGAAATGCGTACGCCCTTGCTATGGGCCCGCATCATGAGGGTATAGATCGTTTCCCGGCACGATTCCGATAAGGCCAAGGGAATCCCCGTCACATGAAGGTGATCAACGCCAGTCCAATCAATGCCGGCTAGATCTGCCGGCTGGAAATGAGAAAATGCCGTGTGCTTGCGGATATTGGCAACAAAGGGGTCTCCTTCGACGACCTTTTCCTTCATCTGAAAGCCCGTCATATGGTCATCATCAGTCCATACATACTGTTCGTGGATGTTGTTTTCTTTCAGGAAATTGACGATACAGCGACCAAAGGGATCGATACCGACTTTAGAAATATACGATACGTTATTTCCCAGGCGCGCCATACCGACGGCATAATTCAGCTCAGCTCCGCAGACGTGGCGGGAAAAGTGTTCGACCGCTTCCAACGGCCCCGTTTCTTCGGCGATGAGTAGCCCCATCGCTTCGCCAATAGTAAGCACATTCTTCATTTTGATTCCTCCATAAGATAAAACGAGACTGTCGCAGCAGACAGTCCCCGGTTACTTAGTTTTACAATTGTTTCTTTATTTTATCAATCATATCTTCGTAGGCTGCATCTGTCAAGTAAACGCGATCGGGATTCATGGCAAAGGTGCTGTTCCATTCAAATTCATCTTTATACTTCGGAACCAAATGGATATGCAGATGATGTCCCGAATCAGCATATGCACCGTAGTTTACTTTATCCGGATGGAAGGCTGCGTGAATGGCCTTCGAAGCTCGTGCGACGTCGGCTAAAAAAGGCGTTGCGTTCTTCATCGCTCAGTTCCGTCATTTCGCTGACATGATCTTTATAAGCGACGATGCAGCGGCCGGGATGGCTCTGTTCCTTGAATAAAACCAACATACTGACCGATAAATCACAGACGTAGATGCCAAATTTAGCCAGCGGTTCGCCTTTAACGCAGTAGCCGCAGTTCTGATCTTTCATGTGAAAGCCTCCTTATTCGATGGTACCGTGTTCCCATTTACCGTTATTCAAATCTTCGGCGATCTGTTTGAATTTATCATCGGTCAAGCCGTAGAAGAAATACAAGATGATAGCGGCAATGCCAAGAGCGACGCCGGGATACAAGGTCATAGCAGCTTTGATGCCAAGGAGTGTCATTTCGCTCTGTACAGCATTAGCAACGTAGCCCGTGAGGACCAGGATGCCGGAACTTACGACAGCAGCCAGTGCCTGTGCGATTTTACGCGAGAAGTTGAAAGCAGCATAGGTAATGCCTTCTTTACGAATACCATTGTGCCATTCACTGTAGTCGATGACGTCGGAAACGAAGGCCCAGGTAACACCATTCGGGATAGCCAGAGCCACGTAGCCGATGGTAACCAAAACGATGAACGAATAGATATTGGTCGGGATGACGAAGTTGAGCAAGTCAGCAGCGCAGCCGATGAGCAAGCCGCCGATAGCGGTCTTCTTTTTACCGAACTTTCTAACCAGTTTCGGAATGAGCAGGATACCGACAACGGAGCAGCCCATCATGATGCCGTTTACAATCGGCTGGAATCCCATGTAACCCAGGTTGTACTGGCAGAAGAAAATCATCATCTGGTTGTTGGTGTTCATGGCCGAAATGGTAAACAAGGTCATTAAAATGATGCATAAGAGCGGTTTGTTAGTAAATACGAGTTTAACATAGTCGGAAGCTTTGGCTTTCTGTTCGTTGGCCGTATTGCGCTTAACGGGAACGTGTTCACGGCAGTTAAGATAGCAAATCGCAAAGCCGATAACACCGACGATAGACATGACAACAGCAGCAATGAAGAAGCCGTGATGAGGCGAAGCGAACATCATGACGATCGGTACGAAAGCCATGCCGGTAATGAGCTGAGCCCCGATAGAACCGGCTTGACGCGTCGTAGCCATCTGGCTTCGTTCTTCAACGTCTCGAGTCATAACACTGGCCAGGGAGGAATAGGGAATGTTAGTAAACGAGTAAACGAGCCCCCAAGCCATGTAAGCACCGTAAGCAAAGACGATCTTACCCGTCGCCGATACTTCCGGCATCGTAAAGGTGATGACCGTCAAGATTGCCAGGATGACGGCAGAAAACATCATGACCGGGCGGAATTTACCGCGAGGACCGATGTTTTTGCGGCCGTCGATAACGGAACCGGCAATCGGATCCATAAAAGCGTCAAAGATTTTGGTAAAGGCGAAAATACCGGCAACAGCCGCAGCTGGGATCGTACAAACATCGATCCAGTATTTCGTCAAATAGGCCTGTCCGAGGTCAAACATAAAGCCATTGCCAAAATCACCAAATCCATAACAAATCTTTTCACGCCACGACAGCTTTACATGACCGTCTTTGGCGGACTGCCCTTCAACCGGAGAATTCTGCTTCGGCAGGGTTGCTTCTTGTGTGCTCATTGCACTCCCTCCTTATAAGGTAACACCGTTTTTAAATATAGCCAGTTCGTGTTTATCAAGGGCTTCCGATTTGGCCAAAACACGTCCAGACGCTACGTCAAGTATGAATTGGAACAGGCGGTCTGCGGCCGCTTCCCGCGATTCGCCTTCGGCAATCGTACCGGCATTGAAATCGATCCAATTTTTTTTGAATCCAGCAAGTTTGCTGTTGCTGGAAATCTTAATCGTCGGTACGGGGCAGGCAAAAGGCGTTCCGCGTCCCGTCGTAAATAAGACCATATGAGCACCGGCTGCCGCTAAGGCATTGGCTGCTACCAAGTCATTTCCAGGAGCCTGTAAGAGATTCAGTCCCTTCTTCGAAACCCGGTCGCCATAGGAAAGGACATCTTCGACCAAAGCCTGGCCGCCTTTCTGTACACATCCCAGTGATTTATCTTCCAGTGTCGTAATGCCGCCGGCTTTATTACCTGGTGACGGATTTTCATTGATCTTTTCGCCGTAGTTCATGAAATACTCTTTAAAATTGTTTACCAAGGCGACGGTCTTATCGAAGACTTCTTTATTCCGGGCGCGGTTCATGAGCAGTGTTTCAGCGCCGAACATTTCCGGAACTTCTGTCAGGATCGACGTGCCGCCAGCCGCAACCAGTCGGTTCGAAATCTCACCGACCAAGGGGTTGGCCGTGATCCCCGAAAAACCGTCGGATCCGCCACACTTGAGGCCGATGGTCAACAGCGCGGCATCACACGGTTCACGGTGGAAAGTATCAGCATAGCTGCAAAGTTCCTTAACGATCTCCGTTCCGGCTTCGATTTCGTCTTCCACTTCCTGACAGACGAGGAATTTGACACGATTCGGGTCATAGTCGCCGATGACTTCCTTCATCAGGCTGATCTGGTTGTTTTCACAGCCAAGGCTCAGTACCAGGACGGCACCGGCATTGGGATTGTGAATAAGACCACTTAATACCTTCTGGGTATGGAGCTGATCATCGCCGAGCTGAGAGCAGCCGTGGGGATGACTGTAGGAATAGATGCCGTCGATGTTATCCGTCTTATAGACCTGCGCTGCCGTTTCAATGGCCCGGGCAATATTATTAACACAGCCGACGGTCGGGATAATCCAAACTTCGTTGCGGATACCGGCCTGGCCGTCGGTCCGTTTATATCCGAGGAATTCGTATTTTTTTCACTTTCCTTCGGCGGGCGCTGAGCCTTTTCCGGTTCGTAGGTATAATCCAGGAGATCGCCCAGTTTACTTTGGACGTTGTGGGTATGAACCCAGGATCCCTGAGGAATATCCACTTTGGCAGTCCCGATGGGGAAGCCGTATTTTACGACGTCTTCGCCTTTTTTTGATTTCTTTAATGGCGATTTTATGGCCTGCCGGGATGTCCTGGCAGACGTTGAAGGTTTGACCGCCGACGGTAACGCTGCTGCCCTTGGCAACAGCGTCGACAGCAACGGCAACGTTATCATCAGCGTGTATTTGAAATACGTTCATCATAATCTCCTTATGCAGTCAATTCGGTAAGATGAGCTTTGACGCCGACCTCAGCCATCCGGTCCATGTGGGCCGTTACGGCATCTGCAAGGCCGTCAACAGCATTCAAATCTTCGCCCCACCAGTCAGTCTGTCCGAGGACAGCTTTGACGTAATCGGCCGTAGCCAGGGCTGCATGATCTTTAATGAAGGCCAATTTATCTTCATCATCGTGAATTTCATAGGTATTGCCGGTCCGAGACCCGATGAGGCACTGGTCGCCTTGTTCGCTCGTGCGATAGAAGGCCAGGAGTGCTGCCAGCGAATACGTCAGGAGCTTCGGCAGTTTGCCCGTTGCAGCCAGGCTGTCCTTAAAGGTCGGCAGGACGCGGGCTCTCCACTTGGAGATAGAGTTCAGGGCAATCGCCAGAAGGGCATGTTTTACAAAGGGGTTTTCGAATCGTTCGTAAACGGCCTGGGCAAAGGCAACGGCCTTTTCTTCCGGCAGGTCAACGGTCGGAACGATTTCACCGAAGACGGTCTGATCCAGCGCTTTGCGGATGATCGGGTCTTCCATGCACTGGCCGACATAATCGAGACCAGCGAGATAGGCACCGAGGACCATCGACGTGTGAGCGCCGTTCAGGATACGGACCTTCTGTTCCTTAAAGGCTTGAATGTGATCGGTAAATTCAACATGGAATTTACTCGAGTTTAATGGCAGGCGATCTGCCAGCGTGGAATCACCGATGACCCACTGGGAGAAGGGTTCCGCCTGATCGAGGAGGGCATCTTCATAGCCCAGTTCAGCCTGAATCTTATCAATGGAATCTTCGGGATAGCCGACGACGATGCGGTCGACGAGGGTATCGACGAACTTGCAACTCTGATTCAGCCAGTTGAGGAATCCTTGTTCAAGACCCCAGTTTTCTGCGTATTTCGTAACGCAGTCTTGAAGGAGCTTGCCATTGTTATCGTTCAATTCCGTCGGCAGCATGACAAGGCCTTTGTCCGAAGCACCTTTATAAAAGGTATATCTTTCATAGAGGAACTTGGTCAGTTTGGCCGGGAAGGTCGTCGGCGGGCAGTCTTCGAATTTATCGTTGGCATCACAGACAATACCGGCTTCCGTCGTATTGGACACGACGAATTCCAGAGCGTCTTCATGAGCTAAAGCGATGAAAGTGTCGTATTCATCACGAGCACTGACGACGGTCTTCACGGAGGTAATGACCCGGTTTTCTTTGCAGACTTTGCCGTGCTGCTGACCTCTCAAGCATACCGTAAAAATGTCATTTTGCTTCGAAAAGCGATCGGTCTTGCCCGAGCGGGGCATGACGACAGCCACGCTGCCGTCAAAGCCATTTTCCTCGTTAGCTATGTCGACGGCATAGTCGACAAAAGCACGCAGGAAATTACCTTCCCCAAACTGTAAGATCCGCACGGGATGCTGTTGTTTCTGATGGAATTCACTTACATTTTTCATCGTTTACCCTCATTTACATCTGAAATTGAAAATAGTTAGCTGCATTGTTGAAGCTGATATCTTCGACTAACTGGCGAAGTGCGTCTTCATCGTTCGGATATTCTCCGTTTTCTACGAGATTACCGATCCAGTTGCAGAGAATCCGGCGATAGTATTCATGACGTGCGTAGGACAAGAAGGAGCGGGAGTCCGTCAACATGCCCAAAATGTTGCCAAAGACAGATTCGTCGGCAATACCGGTCATCTGATCGATCATGCCCTGTTTCGTATCATTGAACCACCAAGGAGCGCCCTGCTGGACTTTGCCGCGAACTTCAGGACCCTGGAACGAACCGATAATGGTAGCAATCATAGCATTGTCATTAGGGTTGCCAGAGTAAAGGATCGTCTTCGGCAAAATATGGAGTTCATTGAGATGGTCTAAGAGAGCGATAAGGCCTTTGCAGCAGTTGCCTTCAGCAATGCTGTCATAACCGGTGTCAGGGCCGAGTTTGCGATACATTTCCGAATTTAGGTCGCGAAGGGTTGCAAAGTGGATCTGCATAGCCCAGCCGCGTTTGTAGTATTCACCGGCAAGGTAAGTCAGGACAGCCGTCTTATAAGCTTCCATTTCTTCTTTATTAATAGCTTCGCCTTTCAAAGCCTTGGCCATGATGGCATCGATCGTCTTTTCATCGGCTTCACGGCAGAAAACATATTCCAAAGCGTGGTCCGTAGCACGGCAGCCCATTTCTTCAAAGAAAGCGATTCGTTTATCCATGGCTTTGCGAAGGTCGGCAAAGTTTTTGATGTCTACTCCAGCAGCTTTGCCGAGGCGAGCCATGTAATCAGCATAACCGGCTTTATCGACGTTCAGCAGCTTGTCCGGACGCATAGCCGGATATACTTTTGCACTGCAGGTATTTTCATCTCTCAATTTTTATGCCATTTCAAATCGTCTGCCGGATCATCGGTCGTGCAGATAACTTTGACATTGGACTGTTCAATCAAGCCCTGGACACCCATATCTTTTTCCTGAAGTTTCGCATTGCAGCGGTTGAAAATATCTTCAGCATTCTTTTCCGTCAGCGGTTCGGTGATTCCGAAATAGCGCTGTAATTCCAAATGACTCCAATGATAGAGGGGGTTGCCGATAGAACGAGAAAGCACTTTCGCATATTCAACAAATTTTTCCAAGTCCGTCGACGTTTCACCAGTGACTTTTTCTTCCGGCGTGCCGTTGGCACGAATGATGCGCCATTTGTAATGGTCACCGCCGAGCCATACTTCGGTAATGCTGCGGAAGTGATGATCTTCAGCGATTTCCTGCGGAGAGATGTGGCAATGATAGTCGATAATCGGCATCTTTGCTGCATAATCGTGGAATAAATGTTTTGCCGTATCCGTTTCCAGTAAGAAATCCTTGTCCATAAATTGTTTCATTTTATTTATCTCCTTCCAATACCCGGCGGTCCTACGCTGTCGGTCAACTGAAAAAAATTATTGTAAGCTCTTACACTTATCTTCACAAGAAGAATATCATAGCATGACTTCAGTGTCAATGATATATGATTTTTCTGTATGGTTTTTGAAAAATTAAAGCTTTTCAATGCTTTTTTCTCATGTATTAGGCAGTTTCTATTTAAACGTAATACTAAATGCTTTAAATTCAAATAGGGCATCTCGATTTATGTCGGTTAAGCTCTTACATTATTTTTCCGTTCCCTCTTGATTTTTTAAGAAAGAAGTATGGTATAATGTAAGTAATCCAGATTTTTACATAAAGAGGATCGATTGCTATGAATATCACGATTTACGACATCGCTCAAAAATGCCATGTCTCCATCGCCACCGTCTCCCGCGTCCTCAACGGCAGCAGCCGGGTCAGCGAAAAAACACGGGCCAAGGTACTCAAGGTGATGAAAGAAATGGGCTATAAACCCAATCCGTTTGCTCGCGGCCTCGGCTTGGATTCAATGAAAATCATCGGCGTCATCTGTACCGACGTCGCCGATATTTTCTATGCCCACGCCGTATCCCTCTTAGAAGACGGTCTACGCAAACATCATTTTGACGTCATGCTGTCCAATACTGGCAGCGATACCGGCCATAACGGCAAGTACATCTCTGATATGGCTGGAAAACACGTCGATGCCATCATCACCATCGGCACTCCTTTTTCATCGGAGTCGGATGTCCGCCTACTCTGTGAAACAGCCCGTCAAATCCCGGTCATTACCATTAACAGCGACTACCATCAGCCACGGATGTACAGTGTCGTCTGTAATGAAAGAGACGGGATGAAGGATGTCGTCGCCGCCTTAGCCAACAAGGGGTGTCAGCATATCCTCTATATTTACAACTCCCTTACGTATAGTGGCCGCCACAAATTAGACGGCTTTCGCCAAGGCATCAAAGAATTGAACCTGCCTCACAAAGCTGAACTAATTCAGCAGACGCCACGAACCCTGACCGATACCGAAGCTTTGATTGACCGTCTAGTGGCCGGAAACGTTGACTTCGATGCCATCGTTACGTCAGACGATATCTTTGCCGTCGGAGCCCAGCGAGCCGCCTTGCGTCACGGTCTTGACATCCCCGTCATCGGCTGCAACAATTCGATCCTGGCTGAATGCGCCACCCCGACCCTTACTAGTTTAGACAATAAACTGACAAACTTATGCGCTGCCGCCGTCAACATCGTAACCGAGTTAACTACCAAGGGTGCTGATGCCGTTCCTATCCGGACGGAGTTCAACGCTGAACTCGTCGAGCGAGAAAGCTTTACAACATAAAAA
>ENA-OPYT01000495-OPYT01000495.1-human-gut-metagenome-genome-assembly--contig:-NODE-495-length-12100-cov-3.238119_pt1 | contig 12100 bp, 12 predicted proteins | sample MGYA00242636_ERZ504480 | MGnify/ENA primary metagenome ERZ504480 (study PRJEB26092, sample SAMD00036228) | human gut metagenome | host: Homo sapiens | study: EMG produced TPA metagenomics assembly of...
TATGGAGAGATAACTTGAATCGCATCCGGATTTGATGAGCCATCCTCTTTACGAATTGCCTGCTGCCATAATTTATCTGGGCTCTCATACACTGTCATGCCTGTAATCTTTTTCATGTCCTGAATAATTACATCATGCAAACATGTTTCCAAATCAGTTTGTTCTTTCCAGAAATAAACGGCCAAATCTTTATCAATATCACCGTTACCATTTTCCATGATTTTGGTGAAAAGAACTTCCTTCTTTCGTTTCAATTCATCCGATGATGAGCTTTCAGACATATCAGACTGCTTTTCCTGAATAAACAGTTCTGCCAAATCAAGAATTCCGCATCCATTACCTTCAACACGGTTAACCAGTTGTCTTATATTCTCAGTCAGCACTCCAACATTATCTGGATATTCTGAATTTAACCATTCAATGGTGTCCGCAAACACTTTCCCCTGCCTATAGGTGGAAGCTGATTCGGATCGCCAACTAAAATAAGCCTTTGAACACTATTCCAATTTATACTTCTCAATAATGTAGCAAAAAGATTCAGGTCAATCATGGAACATTCATCAATAATGATTGTATTTACATCCTGACCCTTACCTCCTCCAACCCTTTTCAAAGTGAAGTTCTTATTAAGCCATCCATTGCTTGCTAAAAAAGAATGAATAGTTGATGAATTCTTATCTGTTTGAGTCTTTATACGTTCTGCTGCTTTTCCAGTCGGTGCCATAAGAAGGAATCCTGCAGCCTGTCCATGAACTCTTTCAATATTTTCAACAATAGCCTTAAATCAACGCGATATTTTCCAACATGTTCCCATAACTTCCCGAAAGCCGGTGAAGCCCGATTCCAAGGGCGTTCCCGGCTCTTTTGCCTTTTGGGGAAGTTCCCGTATCTTGGCGAATCCCGGCGCATCTTGATGGCCGTGAGTAGTAAAACGAGTAGTAAAACGCGTTTTTACTACGCCGCGACGCGTCGCATCTCCTCCGCAGCCGTGCAGCCGTCCATATGGGCGTAGTACCCGAGCGTCATCTTGATGTCCTTATGGCCCATGATGTATTGCAGCGCCTTCGGGTTCATCCCGGCCTTCGCCATCTCCGTGCAGAACGTGTGACGCAGCGTATGCGGTGTCATGCCATCGGGAAGCTCCATCTTTCCCTTCTTCGCGTACTTGCCTCTCAGCCCCCTGAACACCCGGTCGTAATCGCCGCCGACCCTCGGCAGCCCGTCCCTGTTGAGGAAGATGAAGCCCGTTCGCCCATCGACGCTCAGAGGCTTCGCCTTCGGCCTCGATGCCATGACATGCTCGAACGCGGCCATCACCTCGTCGGTCATGTAGATGTAGCGCCTGCCGCTCTCCGTCTTAGGCTCATCGACCCGGTATCCCCCGCCGACCGCGCGAGCGAGCTGGTGGTCCACGAAAATCACCCTGTTCGTCAGGTCGATGTCCGCCTCGGTCAGCCCGCACATCTCCGATATGCGCAGCCCAGTCCCAAGGAGGATGACCACCTCGTCGATGTACCTGTGATAGACGGCGTCCGACCGCATGAAACCGAGCAGCGCGTCCACCTGCTCCCGGCTCAGCGGCTCCCTCTCCGTCACGTCCCTCTTGATGACGGTCGCGAGCTTGAAATCGAACGGGTTCTTGCGTATGCAGTCATCGGCTATCGCCAAGTAGAACGCCGCCTTGAGCGACCGCTTGTGGTTGGAGATGGTGGAGTAGGCGAAGCCCTTGGACTTCATGCGCTGAGCCCATTCCTTCGCGTCTGACGGCTTCACGCCGCCTATCTCCCGCGAGCCTATCGCATCCTCGAAGAGCAATCGCTTGAGCTGCGCCCTCGACCTCTCCGTCCCCTCGCGCACGTCGAGGCGGCATCTCGTGAACTTCGCGTAGAGCTGGCTGACCGTCATCTTCTTGCCGATGGGGTCTATCCCGTCCTCAAGGTCACGGCGTATCTCGCGCTCCCTCTCGCGCAGCGGCCTGCACGGCCTCTTACCGGCAGGGAGCCTGTCGGTCTCCACCAGTCTCCATGAGTAGATGAACTTCGGCTTTCCGTCCCCGTCCGTGTATTTGAAGACATAGAGGCCGTTGGCCTTCTGGCTCTCGCCGGTGTTCAGTATCCTATTCTTGTTGTCTCGTCTTTTCTGTGACATCCATATATCGCTCCTTCCATATGGAAAGAGCCTTGGTATGCTACTGCTATTATAGCATAACCAAGGCTCTTTTTCATCATCTAAATCACGTCCGTCGCGTCGATGAACCGCTCGAACGCCTTGCGTTTGACCTGAACGCGGTTGCCGTTCATCACCACCCAGTCAGGCGGCGGCATCTCCGAGGCAAGGCGGCGCAACTTGCCCTCGCCTATACGGAAGTACCGGGCCGCCTCCTCGATGGTGAGCGTGTACTTCTCCCATACGGGTATGTCCTTCGCACCCATGCGCCCACCTCCTCATCACGGCTCGAACCGCAGCATCGCGGCGAGCAGCTTTCCTTGGAGCTGCGTCTTTCTCAGGGTATCGACCCCGTACTCGACCCGTCCGGACTCATCGAGGAAGGCGTGCGTGCAGAGCTGGTCCATATAGCCGTCGAAATAGGCGAGGACCTTCTGCATGGCAACGGGGTCGCCTGAGACCGCCGCGACCATTACCTCATAGCTCATCATCGCCAATCACCTCCTCTAAACGCGCCCTCAGCGCGAGGAGCGCCTTCGAGCGCCTGAATTGGACCGTGGAGCGAGGGCACCCAAGCTCCTCGGCGATGCGCCTGTCCGTCCACTCCGCGAAGTAGTAGAGCAGGACGATGGCTTGGTCGCCTTTGGAGAGGCCATGGATGGCCTCGGCGAGAACGGTATCCATCACCACGACCTCCCGACCGACCACCTCGAACACGACCTCCTCCGATATGAGGTCATCGGGTGAGGCCAGCCTGTTCAGCTCGCTCTCGTGCATGTCGGAGAACACGGTCTCCCATCGCGCCTCACGCGCCTGCTTGCGAATGATGTCCGTCCTCGCGTTTCGAAGCGTCCTCTTGCAATAGGCGCAAAACATCTTGACGGCTGCCATCTTCTCTTCTTCTGAAATCATCGTGATTCCTCCTTTCTACAAGGAACACGATACGACCATGCAGTTTGCCGAGAAAATAGCTTTTCAGAAGAACATATATGTAGAAATTGTAGAGATACTTTACATCCAGGCATCACACGGGACTGGAAAGATTTGAGCGCCATTTGCCATTGATTATCACAAATGGCGACTGACGACATCCGATACGCATCATCTGCCCCAGCTTCACCCTCTTGTTGGCAACTCGTCCAACGGTCTGCGTGTAAGGGATGCGGGGCACAGATAGGGTGCTCGGATATAATGCGGCATATGGGGTTACGGGCCATCCGCTTCCCCACTGCGTCCACAACAAGTAGAAAGGAAGATGACCATGGCGCAAGATTTTGGAGACGATGTAGGCGATATGCTATTCAGGTTCATGGAGCGTAATGCCGAGAATCTGATGCAAGAGTATGCGAAGACCCTTGTACATCAAACTGTTTTAGGCTGGTATCAAGCAAGAGCTGAGAGGATGGGACTCTCAAAGGAAGAGGCTGCTTATCTTGCCAAAGCAATGGCAAATAAAGAACAGGCTTGCGTACCGTTCGGCAATAAGAATGACGCCGCATATTTTGCACAAGTCTGCAAGGAGAACGATGTCTTTGCTGCCGCGCTCTCGGATGGTAACGACAACGGATATATCGTTTTCGTAAAAGAGGACCTAAAAAAAGCTGCAAAGATTGCGTACCTCAGTTCTCCGAAGTCATGACCACGCTGAAAAATCGAGAAATCGCGGAGCTTCTGGCTAAGGGAAAGCCGTTGCCCAACAAGCCACCAAAGGGTTTCAAACTTGTCAAGAACATGCCGGACCTACCCCATACCGAAAATACCCGCGAACCCGACCGCGACACCCGTAATACTCCGCCCGAGAAGGACTCCATCGGCGAAACGCCGACATCCAATCACAGTGAGCAGGTCGTACATGACCTCGCCAACGACCCGTACAACCATACTGCTCTCATCCGCGACAAGGTGCTCGCAGCACGCGAGCAGTGCCGTGACTTGGAGGATTTCAAGGCGATACTCGCCGAAAACGGCATAGGCACCCGCCTCAATGATGACGGGGAGTTGCAGTTCTATGAGGGCCGTCGAGACGATAACGGCGAAATGCTCGAATTTGATAAGAGCATGGACTGGCCGGTCAATGCAAAGACCCTTGCGGGTGACAAGTACCAGTGCGATGCCACCCTCGACTGGTTCGAGAAGAACACGCCCAAGCAACCGAGCGACATTGACCGCGCTCCCAAGGACCTGAACCTCATCTGCAACGCTGTGCGCGGCGACCTTAAGGAGCGCGGCATCGAGACCCGAGACCGCCCAGACGGCAAGATGGGGTTCGTCGTTGACCAGAAGTACAAGCAGGATGTCATCAAGGCAGTGGAGGCGCGATTCCCCGGTCTCACGCCCGAGGAACTGGGTATCGAGTTCGATAATGGGCGCAACAACCCGCCAAGCCCGCCAACTCCCCCGGTAATCGACGGCTCCCTCGACACTGACGGTAGGACCCCCTCGCTCGACCAGAACATCAAATCGCATGACAGCATGGACACAGCGACGAACACCGCCCGCATAGAGAAGGACGGGTCGAACACGGATGTCTCGCCGACTGCGGTGCGCGAGCAGTCCGACCGCAGCCGCGAGGGTTACAACCTCAAGTCCAAGGCCGATGAGAACCGCGCCGCGAGCAAGCAGCTCTCGCAGACCAACGACTCCCCCGACCGCGACATCTCCGACAAGTTCCAGCAAGAGCGCTAGAAGGGAGCCTGATATGACCCACATGAACGAGTACCTGCCGGAGCGCCTTGCGGCGAACCCCTTGCAGGCCATGGAATCCGACAGCGACATCGAGGCCATCGCCGACGCGGTGATAAGCGCCAGCGTCCTGCGCGATGAGTGCGACGGGGACTCGGCTTTCAAGAAGAGCGCGAGGCAGCTCCTCTACGCCTGCCTCGGCTACCTGCGCGACTGGTGCTCTTTGGAGCAGCGGACGGTCGGGAACCTCAAGGCGCTCCTCGACGCGGCGTGCCCTTCCGCACCGGGTTCAGCCGCCACCGACCTCGGGGACCTGTTCTACGAGATAGAGTCGGGCTGCAAGCGCGTCATCATCGCGGACGGCATCACCATGAGCTGGGAGCCGACGGCGCTTGAGCGCAACGACGGCACCAGCCCCCGCGACACCAACGGCATCCGACCCGAGGACGATTTCTGCCTCGGGTGCTACAAGCGCTTCGCGCAGGGCACCGCGCCGACCACCCGTGCCTCCATCGCCGTCTCGCTCTCCCGCGCCCTGCCGGGACGCGAAGGTTAGGAAGGAGGGTCGCTTATGGCTCAAGGCAAGGGAAACCCTGAAACCAACAAGAAGGTCGCGACCTCGGCCCTCGTGACCACCCTGCTCTCCGGTGTGGGCTTCTACCTCGGGAACCGATATTGGGAGGCCGTGGCCTCGTTCGGGGGCCAGTTCTTCGAGCACTGGGGCGACGGCTTCGCCGCCATGTGGCCCCTCATCGCCGAGAACCCGGCGCACATCGACATGTCCCCCAATGCCATGCTGGCGGGCCTGACCATGTGCATCATCGTCTGGCTCTTCTGGCTGCGCTACCTCGCCTTCGTGGGCAACTTCCGTGCCGGTGAGGAGAGCGGTTCGGCACGATGGGGCACGCTCAAGGAGGGCAAGCAGTTCCGCGACCTCACCACGGAGGACAACAACCTCATCTTCACGCAGAACTTCGGCCTCGCCCTGCACCGCCCCAAGTTCAACCCCGAACTCGACCGCAACCTGAACGTGCTGGTCGTGGGCGGCTCCGGCTCCGGCAAGACGTTCAACTATGTCACCCCGAACATCTGCCAGCTCAACACGAGCTATTTCATCACCGACCCCAAGGGCACGCTCCTCAAGGACGCGGGGTTCCTGTTCACGGACAACGGGTACAAGGTGAAGTCGTTCAACACCATCAACCTCGATGAGTCCATGCACTACAACCCTCTCAAGTACGTGAAGACGGACACCGACATCCTGTCGTTCGTCAACTGCTACATCATGAATACCAACGGCGACGGCAAGGCGGGAGACCCCTTCTGGGAGAACTCCGAGAAGATGCTGTACACCTCCCTCATCGCGCTGCTGCGCGACTGGTTCCCGCCGGAGGACTACAACCTGTCGAGCCTGCTGACGCTGCTCTCCATGGCCGAGGCCCGCGAGAACGACGAGAACTTCAAGTCGCCGCTCGACCTACTCTTCCTTCAAATCGAGGAGGGCAAGCGCTACATCCCGAGCGAGGGCGGTGCCCCCGCGCCGTCGATGGGCGTCTCCGGCCTCTCCCGCAGCTTCGGGACGGGCAACGCGACCGGAGACTCGGATTGGTCGTGGGAGCCTACCAACCTCAAGCGCAACTCCGACGGCGTGCGACCCGCCGACTGCGGCGGTCTGTCGCCCGATGAGGACTTCGCCTTGATGAACTACAAGAACTTCAAGGTCGCGGCGGGCAAGACCCTCAAGTCCATCATCATCTCCTGCAACGTGCGCCTCGCTCCCATCGCCACCGCCGGTGTGCGCAGCCTGCTCGAATACGATGAGATGGAGCTTGACACCCTCGGCGACCCGGACGCGAAGGTGGCCGTCTTCGGCATCCTCTCGGATACCGACAAGACCCTTTCCTTCCTGTTCGCCATCATGATGTGGCAGTGCATCGACCAGCTCTGCCGCAAGGCGCTCACCGACTACGGCGGCAAGCTACCGACGCCCGTCCACTTCATCTTCGACGAGTTCGCGAACATCGGGACCATCCCGCAGATTGAGGAGACCATCGCCGTCACGCGCTCGCGCAACATCGGCATCACCATCATCCTGCAATCCATGTCCCAGCTCGAATCGAAGTACGACAAGAAGGCGCAGACCATCGTGGACTGCTGCGACTCCACCCTGTTCCTCGGCGGTAAGTCGAACTCCACCAACAAGGAAATCGCGGAGATGATTGGCAAGCAGACCATCAACCAGATGACCTACGGGGAGAGTACAGGACAGTCAGGGTCAGCCTCTAAGAACTTGCAGATACAGGGCCGCGACCTCATCGACGCGGCGGAAATCGGCAAGATGAGCCGCAGGAAGGCCATCCTGCTCATCGCGGGCACCAACCCGCTCATGGACGACAAGTTCGACCCGCACACCCACAAGCGATATTGCTACATCGTGGATAAACGCAATCCCAAGCGCCTGCACGACAAGCCCTTCGATTTCAAACGCTACTTGGAGGGCGGATGCGAGCCGTATGACGACCATGATGACGGCGATACCGGCGAGAAGCGGTGATTTTCCGAGCCGCCCTTGCAAACGGTATAATCTATGTTGACTCGGCGGCGCATCCGCTTCCGGCGGTGCGCCGCGTATGCGGCTCACGGGCAAGAAAGGAGAGGACGGTGAAAGGACATTGGAAGAACTCGTCAGGCTCGCCGCGAAGCCCATCGCCTACATAGGCTGCACGGTCATCTTCCTCGGCCTCCTTTACCTCGGGATGAATCTGAGGGACGGGGCGCGAGCGGGAGGCGGCGAACTTCGGAAGGCCATCGCCATGATTGCCGCCGGTGCCGCCGTGACCGGGTTCGCGGCCATCTACGGCTTCACGGGCTTCTAGGCCGCGTGTATGCAGACACTCAATAGACTGAATCAGAAAGGAAGTAAACAACTATGCTTGATAACGCAGTGAACATGCTCACGCAGGGCGTGACGTTCCTCGGCGGCGTGCTCGTCGTCTTCGGCCTCATCAACCTCGGCATGACCATCAAGGACGGCATGCAGGGCGGCGGAGGCCAGCTCAGTGGCGCAATCGCCATGATTGTCGGCGGTGCCATCGTCGTGGGTGCCGCCATCTACTTCGGCCAGCTCAACACCGGTTGGGCGGGCGGACTCTAAGAAAGGGGCGGTGCCTATATGCTATCCGTAGCGGTACATAAGGACATCGCCGAGTACCAGCCCAAGGTCGTGGGCAAGATGACCGGGCGCACCCTCGCGTCAATCGCCGGTGCGCTCGGTTGCTCCGTCCTCACCGGCCTCTACATCTACTTCGTGTTGGGCTGGAACGTCGGCGACAACATGATGCTCATCTACGCCGTGAGCCTCCCGTTCTGGTGCTGCGGCTTCATCCGCCCGAAGGGCATGCCCTTCGAGCAGTTCGCCGCACTCTGGCTCAAGGCGAACTTCGGCGTGGAGCGCGTCTTCTACGTCCCCTCTATGCAACTCAGCGGTCTCGTCGGCTCGCCCGATGGGAAGAACGTCAAGAAAGGAAGGGTCTATGGGAAACACTATCGAAAGCAATGCAACCTCAAGGGAATCGAATCCTACTCCCCCCGAGCCGGACATGTCATCGTGTGACACCGATGCGGGCTTCGACATCGAAGAGTTCGTCCACACCTCCGGTGAGGGGTTCGGCAACGACCGTCCCATGAATGCCGATAACGGCTCGGTCGATGTGGCGGCGCTCGGCTCCATCGCCGGTGCGCCCACCGTGGCTGGCAAGAAGATGTCCCGCAGGGAGAAGAAGCAGGCCAAACGGGAGGTCGCACGTCTCAAGAAGGAGGCCCGCAAGAGCTACACGTCCGTGAAGTCCCAGCTCAAGGACCGCGACAAGGAACTCACCTCGAAGACGGCGGATGCCCGCCGCAAGCGCGAGGGCGCGAAGGACGTAGTGAACTACATCGGTTACAACCGCATGTACCAAGACGGCATCTGCGAGGTCGAGGAGGGCCTGTTCTCCTCCTCCATCTCCTTCGGCGATACCAGCTACCACTCCGTGCGCGACGAGCAGCAAAAATCCATGTTCTCCGCGCTCACGCGCCTGTACGACCAGTTCGGCGCGAACACGCTGGTCCAGATGAGCGTCATCAACACGCCACTGCTCAAGGAGGAGGTCGGCAACCGCAAGTTCTTCGATGTCGCCCGTCAGGGGAACGACGCCGCCCGTAACGACGCGCAGGTGTTCAACGACATCCTGAACGACAAGGTGCGCGAGGGCGTGTCCAACATCCGCCGCAACCGCTACCTGACCTATTCGGTCACCGCCGAGACGGCTGACGACGCGGCACGCCAGCTCTCCCGCATCGAGACGGAATCCAGCCGCATCCTCAACTCCATGGGGTCCAAGGCCCACCTGATGAACGGCACCCAGCGCTTGTCGGTCATCCATTCGCTCCTGAACCCCTACAAGCCGTTCTACTTCGACTACCAGAAGGACATCTCCGCCAAGCGCGTGCAGACCACCAAGGACTGCATCGCCCCGACGCAGATTGACTGGCGACCGGACGGCATGTTCAACGACTGCTTCAAGCTGGACAACGGCGTGTACGGTCAGGTCTTGGTCATGAAGAAGTTCGGTTCCGAGCTTTTCCGACCGGGCACTTGCCGGACATCGTTGACCTGCCGCTCCCCATGGCGGGTCAACATGGTTCGTGCAGCCCATGGACAAGTCCAAGGCCATCAACTTCGTCCGCACCCGCAGCGCGTGGATTGACAAGGAGATAATCGAGGAGCAGCGCAGCGCCGTGAACAAGGGCTATGACTTCTCCATCTTGCCGCAGGAACTCAAGTATTCCAAGGAGGAGACGGAGGACGTTCTCGACCACTTGCAGAACAAGAACCAACGCCTCTACGTCTTCACCGGCTTGATTTACACCTACGCGGAGAGCAAGCAGCAGCTCGACGCTCAGGTCATGCGCATCATCTCCACGGCCCGTCAGAACTCCATCGAGGTGGACACCTACGACTACCGGCAACGCCGGGGCCTCAACTCCGTGCTTCCCCTCGGCCACAACCACGTCGAGATTAGCCGCATGTTCACCACCGCGCAGGTCGCCATCCTCGTGCCCTTCGCGACGCAGGAGCTTGACGATGCCGGTGGAAACTACTACGGCCAGAACAAGCACTCTCGCAACCTCGTCATGTGCAATCGCAAGCGCCTGACAAGCCCCATGGGCTTCGTCTGCGGCAAGACCGGTTCGGGCAAGGGCATGTTCACCAAGACCGAGATGACCGGCACCATCTTCTCCAACCCGACGGACGAGATTTACGTCATCGACCGCGCTGGTGAGTACACGGCCATCGCCGAGCGCTACGGCGGCACCACCTACCACTTCGGCGTTGGCACGAATACGTTCCTGAACCCCTTCGACACGGTGTCCGTGGAGCACATGCCCCGCACCGAGCAGATAGCGTTCAAAATCGACGCGATGCTGGCGCAGGCGGGTGCCTCCGCCGCCGAGTCCGGGCAGTCCCTCTCCGAGGTTGACCAGTCCATCATCCAGCGTTGCGTGGAGCTTGCGTTCCAGCGTGCCGAGGAACGTGGGGACGGCCTTCCGCCGACATTGCAGGACTTCTATGACATCGCCCTTGAGCAGCCCGAGCATCAGGCGCAGACCATCGCGCTACGTTACGAGCGATTCGTCAAGGGGTCCATGGACTTCTTCAACCGCCAGTCCAACGTAGACTTCAACACCCGCATCGTGGACTTCAATTTGAAGGACCTGCCGGACTCCATGCTCGTCTTCGCCCTCATCAACGTCTGCGAGGCAGTGCGAAACCGCATGTACTTCAACGCGAAGCGCAACGTCCGCACATGGCTCTACGTCGAGGAGATGCAGTCGCTCTTCGCCTACCCGACGGTGCTCAACTACTTCTCCCGCTTCTCCAACGAGGGGCGCAAGTTCGGCCTGCTGCTGACGGGCATCACCCAGAACGCGGTGGCGATGCTCAACAACGAGGCCGCGCAGAACATCGTGCTCAACGCCGACTTCATCATGCTGCTCAAGCAGTCCCCGCTCGACCGCATGCGTTGGGTGGAGCTGCTGAACCTCTCCGAGCAGGAGGAGGAGTGCATCGACGAGTCCGCCGAAGCCGGTGACGGCCTGCTCATCGCGGGCAACGCGCGAGTGCCGATTCGCGGCAAGTTCCCGTCGGGCAACGTGCTCTATGACCTGTTCAGCACGAACCCCAACGAGACAAAGGAGCTGAAAATCGGCTCCAAGAAGAAGGACGGCAAAGTTATCTAAGCCGGGAAAGGACGGTGAACGTCAATGAAGCCTTCTGATTTCGTATCGACATCCGGCCAAAAACAAGCCATGTCGCAATCCGTGTTGCAGACGGAAATGACGGATGCCGTCAACACCGGAATAGTGGGACGCGCCGACAAGAGCGAGAAGTCGTTGAAGAGCGGTCTCTACTCGGTTGGCAAAAGAGCAACGACGGGCGGTGCCGCCAGCGCCGCCCTCGCCGCCGTCACCAACGGCAGAAAAGGCGGAAATACCGACTCCGCAGATGGCGGGGCATCCCCAAAAAGCAGGGCCGGAAAAGCCGGTGCCGCCGCCATGGCGCACAATGCCATCCATGGCGCTCTGGAAGGCTCCGAACTTGAGGGCATGGATGACCTCTACAACAGCGGAAAGGGCGCATATCGTGCTGGTCGAGCAATAGGCAGACGCATTAAGGGCAATGCCAGTTCCCTCGACATCAAAGGGGCTGTGAGGAACGCTGGAAAAGGCGCGGTGATAAGCGGCGTGAGAGGCACCTTTCAAGAGTCAGAACTTGAAGGTGTAGATAACGTCTACGACGGTGCGAGAGCCGGTTATCATGTCGTCCGAGGTGTGAAGAAACGCCTCAGCGGCAAGAATCCTATTTCGTCGGACAAGAGCCTCGGCAAACTCTCCGAGAAGAAGTCTGCGAAGAAGGCGGCGAATACGGTAGAGGCGAAGCGCAAGGCGCAAGCTGCCGGTTATTTCAAGAAAAGCGTATATAAGGCCAGTGCTGATGTGCAAGCCGCTGGAAATGTCGCTACATCGGGCAAAGTCCTTGGTGCTGCGACCGCAGCTGGTGGTAAATCAGGTCTTCTCATCGCACTTGGAGCCGCATCACCGGTCATCATCATGGCCGTCATCATCATCCTGCTCTTATTTGCCGCCCTCACCGGCCTAACCGGTGAGAAGGCGAATGAGAAAAGCGTTGGCTCCCTACAAGGTGTGCCTG
>ENA-OPYT01000496-OPYT01000496.1-human-gut-metagenome-genome-assembly--contig:-NODE-496-length-12096-cov-9.571309_pt1 | contig 12096 bp, 8 predicted proteins | sample MGYA00242636_ERZ504480 | MGnify/ENA primary metagenome ERZ504480 (study PRJEB26092, sample SAMD00036228) | human gut metagenome | host: Homo sapiens | study: EMG produced TPA metagenomics assembly of...
TTACTGATACCACACTGGTATTACTGGATTTCAGCCCCAGAACTTTGTCAGATCTGACAGAGTTTATGATTACATATCCGGTTTCCTCACCCTTCATAAGAGCGATCGACTTATGAAATTTGAGTGTACCCGCCGCCTGCGCTGTGACCGGTGCTACTGCAAGATCTGTCACGATAAATGTAAGTGCCAGAAATAACACCAATAATCTCTTTACTGCTTTTTTCATTACTTTTTCCCCCTTTTATAAGCATTTTGGACTTATTCCATACATATTAGTATACAAGAGTTATTCATATTCAACAACCTTTTTTCTGAATTTTCTGTACACTATCTTCCCGAACCTTTGCACGAAGCTCTGTCAGATATTCTGAGAATTTCACCTGTTCATTTCCGTAGGTCATCTGCAGATCATACTCCAGCGGAATCCAGGTTTTAATATCAGATTCATTGTGCTGGATCAGGGCTTCCAGCTTGTCCAGCGCTTTATAAATCCTGGCCTCCAGAGTCCGCTGCGCTTCCATCTCCTGATACAGTTCCGCCATCTCTTTATCAAACGGCTCCGGCAGAGTCTTCACCCATTCTCCCAGCACATCGGCTTCTTTCTCCGAATCTTTATCCGTTTTTTCAAAGGCTGGGATATCCCCGGTAAAAGCTTCTCCCAGATCATGGATCAGGCACATTTTCATGATCTTCAGAAGATCCGCCTCAGGGAACTCATCACTGACAAAATATGCCATCAACGTGATCCTCCAGGAATGCTCTGCAACGCTCTCCCGCCTGCCACCGGAAGTATAACTATGACGCACTGCATCCTTTAACCGCTCTGCAACAGAAAGTACTTCAATCAGTTTTTCTGGTTTCATATATATTACGCTCCTCTTCTTTTTATTATGTCAACCATCTAAATCAGCTATTTTCAGCCTATCTTATAGCTGTCCATAAAACCATTATAGCGTTTTCACTTTACTATACCATAATTTCCCAAAGAACAGACCCCCAAAAAACATTCTCCTTACTTCTGCACGCTGACATTTCCCATCCCAAATAAATTTATCCAAGCTAATTTCTAAAAAAACTATAAACCATATTGCATTTTTCTCCATAATCGTCATAATGAAATTATAAACAAAAGAAAGAAGGTGATTGCCGATGGATATCACGGTGTCGGATGAGGTCTCACAGGAATATCATGCGCTTGTGAAGAACATCCTCTGTAACAGAGAGTTCCTGAAGCTGAGCCTGTACACCCACCACCAGTGGACCACACGGCTCATGCACAGTATCAATGTTTCTTACCTCTCCTGGTTCATTGCCAGGAAGCTGGGATGTGACGAGAAAGCCGCCGCAAGGGCAGGACTTCTCCACGATTTCTGTCCCTATGACTTCAAGGCGGAGACACCGACCGGTGAGCATCAGGCGTTTTATCACCCGAAGGCTGCCGCAGACAACAGTGCCGCACACTTTGATGTCACAGACAGAGAGCTGGATGCGATACTCTCACATATGTTCCCTCTGGGACCTCTTCCACGCAACAGGGAAGCCTGGATCATCAGCTTTGCCGATAAAGCCTGCGCCATCGCGGAAGGCTGCCATATCGCCATTGCACTGGCCAGGCGGAACCGGATCGTCATCAATCCGGCATAATTTCCACACAAAAAACAGGGCCGTCGCCACTTCTGACGCGCCCTGTTTTTGTGTGGAAATTTATTTTATGGTAATACTTTGCAGATTACTTTCTATATCTTAGTTCTCTTTCACAATAACCTTATCCAGATGCCAGATATCATCTACATACTCCTGGATAGTTCTGTCGGATGTGAACTTACCGCTGCATGCTGTATTGAGAAGTGCCATCTTAGCCCAGCGTTTCTCATCCTTATATGCTTCCTCAACACGCTTCTGTGCCTCTGCATAGGAACGGAAGTCGCCAAGGATGAAGTACTGGTCAGGTCTCGGCATGTTGCGTTTGTCGAGAAGTGAATTGTAGATGTCACGGAACATCTCTGTATCGCTGGAGAAGGTTCCGTTGATCAGCTGCATCAGTACCTGACGGATCTCCGGATCTGTGTTGTAGATGAAGTCCGGATCGTAACCGCCGTTGTTCTCATAGTTGATGATCTGGTCGGAGCTCATACCGAAGATAAATGCATTCTCCTCGCCAACCTCCTGTACAATCTCAACGTTAGCACCATCCATGGTTCCAAGTGTCGGAGCACCATTCAGCATGAATTTCATGTTACCTGTACCGGAAGCCTCTTTACTTGCTGTGGAGATCTGCTCGGAAACATCTGCTGCCGCAAAAATGATCTCAGCGTTGGATACACGGTAGTTCTCGATGAATACAACCTTCAGCTTACCGTTGATGGAAGCATCATTGTTTACAACATCTGCCACACAGTTGATCAGCTTGATGATCTTCTTTGCACGTGCGTAAGCTGCGGAAGCTTTTGCACCAAAGATAAATGTTCTTGGATAGAAATCCATCTCCGGATGTGCCTTGATCTGGTTGTACAGATAGATCACATGCAGGATGTTAAGAAGCTGACGTTTGTACTCATGAAGTCTCTTAACCTGGATATCGAAGATAGAGTGCGGGTCAACCTCAACACCATTGTGCTCCAGGATATATTTTGCAAGACGCTCTTTGTTCTTGAACTTGATGGTCATGAACTCCTGAAGAGCCTTCTCATCGTCTGCGTAAACTTTAAGCTTGGAAAGCTGGGAAAGATCTGTGATCCAGTCCGGTCCGATCTTGTCTGTTACCCAGTCAGCCAGAAGCGGGTTTCCATGAGCAAGGAAACGTCTCTGTGTGATACCGTTTGTTTTATTGTTGAACTTCTCAGGCATCATCTCATAGAAATCCTTCAGCTCCTGATTCTTGAGGATCTCGGTATGAAGGCGTGCAACACCGTTTACAGAGTAGCCTGCAACGATCGCAAGGTGAGCCATCTTAACCTGTCCGTCATAGATGATCGCCATCTTCTTGATCTTCTCGAAGTTTCCAGGATATTTCTGCTGGATCTCAAGAATGAAACGACGGTTGATCTCCTCGATGATCTGGTATACACGCGGAAGCAGTCTGGAGAACAGCTCGATCGGCCATTTCTCAAGTGCCTCGGACATGATGGTGTGGTTGGTGTAAGCACAGCATTTTGTTGTGATATCCCATGCCTGATCCCAGCCAAGACCTTCCTCATCGATAAGAATACGCATCAGCTCTGCAACTGCAACTGTCGGATGAGTATCATTCATCTGGAATACAACCTTCTCATGAAGCTTTGTGATGTCATCGTGTGTTTTCTTATATTTGGCAATCGCTGCCTGAAGGCTGGCAGATACGAAGAAGTACTGCTGTTTCAGACGAAGCTCTTTACCTGCCATATGGTTATCATTCGGATAAAGCACCTCTACGATAGTACGTGCAAGGTTCTCCTGCTCTACTGCGTTGTGATAATCACCCTTGTCAAAAGAGTCAAGGTTGAAGTCTACGATCGGCTCTGCATCCCAGATACGAAGTGTGTTTACAACATCGTTGTTATAACCTGTGATCGGCATATCGTAAGGAACAGCCTTAACTGCCTGATATCCTTCATGGATGAATTTATTCTCGTTCTTCACCGGATCCCACTCAACGCGTACATATCCGCCGAAATGAACCTCTTTTGCATACTCCGGACGACGGAGCTCGAAAGGATAGCCGTTCTTCAGCCAGTTATCCGGTGCCTCTACCTGATAACCGTCACGGATCTCCTGCTTGAACATACCATAGCGGTAACGGATTCCGCATCCGTATGCACAGTAGTTCAGAGTTGCAAGAGAATCCAGGAAGCATGCTGCCAGTCTTCCGAGTCCACCGTTTCCAAGAGCCGGATCCGGCTCCTGGTCTTCGATGCAGTTAATGTCAAGTCCAAGCTCCTCAAGAGCCTCCTTAACCTCGCCGTATGCACCAAGGTTGATCAGGTTGTTTCCAAGGGCACGGCCCATAAGGAACTCCATGGACATATAATATACGATCTTCGGGTCCTGTTTTTCATACGCCTTCTGGCTCTTGAGCCAGTTGTCAATGATCACGTCCTTCACAGTGTAGCTTACAGCCTGAAAGATCTGCTCCTGTGTAGCCTCTTCCAGTGTTTTTCGATAAAGGAATTTTACGTTTTCTTTTACACTTTTTTTGAATTCCTCTTTCTCAAACTGCTTGTCAATCATTAGTTTTCCTCCTGTACTTTGGATACTCCCAGTGTTACAGCCTCTTTATTGATGTTCCACTCCTTGGTATAACCCTCTGCTTCTCCCAGAATAATGTTTTCTGCCAGTACTTCACGTTTGATCTCATCCTGGTTTGCTTTCATGATATCCATGATCTTATCGTTATCTTTTGCATAGACAAGGATCTTGTCCATGACTTCGAAACCAGCCTCTTTACGCATAGTCTGAACCTTGCTGATGATCTCGCGGACAAAGCCCTCCTGGATCAGTTCGGGTGTAAGGTTTGTATCAAGGACAACGGATGTCTCACCGTCTGTCTCTGTCACATAGCCCTCGCTCTGGGCTGTTTCGATCAATAAGTCTTCCTCTGCAAGCTCGACGCTGTTTCCGTCAATGTCAAGAACGAGAACACCATTATCTCTCAGCTCTTTCATTGCTGCGGTTCCGTCGATCTCGGAGAGTGCGGTACGGATGCCGTTCAGAAGCTTGCCGTATTTCGGTCCTACTGTACGAAGCTGCGGCTTGAAGCTGTAGGAAATGAAGGACTCTACATCATCTGCGAATTTCACTTCTTTTACGTTAAGCTCATCTGCGATGATATCTGTGTAGAATTTATCCATAGCTTTCTCAGCTTTTACATACATGGTTCCGATCGGCTGACGGTTCTTGATATTGGCGGTGTTTCTTGCGGCACGTCCCATAACGACGATCTCCAGCAGGTCGGCCATATCCTCTTCCATCTTCGGATCGATCCAGTTCTCATGTACCTCCGGGAAGTCACACAGGTGGATACTTTCCGGTGCACTTGCATCGATGCTCTTTACGAGGTTCTGATAGATGTCCTCGGTCATGAACGGAATCATCGGCGCTGCTGCTTTTGCAACAGTTACAAGTGCGGTGTACAGAGTCATATAAGCATTGATCTTATCCTGCTCCATGCCTTTTGCCCAGAAACGCTCACGGGAGCGGCGTACATACCAGTTACTCATATCATCCACGAAGGACTGCAGTGCTTTTGCTGCCTCCGGGATACGGTAATTTGCCAGGTTGTCGTCTACTGCTTTTACAGTGGATTCCAGACGGGACAGCAGCCATTTATCCATAACAGCCAGCTTGTCATACTCCAGACTGTATTTTGTTGCATCGAAGTTGTCGATGTTTGCATACAGAACAAAGAACGCGTAGGTGTTCCACAGGGTTCCCATGAACTTTCTCTGTCCTTCCACGACCGTCTTGCCTGCGAAACGGCTCGGCAGCCACGGAGCGCTGCTGGTGTAGAAGTACCAGCGGATCGCATCGGCACCGTAGGTCTGCAGTGCGTCAAACGGATCTACCGCATTTCCTTTGGATTTACTCATCTTCTGTCCGTTCTCATCCTGTACCAGACCAAGAACGATAACGTTTTCGTATGGTGCTTTGTTGAACAGCAGAGTGGAAATTGCAAGCAGGGAGTAGAACCATCCACGTGTCTGGTCTACAGCCTCGGAAATAAACTGTGCCGGGAACTGTTTCTCGAAGGTTTCTTTGTTCTCGAATGGATAGTGATGCTGTGCGAACGGCATGGATCCGGAATCGAACCAGCAGTCGATAACCTCCGGTACACGGTGCATCTCTTTACCGCATTTCGGGCACTTAATGGTCACTGCGTCGATGTACGGGCGGTGAAGCTCGATGTCATCCGGGCAGTTGTCGGCTTTTTCTTTCAGTTCTTCGATACTGCCGATGCAGTCCTGATGGCCACATTCACACTGCCATACCGGAAGCGGAGTTCCCCAGTAACGGTTTCTGGAAAGTCCCCAGTCCTGAACATTCTCCAGCCAGTCGCCGAAGCGTCCTTTTCCGATGCTCTCCGGAATCCAGTTGATGGTGTTGTTGTTGCGGATCAGATCCTCTTTTACTGCAGTCATGCGGATGAACCAGGTCTCACGTGCATAGTAGATCAGCGGAGTATCGCATCTCCAGCAGTGCGGGTAGCTGTGCTCAAACAGCGGTGCATCAAACAGAAGATCCTTGTCCTCGAGTGCCTGCAGAACCGCCATATCTGCTTTCTTGCAGAAGGTGCCCGCCCAAGGAGTTTCCTCGGTCATTTCACCTTTTTCGTTTACGAGCTGTACGAAAGGAAGATCGTATCTGTGGCCGACTTTGGAGTCGTCCTCACCAAATGCAGGGGCGATATGAACAACACCGGTACCATCGGTCAGTGTTACGTAGGTATCGCAGACTACATAGTATGCTTTTTTGTTTCCGATTCTCTTCTCAGCGTACGGGAACAGCGGCTCGTACTCTTTGAACTCGAGATCTTTACCCTGATAATGCTCCAGGATTTCAGCGCCCTCACCGAGAACGGTGTCTACCAGAGCGGCTGCCATATAATAGGTATATCCTTTGCTTGTTACTTTTACATAATCCTCATCCGGGTTGACGCAGAGTGCAACGTTGGACGGAAGGGTCCACGGTGTGGTGGTCCATGCCAGGATGTAAGCGTCCTCGCCTTTTACTTTAAAGCGGACAACGGCTGAACGTTCTTTGACATCTTTGTATCCCTGCGCTACTTCGTGGGAAGAAAGCGGGGTACCGCAGCGCGGGCAGTAAGGAACGATTTTGTGTCCTTCGTACAGAAGACCTTTCTTCCAGATCTCTTTTAATGCCCACCACTCGGACTCGATGTAATCGTTATGATACGTAACGTATGGGTTTTTCATATCAGCCCAGAAGCCAACGGTATGGGAGAAATCTTCCCACATTCCCTCGTATTTCCATACGCTCTCTTTACACTGCTCGATGAATGGCTCTACGCCGTATTTTTCGATCTGATCTTTTCCGTCCAGACCGAGTTTTTTCTCAACTTCCAGCTCTACCGGCAGTCCGTGGGTATCCCAGCCTGCTTTTCTCGGCACCTGATAACCCTTCATGGTACGGTATCTCGGGATCATATCCTTGATAACACGGGTCTCTACGTGGCCGATGTGCGGTTTTCCGTTTGCGGTCGGCGGTCCGTCATAGAACACGTAGGACGGATTTCCTTCACGCACTTTCATACTTTTTTCGAAGATCTGATTGTCTTCCCAGAACTTCTCAACCTGTTTTTCTCTCTCGACAAAGTTCATGTCGGTTGAAACTTTCTTGTACATGCTTGTACCTCCTGAAACTTAAGTTTCTCGTTTGATTTGCTCGCGTAAAATAAGAAAAAGCTCCCGCCCTGTAATAGGACGAAAGCTGTACTTATCGTAACCACCTGTTACATACTATCATATGCATTTCCTGTAACGGGGAACGGCCGGCAACTTCTTACCACTGCTCTCCGGTTTTCTATATTTTATGCGCCGGGTACGCAGATTCAGAACTGCAACTTGGAAGTGATGTTCACCTGCCGCTACTTGTACCGGACTCCCACCATCCCCGGCTCGCTTTCCACAGACCGTTCACGCGCAGACTACTGTCTTCGTCATCGTTTTTCATGCCTTATTATAACTAGGGGCTGTAAGCGTTGTCAAGAGTGGAAAGCATATTTTATCGGTTCTTTTCCGCGATTTTACGGGATTTTCGGGGGTGTGCGTTGCTATTTGGATGGGGGAATGGTAAAATCGGGTATAATCAAAAACGGAAGGGAAGTGAAATCATGGGAAGATTTGTGAATCCGGACAACAGTGCATTTCAGGTTGCTCTCAATTCCGAAATCTATGTGGACAAACAGGACTTTTATCGTATACCAACAAAGTTCTGGACACCATGCAGGGCTATATCTGCAACAGCCGCCCGCGGCGGTTTGGAAAATCATTTGCTGCAAATATGCTGGCGGCCTATTACAGCAAGGGCTGTGATTCCAGAAAGATGTTTTCTGGCCTTGCGATCAGCCAGACGGCAGACTTTGAGAAGCATCTGAACCAGTACGATGTGATTCATCTGGACATCCAGTGGTTTCTTTCGAATGTCAGCGATCCGGAACAGATTGTGGCCTACATTACAGAATGTACACTGGCCGAGCTGCGTACCATCTATGCAGATCAGCTTCCGCCGGAAGTTTCCACCGTTCCCGACGCTCTGTCCCGGATCAAAGAGGCGACCGGACAGAAATTTGTGATTATTATTGATGAATGGGATGTCCTGATTCGTGATGAGGCCTCCAACCAGAAAATTCAGGATGATTACATTAATTTTCTTCGTGGAATGTTCAAAGGGACGGAACCGACGAAATATATCCAGCTTGCGTTTCTCACGGGTATTCTTCCGATCAAAAAATTGAAAACGCAGTCTGCCTTAAATAATTTTCATCAGTATTCCATGCTGAATCCAGGCCCGCTGGCTTCCTATATTGGATTCACAGAAGATGAAGTTTCCGCTCTCTGTCAGAAATACGGACAAAATTTTGAGGAAGTCAGACGATGGTACGACGGCTATCTGCTTGGAAATTACCATGTATACAATCCAAACGCGGTAACAAGTCTGCTTCTGGATGGGACATTCCAAAGCTATTGGTCGGAGACGAGCACATACGACTCGATGGTTCCTTTTATCAATATGGATTTTGACGGATTGAAAACAGCAATTCTGGAGATGCTTTCCGGCGCCGCAGTTCCCGTACTGGTTACTTCCTTTAAAAATGATATGGTCAGCTTTGTGAATAAAGATGATGTTCTGACGCTGCTGATTCATCTAGGGTATCTTGCCTATAATCAGCAGACGCAGATGGCATACATTCCAAATGAAGAAATCCGCCGGGAATTTCTGACGGCGGTTACTTCCAACCGCTGGAATGAACTTCTTACCTTTCAGCAGGAATCTGCAGAGCTTCTGGATGCTACACTTGCTATGGATGAAAATGCGGTTGCTGCAGGAATTGGAAAGATCCATGAGGAATATACTTCTGTGATTCAGTATCATAATGAAAATTCACTCAGTTGTGTGCTCACGATTGCTTATTTAAGTTCCATACAATATTACTTCAAACCCATTCGTGAACTTCCGACCGGGCGCGGTTTTTCCGATTTTGTCTTTCTGCCAAAGCCGGAATACCGATACGATTTTCCGGCGCTTGTAGTAGAACTGAAATGGAACAAGAATGCGGAAACGGCACTGGATCAGATTAAAAGACAGCATTACCCGGCTTCCATTGCATCTTATACAGGGGATATTCTGCTGGTTGGTGTTAATTATGATAAGAAGACGAAGGTGCATGAGTGTCGGATTGAAAAATATTTGAAATCAGGAGAAAAATGATGAAAGTTGTGATTGCAATTGATTCTTTTAAAGGAAGCCTTTCCTCTCTGCAGGCAGGAACAGCGGCCGCCACCGGGATTTATCGTGTCGATCCGAAGGTGGAGACGGTTGTGCGCCCGCTTGCCGATGGCGGTGAAGGTACCGTTCAGGCACTGACCGAAGGTCTTGGCGGACGGCTTGTCTCCGTTTCGGTGACCGGTCCTGCCGGAAAGCAGGTTATCTGCCCGTATGGCATCATCGACCGGACGCAGACCGCCATTATCGAGATGTCGGGGGCTGCCGGTATTACGCAGGTACACGGCGATGAGAAAAATCCGCTGTACGCCACAACGTACGGTGTCGGTGAGGTTATCTGCGATGCCATCCGCAATGGCTGCCACCGCTTTATCATTGGAATCGGCGGAAGTGCCACAAATGACGGCGGTATTGGTATGCTACAGGCACTCGGTTTCGGACTGCTCGATGCAGAAGGAAAACAGGTTCCTTTTGGTGCTGTCGGACTGGAATCTCTTACCGCGATTACGGCAGATCACGTTCTGCCGGAACTTTCGGAATGCACCTTCCGTATTGCCTGCGATGTAACGAATCCGCTCTGCGGTTCCAACGGCTGCAGCGCCGTTTTCGGACCGCAGAAGGGCGCGGATGCTGTCATGATCAAACGTATGGACACATCGCTTGCCTCCTACGCCGCACTCTGCCGGAAAACATTCCCGAACGTCGACGCGGAATTTCCCGGAACGGGTGCTGCGGGCGGACTTGGATTTGCTTTTCAGACGTTTCTTTCTGCTTCACTGGAACCCGGCATTCAGATCGTACTGGATGAAACCCGACTTCGTGATGATGTAAAAGATGCTGATCTTGTTATCACCGGCGAAGGACGGCTCGACGGACAAACCGTGATGGGAAAAGCGCCGATCGGAGTTGCAAAACTTTCAAAAGAATACTGCAAACCTGTCCTTGCGTTCTCCGGCTGTGTCACAAAGGATGCATCTGCATGCAACGCCGCCGGAATTGATGCCTTTTTCCCGATTCTGCGGAGCGTCGTTTCACTCGAAGAAGCTATGGATGTGAAAAATGCGGCAGAAAATATGACCGATACGGTAGAACAGGCTTTTCGGCTATTTTGGCTTCAGTAAAGCGGATATTCGCAATCCGCTTCGCTACTTACTTGATTCGATTAAAATACAAGACCGTTTTCTCCTGCTTTAATTTTTACAGGAAGAACAGAAAACACGCCGCGCTCTCATCGTCTTAATTCCATCAGATATTCTGTCGTTCCTGCTTCCAGCTGTTTCGTTCCTGTCCACTGAAATCCGTGGCGGTTGTAAAACGCAATGGCACGCGTGTTTTTCTCCAATGCCCATAGATGGTCTGCGTCAAACTTTTCAATTGCAAAGGTAATCAGCCCGTGGCCGACTCCGTTGTTCTGCAGACATGGATCTACGTATAGTTTACAGATTTCGGTTCCATTGATTTCTGTAAAACCTCTTATAATTCCATCATCGTAGACATAGATGCGGTTTAAGATTTCTTCTTTCTTAAAGTACTGGTCGATCATCGGAACTACCTGCATTTCACCGAAGGAATAGGCCTCCTCGTGAAAAATCGGGAAATAATTGATTCGGTTGTTGAACACGAAAATTTCCGCAATTCTGGACAGGTCTTTCGGTTCTGCTTTTCTGATTTTCATATTTTCTCTCATTTCAGTTTCCAATCAACACTTTCTTCCCCCGAAACGCAAATCCATAATGCCTGATCCGCTCCTTTGTGATTCCTCTGGCAAGCAATTCTGTGTCATACTGTTTTTCCTGAATCTGACGAAGTGCATGCTCCACCGTCTCTTCCAGCGACTTTTCTTTTGATGTGTTCTGAACCTTAAATTCCATCACGATCGCATCCAGGTTTTCTTTCAATGGCTCCATTACTACGTCATACCGTCCAAATCCACTTTCCCGATTCGACCGGATCTGATAACACTCTGCGCGTTCTGCCATCAGTCCCAGGACGAAGCCATGATAGAATCGTTCCGGCTCCAGGCTTTCATTTGTTTCCCCGCCGACATCAAAATGGCTGAAGGTCGCAAGGGACACTTTATTCATATAATAATTCATCGCTTCCAGATCGCCCTGCATCAGTGCTTTCACAAAGTGCTGTACCCAGCTTCCGATGCTTCAAACCATCCGCTGAACATATCATCAAAACATGCTCACCGTTTCCAGATTGGTGATACGGAGCTGATACCACGGCTTCAAAGTAATTCCGCGATACTCCACCTCTTCCGCTTTCAGATAACCGCTCGCGAGCAGCAGACTCCAGATTACATTTTCATTGTAACCCAGCTGTTCAAACACCATCTGCTCATCAAAGTTCACCGTGACTGCCTGTCCGTTCAGTAGATCTTCCATATACTCTTTGATTTCCGGCGAGGCGGTGCGGATCAGCTTTCCCACCAGACCGTTCGAACTCGTATCTGCCCAGTACGGGCGCAATTTCTTTTCTTTTAAATAATTGGTAATCGACCATGGATTGTAGATATCGCGGTGTCCGCCGAAGATAAATCCATCATACCACTGCTTCACAACATCCTTTTTGTCTCCCATTCCGAACTCGTCCAGAGATGCAAAAACTTCCTTTTCGGTAAATCCAAAACAGTCCGCATACAGATCCGATGTC
>ENA-OPYT01000498-OPYT01000498.1-human-gut-metagenome-genome-assembly--contig:-NODE-498-length-12082-cov-1.970222_pt1 | contig 12082 bp, 13 predicted proteins | sample MGYA00242636_ERZ504480 | MGnify/ENA primary metagenome ERZ504480 (study PRJEB26092, sample SAMD00036228) | human gut metagenome | host: Homo sapiens | study: EMG produced TPA metagenomics assembly of...
GCACAGCGCGTGCGGCGGGACCCGGCCAAGTCTGCCGCGGGCATCGAGTGCCATGTACGGCTTCGAAGCGCTGGATACGCTGCCTCCCCGCGGCGGACGTGGTGGCCCTGCACGCTGCCTCAAACCCCCGGCACCGTGCCGTCTCTTTGACAAGGCGCGGCTGCTGCGCATGAAGGGGGACGCCATCCTCCTCAACGGCGGCCGGGGGAGCTGCGTGGACGGCCAGGCCCTGGCGGAGGGTGCTGGCGGATGGCCGCCTGTGGGGCGCGGGCCTGGATGTCACCGACCCGGAGCCCCTTCCGCCGGAGCATCCGCTGTGGCGGCAGCCCAAGGCGCTCATCACACCCCACACCGCTGGAGGAAACCACCTGGCGGACACCGAGCGCCGCATCGCCCGCATCGCGCTGGACAACCTGCGCCGCTATCTGGCGGGGGAGGCGCTGCGCAACCGCGTCCGCTGAAACGCCCCCTACAGAAGCTGTCGGCGCAGCTCCTCCGGCGACAGGGGAGAGAGGGCAGCCGGGGGAATGTCAAACACGGTTTTACAGCCCGCCTGTCCCGCCCGGCCCAGGCGAAAGGCGGCTCGGGCAAAGGCGGTCAGGACACAGGCGGTGAACTCCGGGTTGGAGTCCAGCGTCAGCCTGAATTCCACCAGGGCCCGGTTCTGTTCCTGCCGGCCCGTGCGGCCGCCGCGGAAGACAAAGCCGCCGTGGGGCAGGCCGCCGTGGTCCCGGAGCAGCTCCTCCTCAGAGAGAAAGTGCACCGTGGTGTCGTAGTCGGCAAAGTAGTGGGGCATGGTGATGATCGCCTGCTCGATGCGGGCCCGGTCGGCCCCCTCCTCCGCCACCACAAAGCACTCCCGCATGTGCTTCTGCCGGGTGGTCAGCGCCGGATTGGCGCCGCTGCGCACCGCATCCAGGGCGGCGGGGACCGGGATGGTGTACTGCCGCGCGTCCCGGACGCCGGGATGCGGCGGACGGCGTCGGAGTGGCCCTGGCTGACCCCCCGGCCCCAGAAGGTGTAGCTCTCCCCGCAGGGCAGCACCGCCGCGGCCAGGGCCCGCACCAGGGAAAAGAGGCCGGGGTCCCACCCCGCGGAGATGATGGCCGTCTTCCCGCCGGCCCTGGCCGCGGCGTCCACGTCGGCAAAATGGGCGGGGATGTTCGCGTGGGTGTCGAAGCTGTCCACCAGGTGAAAGCGTCCGGCGTACCTGGGGCTCTGCTCCGGAAGGTCGGCGGCGCTGCCGCCGCAGAGCAGCAGCACGTCGACGGCGCCCTCCATCCCGTCCAGGGCGTCCAGCGGATACACGGGTACGCCGGGCGTCTGGAGTGTGAGGCTGGAGGGCGGGCGTCGGGTAAACACGCCCACCAGCGCCATGTCCGGGTTCTGCCGCAGCGCGTATTCCACGCCGCGCCCCAGGTTGCCGTAGCCCACGATACCGATTCGGATCTGATCCATATGCTCTCCTCCCCCGGCGGCGGACAGCGCCGGTTTGATTTGGCGGCGGGAACCGTCCGGCTTCCGCCATTCTATCCTATGCGCGACAGGGGCCAAAACGAGGGCTGCCGGGGAGAAACGGAAAAAACAGACTGCGCGCGCCGCCTGTCTCTCAGGCGGCGCGCGCAGTCATTTTTGGAAGGGAAGCTCAACCGAGGTATCTTTGGAGCATGACGGCGACCTCAGCCCGGGAGGCAGTGCCGCCGGGGTCCAGAAGGTTCCCCTTCTTGCCGGTGATGACGCCCTGCTCCACGGCCCAGCTCATGGCCTCCGCGGCCCAGGAGGAGACCGCCTTGCTGTCGGCAAAGGCGCTCAGCTCCGCAGAGCCGGCGTCAGCGCCGGACGCGCGGTAGAGCATGACGGCCAGCTGCTCGCGGGTGATGGAGCCGTTGGGGGCGCTTCCGTCGGAGATGCCGTTTTCCTTGGCCCAGGCCATGCCCTTTTCATACCAGGTGCCGCCGCCGGAGGTGCTCACGCCGTCCTGGCGGGCCAGAATGGTCATCATCATACCCCGGGTGGTTGGGGCGGCGGGGGCAAATGTGGTGCGGGAGGTGCCGGTCATGAGGCCGTTCTCCACCGCATAGGCGATGCCGCCGGCGGCCCAATGGCTTGCGGGGACATCGGTGAACCCGGTGCCGCCGGTGCTCATTTTGGCGTAGATGGCATTGGTCACATAGCGGTAGTCGTCCTGCTGGTGGGCGCGGTTGTTGACGGAGTTGGCAAAGATGGTGAGATCCATGCCGTCCCGTTCCAGGGCGATGGCCTCCACAAAGCCGTCAATGGGAGTCCCGTTCTCATTGAGGCAGCAGCCGGCGATAAAGCTGTCCTGCTCCGCGGCCTGGATGAGCACCGTGGCCCCGGCGGGGACGGAGGTGAGCACGCCGCAGCTATAGGTATACAGCACATGGTCGCCGCTCGGCGGCGTAGCTGGCGGTGATCAGGCTGTCGGTGGGATAGGTGACGGTATGGAGGGCCTCCATGCCCAGGGTGGTGTAGGTCAGGTCGGTGACCAGGTTTTTGGAGATGTACTCCAGCGGGTCGGAGCCGGTGGCGATGTAGGGGGTGCCGGCCTTGACAGCGGCCACGGCGGCCGCGCCCTTCTCCCCCTGATCCAGGGCTACGTTGCCCACGATGATGTCCGCCTTGGCGGGATCGTCGGTGACGGTGAAGCCCAGCTGGTCGATGTAGGTCTCTATGTCGTAGTTGGAGGTGCCGTTGCTGTAGACGTTGCGGTAGTTCCGGAAGCCGTAGCCGTCGCGGAACCACTGGGCGAAGTAGCCCTCCGTGAGCTTGGCACCGGAGAATGCGTCATAGCGGCCTGCGAGGAAGAGCGTGGGCTTCCGGATGGCGCTGGCCGCGGGGGACTCGGCCGTCCGGGTGGCGGAGAGCACAAAGTCGTCCGCAACCGTCTCGTAGCTGGCAAGGGAGAGAGCAAAGTCGCCCTTGTGGTCGCCGGAGGTGATGAGGCTTACGGTGCGGCCGGCATCCAGCAGGGCGTTGACCGCGCGAACCGCCTCGCTGCCGTTGTTGGAGAGGGTGACCACGTCGCCCGCCGTGCCGGTGAGCTGGGATCTGCCGGTCACCGTGCTCACCTCGGTGAGCTTGCCGTCAAAGGCGCCCTCTGCAGCGATGGGGATGCAGTCAAAGCCGCGCATGGCGGGGAAGTTGGTAACCGACTCGGAGTACAGATCGGGGAAGCCGGAGGCGGAGGCGGAGGCGTCGGCACCCTCCCACAGGACGGCGTTGGCGTAGTTCCGCTTGGCCTGATGCATGTCCACCACCAGGGAACCGGCCCTGTAGGTGACGCCGCCCACGGCGGTGTCCGTGTCCAGCGAGGATACCCTTACGCCGTTGCGCAGCAGGAACCGGCCCATCGCATAGGCGTCGGCGGGATCGCGCTGGGAGGCGGCGTCCACGGGGATGACATAGTACTCGGGGAAATAATTGTCGTTCTCCTCGTAGGGGACGCGCCAGGTATCGGACTGCAACTGCTTGTTGTTCACATCCACATACCACTTTTCCATGCTGTCCCGGTGATCTTCGTTCTCGATGCCCCGGCGGAAGAACTCCAGTTGGTTGTGGTAGATGTCGTCCTTGTGCTCCATGACGTAGTCGATCAGGCCGTAGACGCCGTACTCGAACAGGTCGGTGGATGCCTCGTTGTTATAGGGGGGCTCTCAATGGTGTAGCCCAGGGAGCCGCAGTTGAGCATGGCGTAGCTGGGGCCGTAGTTGGTACACAGGTCGTCCCAAGCGGACCAGTGCATGGTGGAGGGGTCGTAGTCATCCCGCAGAGGCATGTAATAGGACCAGTACAGGGTGTCGGGATGCTCCTCCCGGGTGGCCGACATGGTGCCCAGGGCAGCCGTGCCGAAGGCCTCGGAGCCCAGCGCAAAGTTCTTCACCAGCAGGTCGTATTCCAGGTTGGGCTCGTGGGGCGGGGTGCAGGGCTCCACCAGGAATTCGGTCATGTAGCCGTGCAGCTCGGCGAATACCACCGGGTTCCAGTCGTTGATCACCTGGACCAGATTGGTAGTCTCGTTCTGGGTCTGGTTGGAGGCGTCCCGGTTCAGATCAAAGCCGTTGTCGTTGCGGCGGGTGTTGTAGGTGCGCCCGTCCGGGTTCTCATTGGGGCGATGACAAAGATGATGTCGTCCAGAATGTCGTCCACCTTCAGCGTGATGTCGCCGCTGATGGTATAGAGCTCACTGGGCATCGTTGACGCCGGTCGTTGTCCTGAATGTTGCCCTCCGCATCCCTGGTGAACTTCTGGGAGCCCAGGCCGGTGATGCCAGGTCCAGCACGTCGGGGGCGAACATCTCCGAGATGTCCACACTCTTGTCCTTGAAGCCGGTGAGGGTGTTGTAGGTAACGGTCTCCTGTGTAGCCAGGGCGCGCAGGACGTTGAGCTGGGCGTCCACGCCGGGATCCTCGTCGGGGTGGACGTTGTTGAGGAAGAAGGGCACGCGGTAGTCGCCCATGGAGCCCTTCTCCAGCTTGTCCTGGAGGGAGGCGGGGGCGGTCTCGGCGATGGCGTTCATGGCCTGGAATGCGTCCACGGACGCCTTGCTGTCGGACAGGGTGACGTAATACTGGTCCCGGCCGCCCTCGCTCTGGCCGAAGGTGGTGACGGTGATGTACCGGCCGGGGAGCGCCTCGTCGATGATGTCCTGGATGGACTCGTCAATGTCGTCGTAGCGGACATAGCTGTCATAGGCATTCACCGTCATGTCCGTCTCCGCCACTACGGTATCACCGCTCCGGGCGGACAGGGTGTACGTGCCGATGAAACTGGGCCAGGCGTTCCGGTTTTTGGAGGAGTCGCCGTTGATGCCGGTAAAGGAACCGGCGGTAAAGGGCAGGGTCACGGTGACCTTGCCGCCGCTGGACGACGCGGCTGCATCGCCCAGGGTGAACAGTGCGTCGCCTCCTTCGCCGTTGTTCCAGACCTGCCAGCGGTCCAGGCGGTCGCCGGGGTAGTAATAGGGATAGAGCGTCCCGTCCTGGAAGCCCTCCTCCCGGGTGAGGTACCAGGTAAGGCCGGCGGCCCAGGCATCGGGAGAGGCGTCCCCCAGTACCGAGGCGTCTACGGTGAGGGTGGCGGTAAAGTCTTGATCCCGGTCAACCAAAGCGAGCGTAGAATCCGAAACGGTGAGTACGGAAGGGGCGGGCGTTTCGGCCGCGGAGGAAATGGCGCTGACGGAAAGCAGCATGCTCAGAGCCAGGAGAAGGGAGAGGGTCCGGACTGCGCGGTGGATACGCATGGTCATGGTCGAGGCCTCCTTCATGAAATGTGGTTCTCAAGCTTCCTCCATGGAAGAAATCTTACTGCTGTTGCTGCACCGGAATCGATCCACCTTCCTGTAACAGTACTATGACAATAGGATAGCATGGGGTGGAAAAAACGTCAATATAGGAAAGGCGTAGATGCAATTTCTTGTATATATTTTACAATGACCTGCTGTCAAAAACATGCGGAGAGAGAAACAGAGTGAAATCCAGATTTTGCTGGAAAGCAGTTTGAAAATACGGTAAATATCCCCCAAAGGCTGGCCGTGACACCCGCGGAGCCGGAGCACAACGGAAAGGACGGAAGGGACATGCTGTATGAGACAATCGCGTTTCCCGACAATGCGCCGCTGCAGTGCAGTATCGTGGAGGTGGAGGAATACCCCTTTCATATGCACGACGACGTTCTGGAGATCATGTTTGCCCTGGAGGGCTCCTTTGAGCTCACAGTGGTCAACAACGTGCTGGACATGAAGGCCGGGGATATTTACGTGAGCTGTCCGCGGGAGCTGCACCGGCTCTGCGCCTATCCCCACACCCGGGGGACGGTGATGCTGCTGCACATCAATGTGGAGGCATACCGGGCGGAGTTTCCGGACCTGCGGACCTACCAGTTTGCCAACAGTGCCCTGGAGAACAATACCGCGGGAATCCAAATGCTGGGCAGCTATCTGAAAAAGCAGCTCCCCAGGCTGCTGGACCGGACGGGGACGGAGACGGCTGCCTACAGGGAGGTGGGGGAGAAGATTCTCAACACTCTCATCAAGGAGTTCCAGTGCTATTATCTGGGCAGCGGCTTTCCCGAGTTCAACAACGCCTACAAGGGAAACGAGCTCCAGCTCCGGCGCATCCGCCGGATCACGGACTACATCTACCGCAACTACAACAAGCCTATCCGCATTGAGGATGTGGCGGCCATGCTGCTGGAGGGGGGCAAGGGGCTCCAGACCATCGCCTACGAATGCGGCTTTTCCAAGTACAAATATTTCAGCGACGGCTTTGAAAAGAGCTTTCGCACCACGCCACAGCAGTACCGGCGCAGGTACCAGAGCCGCACCATTGCGGTGCAGGCATATAGCTGCAGGGCACTGGAGGGGCAGGAGCTGGAGCTCCTGCTGCAAAAGTTCTGCCGGAAGTCGGAGGAAATCTCGCTGGACTGGGGCGGACGGTATGAGGAGAAGCCCCTCCGGAGGCCCCGGTGCGTCAGCCTGGCGGGTGCCGCCTACGACCATATCACCTGCTTTCCGGAGCTGCGGCGGCTGCGGGAGGAGCTGGGGCTGGACACCGTTGCGCTTGATCTGGACTTTCTGCGCCGTTACCGGAACAGCCCCAGAGTGCTGAACTATATCCTGAATGATCTGTGGTCGCTGAGAATGAGGCTGCGGGTTGTGTGCCGCCGGGGGAGCCGCTCCGGGGGCTGAGGAGAGTTGGAGCCCCTGCGGGAGCGGTTTCTGCGGCCCGGCGGTGAACTGGAGGTGATCGTTCTGGCGGCTCCCCGGGGAGGAGGAGCGGGCCAGGACTCTGGCGGAGGCCCTGTCCGCCGGCCGGCTTCCGGTGCGCGTCACCGGGGCAGAGCACCGGCCGGAAGCCAATGCGCTGTATGGCTCCGGCTATATGCCGGGCTACCTCCTCCACACCATGGCTTCAAGCCGGGGGAGCCGTATGCCCCGGCTCACGCTGCTGGACGGGGATTCGGGTGTGGCCCTGCTGACCCCGGAGGGGCTCAAGCGCCCGGTCTACCACCTGTTCTCCCTGCTGGAGCAGTTGGGCGACACGGTAATCGCCCAAGGCGATATGTACCTGGCCGCCAGGCAGTCCGGGAGGGAGGACATCCAGGTGCTGCTCTACCACTATGACGCGTGCTTCGACACGCTGTTCGAGGGTGGCTCCCGGGTCGAGGAACAGGCCCCCCTTTGTGGAGTTGATGAAGGATCACGACTACAACCGGGAGGTCACACTGAGCGTCCGGGGCATGACGGGGCGGTTCGCCATCCGGAAGTACCGGCTTACCTCTGAGGAATACGCATCCAGGTACCGGGATTTCCCGCTGCCGCCGGCAGATGGACTTTCCGCAGAGACGCTGCGGGTACTCAACGGAACACTGGCCCCTGAAATGTCCCTGAATCTTCTGGAGCTGGATGGCGCCTACCATCTGACCCTCAAGCTGGCCCCCTTTGAGGTCCTGCTGCTGTGCATTTGAAAAACTATACGTTTTCGGATTGCCCGTCCTAATCCTGTGGGATTCTTTTATAACAAAAATTGTGGGTTTTCATCACATTTGATTGAAAAATTCCAGTGATTTCCCTCGTTTGAAAACCTATACAATATAAACAGAGGTACAGCCAACTGGTCGTCAGTTGGCTGTACTTTTTGTTGTATTTTTTCCGGGATGCAGCCGGGTTTTATTTTGGCAGAAACCCCCAAAAAATATCCGCAGGGAAGGGGCTATTTTTCTGTATCAAGTTTTCTATACTTAACATATGAAGATTGCAATCGGAATAAAAAACAGGTCGAGTCTGGTCTGATTTAAAGGGAAAGGAGCCTTTTGCCGAGGGAGAAGGAAAACAGATGTAACCCATGGATTTCGAATATGCGCTTGAGGCTGCGGGGGCACTGCCGTCCTGCGGCTTGAACGAAAGGCCTGTGGCGTTTCCGGTCCCCGCAGGTCGGAGGAGGGACTCCGGTTTGTGTGCAGGCGGAGTCCCGGACAGGGAACGGTCGGCACAGGCCGACCAATAAGTAGAGGAGGATTGTCCATGGAAAACAAAGAAAAGAAAATGCTGACAACAGAGGATCTGAACCGGACGCTGGGGAAAAAGGAGCTGTACTCCATCGCCTTCGGCCATGTGATCGGCTCCGGCGTGTTTTCGCTGATCGGAATCGGCATCGGGTACACGGGCAAGTCGGCGTGGATCGGGATTCTGCTCTCCGCCGTCTTCATTCTGCTCCAGGCCCTGCCCTTCATCGTGATGGCGGGTACCGCCCGCTTCCGCGGCGGCTATTACTCCATGATGGGCACCCTGTGGGGTCCCAAGTTCGCCGGCTTCTACATCGTCATCTTCTTTGCCTCCAACGTCTCCCTGGCCATGTACGCCATCAGCTTCGCCCAGTATCTCCAGGGCGTGCTGCCGCAGGTGCCCATTGTCCCCGTGGCGGTGGCCTGCCTGACTGTATTCTTCATTACCAACCTGCTGGGCATTGAGGGCGCGGCCAAGCTGGAGATCGTCATGGATATCGTGCTGGCCCTGGCCATGACCTGCTTCATCGTGTTCGGACTGCCCAAGGTGGACTACAGCACCCTGTTTACAGTGGACTTTGCCCCCGCCGGCCCCATGGGCATCATCACCTGCGCCGTGCTGCTGACCTGGGCCACCGCCGGCGGCATCGACATGGTCAACCTGAGTGCAGAGGCCAAGAACCCCACCAAGGATCTGCCCCAGGTCATCCTGGTGGCTACCATTGCCATCGCAATCTTCTATGCCCTGATTGCCATGGTGGCCGGCGGCGTGCTCCCCGTCTCCGAGACGGCCAACCAGCCTCTGGACCTGGTGGCCAGGGCGATCATGCCAACTCCCGTGTTCCTGTTCTTCGTCATCGGCGGCGCCCTGTTGGCCCTGACTACGACTCTGAACGCCACCTTCGCATGGATCACCAAGCCCATCCTACAGGCCTGCAACGACGGCTGGCTGCCCCATAAGATCGGCTACATTCACCCCAAGTTCAAGACCCCCGTCATTATCCTGGTGGGCTTCTACATCGTGGGCCTCATTCCCATCCTGACCGGCCTGCAGATCAGCATGATCGCCGACACCGCCGTGGTGCTCAGCAACATTCTGTTCGCCTTCATCTGCTTCGGCACCGTATTTATCCCCCAGCGCATGCCGGAGCTTTGGGAGGTCTCCGCCTTCCGCTGCAGCAAGAGCAAGCTCTACCTGAAGTCCATTCTGGGCGGCGTATCCTGCGTGGTCATGGTGCTGGTGCTCTTCTTCCAGATGAGCATGCCCCAGGCGGTCATTCTGGTGATCATCACCATTGTGGGGATTCTCTTCGCCCAGCTCCGCTACAGAAGCGGCGCCGTCAAGCCCGTCAAGAGCTATGAAAAGCTGTAATGCAGGGATCGTCTATTTTATTCAGAAGGAGTTCTTATTGTATGGACAGAACATATCAGCACATATTTACCCCTCTGACCATCCGGGGAATCACCCTGAAAAACCGCATTGAGATCGCGCCCATCTCCGTGTTCGACCTGGATACCACCCCGGAGCGCACCCATCCGAGCGGATATGCAGTTCTTCCGTCATTGCGGGCCATGGGCGGCTGCCGCCGTGGCGTCACCTTGGGCGACTGTATTGTCGATCCCACCGGCGAGGACTCCGGCAAGCTGGCCTCCCCCAAGATCATGGCGGGACATGAGGATAACCTGCCCTTCCTGACCCGCATTGCCGACGAGATCCACCGCTACGGCGCCGTTGCCAGCATTGAGCTCGAACCACGCCGCATGCTGCGGCCAGCGCGGGCGTCCAGGCCTGGGGCCCCGACTACATCAACTTTGACGAGACCAAGACCATCGACCCCCCTGTCCGACCAGTCCGCCTCCGATGAGCCGGTCTACCGCAAGGGCGAGGTGCTCTTCATGACCGAGGAGATGATCGAGACCGTGGTGGACGCCTTCGGCCGCGCCGCCGAGCAGGCCAAGACCTGCGGTTTCGAGATGGCCATGATCCACGCCGGCCACGGCTGGCTCATCCACCAGTTCCTCTCCCCGCTGACCAACCACCGCACCGACCGCTTCGGCGGCAGCCTGGAGAACCGGGCCCGCCTGCTGCTCATGATCATCGACCGCATCCGCCAGTACTGCGGCGAGGACTTCCTCATCGAGGTGCGCTTCAGCGGCACCGAGTACGTGGAGGGCGGCTACACCCTGAAGGAGGGCGTGGAGTTTGCCAAGCTGATGGACGGCAGGGCCGATCTGCTGCATGTCTCCGCCTGCAACTTCTACTTCCCGGAGACCGAGTGCCTGATGGTGCCCGGCATGTTCAAGGAGGAGGGCCACAATCTCTACCTGGCCGAGGAGATCAAGAAGCACGTGAAGCACTCCCATGTGGTGAGCGTGGGCGCCCACCGGGATCCCAAGAAGATCGAGGATATCCTGGCCGCCGGGAAGGTGGACATGATCGCCGTCTGCCGCGCGGTCAACGCCGACCCCCAGTTTGTCAACAAGCTCAAGAGGAATCAGGAGGAGGAGATCCGCCCCTGCCTGCGCTGCAACGCCTGCATCGCCAACTACCAGACCCGCATCACCAAGTGCGCCATCAAACCCCACCCTGGACCGGCCGGAGGACGAGGTGTTCCCCTTCCTGCCCACCACGCCCAAGCGGGTGCTCATCGCCGGCGGAGGCCCCGCCGGACTGGAGGCGGCCATTGTCGCCAGGGATCGGGGGCATGAGGTCATCCTCTGCGAGAAAACCGGCACGCTGGGCGGCCTGCTCCGCTACGCCCGGAAGGTGCCCTTCAAGCGGGAGACCCAGCAGTATGTGGATTATATGATTGCCAAGGCCGTCCGCATGGGCGTGGATATCCGGCTGAACACCGAGGTCACCCCCGAGCTGGTAAAGGTCATCGCCCCCGACTTCTGCATTGCCGCCGTGGGCTCCAAGGCCCTGATTCCCCCCATCCCCGGTGTGGAGAAGGCCCATCCCATCATGGACATGTATGACGGCAAGGTACAGGTCGGGCAGAAGGTGGTCATCGTCGGCGGCGGCCTGGCTGGCACCGAGGCCGCTCTGGAGCTGGCCATGCAGGGCAAGCAGGTGACCCTGGTGGAGATGGGCATTGACGTGGCCCGCGACGCCAACTCCATCCACAAGCCCGCCCTGATGATGGAGCTCAAGGATCACGCCGAGCAGGTCACAATCCTGTGCAGGACCACCTGTACCGGGATCCATGACCACGGCATTGTGTGCAGAGACGCGGACGGCAAGGAGCTCACGCTTGACGCCGACACCGTCATCCTGGCCGCCGGCATGGTGCCCCTCCGGGCGGAGGCCCTGGCCCTGGAGCCGGTCTCCAGCGAGTTCCGCATGGTGGGCGACTGCAAGCGGCCCCGCCAGATCCTGGAGGCGGTCCGCGAGGGCTATGACGCGGCCATGGAGGTCTGAGACGGCATCCTGACGCCCCAATGAGAGAAGATCCCATTCCGGGGCCCGGCACATGTGCCGGGCCCCGGAACTTATTTCTAGAGGAGAACCGCGCAGGCAAACAAGACCGCCTCCGCTCATAGGCGGAGGCGGTCTTGCAGTGTATCCGGCGGAACGCCGCCGCTATCCGGTCCCGGGCAAAGCAAAGCCTGGCGCGGCGGACTCACCAGCACTCCAGCTCGGCCAGCACCGCCGGGGAGTCGGTGAGGATTTCTACCGGCTGGGAAAAGTCCAGAGCGAACAGGCCCATGGACGATTTGGCGTCGATAGCGATGGCGCCGTCCAGGGAGCGGACCTGAACCTCGTCAGGAACGGAGTAGGCCAGGCGGTGAAGACGCTCCAGCGCCTCCACCGAAGGGACTTTCTTCTGCACAACCACGGCGTGTCCTCCTGTCGTCAGTTCATCAGCGAGCACACCAGCTCAGTGTAGCCGGCGGGGTCCTCCAGAGGCAGGCCGGCGATGAGCTGAGCCTGGGCGTAGAGGAGCTTCGCGTACCGGGCGGCCTTGTCCCGGTCGCTCTCCACCGCCCGGCTGAGGGCGGCGAAGGCCGCCGAGTCGGGGGTTGAGCTCCAGCACCCGCTGGGCCTTCATGCTTTGGC
>ENA-OPYT01000499-OPYT01000499.1-human-gut-metagenome-genome-assembly--contig:-NODE-499-length-12079-cov-4.068942_pt1 | contig 12079 bp, 10 predicted proteins | sample MGYA00242636_ERZ504480 | MGnify/ENA primary metagenome ERZ504480 (study PRJEB26092, sample SAMD00036228) | human gut metagenome | host: Homo sapiens | study: EMG produced TPA metagenomics assembly of...
CCTTGTATCCAATATCTCCTTGTATATACTCGAGAACAATCTGCATCTTAAATTCATAACTATATTTTGCCATAAAATTAACCCCCTAAAGTTGAATTTTTGGTCCAACTTTAGGGGGTCGGTTCACTTCGGGGGTAGCTTTTTTTGATTACATAGGACGAGTGACTCGATAAATAACTTTATGCTTTAATCATGGCAAGCTTTGGCATATGTTTTGATAAAGATTAAAATATATTGATTTATCCTTTCTGTCTATTATATAATCTTTTTATGTCATAAGGGAATTGATATTTTTAAAAATGATTCTCTTGAAGAATTAAAAAAGCGAAAAGAAAGGATGAGTTTCTATTATGGTATTTTATTGGCATTATCTCCGATTCTATGGCTTATCGTATCCCTGGGGGTCTTTAAGATGCCTGGTTTTAAGGCCTGTCCCCTAGCCTTGGTCCTGGCGTTTGCAGTAGCCCTCACGGAGTATCAAATGGCTGGATTGGATGCCGTCACGGCGGCGCTGGAAGGGGCTGCCCTGGCTTGCTGGCCTATTTTACTGGTCATCATTGCGGCGATTTTTACGTATAATCTCGCCGTTCATACCAAGAGTATGGATATTGTCAAACATATGCTGATGACGGTCAGCAAGGACCGCCGTATCCTGGCACTGCTCATCGCTTGGGGATTTGGCGCATTTATGGAAGGTATGGCCGGTTTCGGTACGGCCATTGCCATTCCGGCATCGATGTTAGTCGCTCTTGGCTTCGATCCGATCAAGTCGATCCTAGTCTGTCTGGTAGCCAATTCCGTTCCGACGACGTACGGTTCAATCGGCATTCCGGCCAGTACCTTAGCGAATTTGACCGGCCTTGATCCGATTTTGCTTTCGTCGTATATCAGTTTGCAGCTGCTGCCCCTCAATCTGATCTGTCCCTTCCTCATCGTCCTCATTATCGGCGGCTCGGTAAAAGCCTTGAAAGGTGTCTTTTTGATTACCCTCTTGTCGGGACTGGCACTGGCCCTTCCGGAACTCGTCATCGCCGCTACGGTCGGTCCTGAACTGGCTGTCATGGGGGCATCGGTCGTCATCATGGCGGTCATCATCGTGTATTCCCGGTTTCAATCGACGGAGGACCCGGAATATACCATGGACATACATCCGGCTCATGTCTCGCTCAAGGGGGGACTGCTCGCCTGCTTACCCTTTATTTTAATCTTCGTCTTCTTGCTGTTGACGTCGAAGCTCATTCCCTTCATCCACGGTCCGCTCATGGCGATTAAATCGTCTGTCCTGATTTATACCGGGGAAGGCGGCGTTCCCTATACCTTTGTATGGGTGAATACGCCGGGGGTTCTCATCTTGTTGGCTGCGTTTATCAGTGGTAGAGTGCAGTCTTCCAGCTTTGGTGAAATGGTGACTGTACTGGGCCAGACCATCGTGGGACTGCGAAATACCATTATTACCATCATCGCCGTCATTGCTACGGCTAAGGTCATGGGCTACAGCGGGATGACTTCGGAGATTGCCCGGACGGCCGTCGAGGCGACGGGATCCATGTATCCGGCGATTGCGCCTCTCATCGGATCGATTGGTACCTTTATCACCGGCTCCGGTACGTCGAGCAACGTCTTGTTTGGCAATCTTCAAACCGATGCGGCAGTCGCCATCCATGTCGATGAAGCCTGGCTGGCAGCGGCCAATGCAGCCGGAACCTGTGCCGGCAAGATGATTTCGCCGCAGAGTATTGCCATTGCGGTAGGAGCGATTTCGCTTTCTGGGCGGGATAATGAAATTTTAAGGGCCATCGTGAAAGTATATATCCCATATATCATCTTGTTGGGGATTGTCGTTTACTTTGGTTCACGCTTTGGTGAGTTAACCCGTTTAGTAAGCAGCGGATGCGGCATCTGTCGTGTCCGCTTTTTTTATGGTTGACAGGATGGATGAGACATAATGTTCTTATTACAAACTATTCTCCAAACAAAATAAGTACCGTAATTCACAAACCATGCTTAATTATCATAAATGAAAAGAGACGGTACTTTTTAATCATGCAAGTTTTAGGAGAGTTTTTATATTTATGATTTTGATTATTAGAAATAAAATGAAGGGAATCTTTCCATTCAGAAAGAAAAAGGGAAGAAGTCATGGTTGTAAAGCCATTGTAAATTTGTAATGAATAATGCTTACAGAATAGATTCGAGTTTTTATATCAAAACGATTAATTCTTAAACGGAATTGATTTTAGAATTATTCATTCCGCAAAATGAATTTTCTCAATAATATTCGTTGACGTTATCGATTTTAAGTGATATCATTCTATTAAGTAATTGGGATATGGAAAATTTTCACAAAGAATGAACGACGCACGTCGAACCATTCAATATGCAGGAGGCAATCAGGGGAATGAGAAAAGTTAAAATCATTACGGCTGAACAAGCAGCTCAGCTGGTAAAGGATAACGATACGATCACATCGATCGGGTTTGTCAGCAGCGCCCATCCGGAAGCGTTGACCAAAGCCTTGGAAAAACGGTTTTTGGAAACGAACAAACCGCAGAACCTTACCTATATTTACGCAGGTTCGCAAGGGATTCGCGACGGCCGCGCTGCCGAACACCTGGCTCATACGGGCCTTTTGAAACGGGCCATCATCGGTCATTGGCAGACCGTACCGGCAATCGGGCAGTTGGCTGTCGATAATAAAATCGAAGCCTATAACTTTTCTCAAGGCACCCTCGTTCATTGGTTCCGTGCTTTGGCCGGTCATAAGCTCGGCGTCTTCACCGATATCGGTTTGGAAACCTTCTTGGATCCCCGTCAGCTCGGCGGCAAACTGAATGACGTCACCAAGGAAGACTTAGTTAAACTGATTGAAGTCGAAGGCCATGAACAGCTTTTCTATCCGACCTTCCCCGTACAGGTTGCTTTCCTCCGCGGTACCTATGCCGATGAATCGGGCAACATTACCATGGATGAAGAAATCGGGCCCTTTGAAAGCATTTCCGTAGCCCAGGCCGTTCACAACTGTGGCGGTAAAGTCGTCGTCCAGGTCAAAGACGTCGTCGCTCACGGCAGCCTCGACCCGCGGATGGTCAAGATCCCCGGTATCTATGTCGACGATGTCGTCATCGCCGCTCCGGAAGATCATCAGCAGACCTATGACTGTCAGTACGATCCGTCCTTAAGCGGTGAACACCGTGCCCCGGAAGGCGCTGCTGATGAAGTACTCCCCATGAGTGCCAAGAAAATCATCGGTCGCCGCGGCGCTTTGGAACTGACTGAAAACGCCGTCGTCAACCTCGGCGTCGGCGCTCCGGAATACGTTGCCTCCGTTGCCGGTGAAGAAGGAATCGCCGATACGATTACCCTGACCGTCGAAGGCGGTGCCATCGGCGGCGTACCGCAGGGCGGCGTTCGATTCGGTTCTTCCCGCAATGCCGATGCCATCATCGACCATACGTATCAGTTCGACTTCTACGATGGCGGCGGCTTGGATATGGCTTATCTGGGCCTGGCTCAGTGCGACAGCACGGGCAACATCAACGTCAGCAAGTTTGGTACCCACGTTGCCGGCTGCGGCGGCTTCCCGAATATTTCTCAGCAGACCAAAAACGTCTTCTTCTGTGGCACCTTTACGGCCGGCGGCCTGAAAGTCGCTGTAGAAGACGGCAAGGTCAAGATCCTTAAAGAAGGCAAGTCCAAGAAATTCATCAAAGCCGTCGATCAGATTACCTTCAACGGTTCCTACGCCGCTCGCAATGGCAAGCGCGTCCTCTACATCACCGAACGCTGCGTCTTTGAATTGACCAAAGACGGCTTGGCCCTCGTCGAAGTCGCACCGGGCATCGATATCGAAAAAGATATCTTAGCTCACATGGACTTCAAACCGATTATTAACAACCCCAAAACCATGGACGCCGCATCTTCCAGGACGGCCCCATGGGACTGAAAAAATAAAGCTTCTCGCCATAAAGGAGACCTTACTATGAAACCAATGAGACTCCATCACGTAGGCATCGTCTTGCCGACGTTAGAAAAAGCCCATCAATTCATGCAGAATAACGGCCTTGAAATCGAACTATGCCGGCTACGTCGACGCTTACCAGGCCGACCTCATCTTTACCAAATTCGGTGATTATGCAAGCCCTATCGAAATGATCATCCCGCACTCCGGCGTCCTCACCAAATTCAACGGCGGCCGACGGCGGCATCGCCCACATCGCCTTTGAAGTCGACGACGTCGAAAAGGTACGGCAGATCATGGAAGGCCAGCAGCCGGGCTGCATGCTGGAAAAGAAAGCCGTTCAAGGCACAGACGACATCGTTGTCAACTTCCGCCGTCCCAGCACGGACGCCGGCATCCTCGTCGAATACGTCCAAACCGTTGCGCCCATTAATCGCAGCAATCCCAATCCGTTTCAGAATTGATTTTTGTGAAAAAAGGTGACCATCATGTATACTCTCGGAATCGATGTTGGTTCGTCTTCTTCGAAAGCCGTCATTTTGGAAGACGGTAAGAAAATCATTGCCCAGGCCGTCGTTGAAATCGGTACCGGTTCATCCGGTCCGGAACGGGTCTTGGACGAAGTCTTTGAAAAGACGAACTTAAAGATAGAAGATATGGCGAATATTATCGCCACCGGCTACGGCCGCTTTAATGTCGACTGCGCCAAAGGCGAAGTCAGCGAAATTACCTGCCATGCGAAAGGTGCCCTCTTTGAATGCCCGGGCACGACGACCATCCTCGATATCGGCGGCCAGGACGTCAAGTCGATTAAGCTCAACAGTCAGGGCCTGGTCATGCAGTTCGCCATGAACGACAAGTGCGCTGCCGGTACGGGCCGTTTCCTCGACGTCATGTCCAAGGTACTGGAAATCCCCATGTCTGAAATGGGGGACTGGTACTTCAAATCGAAGCATCCTGCCGCTGTCAGCAGTACCTGCACGGTCTTTGCCGAATCGGAAGTCATTTCCCTTTTGTCGAAGAACATCCCGAAAGAAGACATCGTAGCCGGTGTCCATCAGTCCATTGCCGCTAAGGCCTGCGCCCTCGTGCGCCGCGTCGGTGTCGGCAGCGACCTGACCATGACCGGCGGCGGTTCCCGCGACCCCGGTGTCGTAGATGCCGTATCGAAAGAATTAGGTATCCCTGTCAGAGTAGCCCTTCATCCTCAGGCCGTTGGCGCCTTGGGAGCCGCTCTGATTGCTTATGATAAAATCAAGAAATAAGTCAAAGGAGAGAACAGAATCATGAGTGAAGAAAAAACAGTAGATATTGAAAGCATGAGCGCCAAGGACGCCCTTGGTTACTTCTTGCCGAAAGTCGATGAAGACGCACGCAAAGCTAAAAAAGAAGGCCGCCTCGTTTGCTGGTCCGCTTCGGTAGCACCTCCGGAATTTTGCACGGCTATGGATATTGCCATCGTATATCCGGAAACCCACGCTGCCGGCATCGGTGCCCGTCACGGCGCTCCGGCTATGCTCGAAGTTGCTGAAAACAAAGGCTATAACCAGGATATCTGTTCCTACTGCCGGGTCAACATGGGCTACATGGAACTCATCAAACAGGAAGCCCTTACGGGTAAAACGCCGGAAGCTTTGAAAAATTCGCCGGCTTCTCCCATTCCCCTTCCGGACGTCGTCCTCACCTGCAACAATATTTGCAATACCCTCCTCAAATGGTATGAAAACCTGGCTAAAGAACTGAACGTTCCTCTCATCAACATCGACGTACCGTTCAACCATGAATTCCCGGTTACGAAACACGCAAAACAGTACATCGTCGGCGAATTCAAACATGCTATTTCTCAGCTCGAAGAACTCTGCGGCCGTCCCTTTGACTATGAAAAATTCTTTGAAGTTCAGAAACAGACTCAGCGCTCCATCGCTGCCTGGAATAAAATCGCAACCTACTTCAAATATAAACCGTCGCCGCTCAACGGCTTTGACCTCTTCAACTACATGGGCCTCGCCGTTGCCGCTCGTTCCTTAAACTACTCTGAAATCACGTTCAACAAATTCCTCAAAGAATTGGATGAAAAAGTTGCCAACAAGAAATGGGCTTTCGGCGACAATGAAAAATCCCGTGTTACCTGGGAAGGCATTGCCGTTTGGATCGCTCTCGGCCACACCTTTAAAGAACTGAAGGGCCAGGGCGCTCTCATGACCGGTTCGGCTTATCCTGGCATGTGGGACGTTTCTTACGAACCGGGCAACCTCGAATCCATGGCAGAAGCTTATTCCCGCACGTACATCAACTGCTGCCTCGAACAGCGTGGTGCCGTTCTTGAAAAAGTCGTCCGCGACGGCAACTGCGACGGCCTGATCATGCATCAGAACCGTTCCTGCAAGAACATGAGCCTCCTCAACAACGAAGGCGGCCAGCGCGTTCAGAAGAACCTCGGCGTACCGTACGTCATCTTTGACGGTGACCAGACCGATGCCCGCAACTTCTCAGAAGCTCAGTTCGATACCCGTGTCGAAGCTTTGACCGAAATGATGGCAGACAAAAAAGCCAGTGAAGGAGGAAATCACTAATGAGTCAGATTGATGAACTTATCAGCAAATTTCAAGAAGTATCCAACCATCCTCAAAAGACGGTTTTAAACTATAAAAGCCAGGGCAAACGCCTGGTCGGCATGATGCCTTACTATGCTCCGGAAGAAATCGTATACGCTGCCGGCTGTCTCCCTGTAGGCATGTTCGGTGCCCAGAAGCCGCAGATCGCAGCCGCTCGTACCTATCTGCCTCCCTTTGCTTGTTCTTTGATGCAGGCCGATATGGAACTCCAGCTCAACGGTACCTATGACTGCCTCGACGCCGTCATCTTTTCCGTTCCCTGCGATACCCTTCGCTGCATGAGCCAGAAATGGCACGGCAAGGCTCCGGTCATCGTCTTTACCCATCCTCAGAACCGTAAGATCCGCCCGGCTGTCGACTTCCTCAAAGCCGAATACGAACACGTCCGCTCTGAATTGGAACGCATCCTCGGCGTCAAGATTTCCGACCTTGCCATCCAGGAAGCTATCAACGTATACAATGAAAACCGCCGCACCATGCGCGAATTCTGCGACCTCGCTGCTCAGTACCCGCAGATCTTCACGCCGGTAAAACGTCACGACGTCATCAAAGCTCGTTGGTTCATGGACAAAGCTGAACACACGGCCCTGGTTCGTCAGCTCATCGACGCTGTCAAAAAAGAACCGGTACAGCCGTGGAATGGTAAGAAAGTCGTCCTTTCGGGCATCATGGCCGAACCGGATGAATTCCTCGATATCTTCAGCGAATTCAACATCGCCGTCGTCGCCGATGACCTGGCTCAGGAATCCCGTCAGTTCCGCACGGATGTACCGTCCGGTATCGATCCTTTGGAACAGCTTGCCCAGCAGTGGCAGGACTTCGACGGCTGCCCCCTGGCACTGAACCCGGACAAACCGCGTGGACAGATGCTCATCGACATGACCAAGAAATACAATGCCGACGCCGTCGTCGTCTGCATGATGCGTTTCTGCGATCCTGAAGAATTTGACTATCCGATTTACAAACCGGAATTCGAAGCTGCCGGCGTCCGCTACACCGTCCTCGACCTCGATATCGAATCGCCGTCCTTGGAACAGCTCCGTACGCGTATCCAGGCCTTCTCGGAAATTCTCTAAGCCTTTTGGTTTCACTTGGGCGGGACCCCGTGAGGAGCCGGCCACATAACATACACCTGTCGTCCCTGGCAGGCTGCATAGCTTGAAGCCCGTTTCAAGCGGGCTTTGGGCTATCAATGATGCTTTAAAGACGGCCTCGCCGTTTTTAAATATAAAGATATACACATAATCTTTTAGGAGGAAATTCAATCATGGATTTTAAACTTTCTGAATTACAGCAAGATATTGCCAATCTCGCAAAAGATTTTGCTGAAAAAAATTAGCTCCTACTGTAAAAGACCGCGATGAAAAAGAAGTTTTTGACCGCGCTATCCTCGATGAAATGGGCACTCTCGGCCTTCTCGGTATTCCTTGGGAAGAAGAAAATGGCGGCGTTGGCGCCGACTTCCTCAGCCTCGTTGTAGCCTGCGAAGAAGTCGCTAAAGTCGACCCCTCCATTGCCCTCAGCTTCGAAGTACATACCATGCTCTGCTCCTGGCCGATCTGGAAATTTGGCACGGCTGAACAGAAAGCCAAATTCCTCAAACCCTTGGCAGAAGGCACGAAACTCGGCGCTTTCGGTCTTACCGAACCGAATGCCGGTACCGATGCTTTGAACGGTTCCACCTCGGCTGTTAAGAACGAAGACGGCAGCTACACCCTGACCGGTTCTAAAGTCTTCAACACCAACGGCGGCGAAGCCGATATCACCGTTGTCTTCGCTTCGACGGACAAATCGAAGGGCGCTAAAGGCATGAGCGCTTTCATCGTTGAAAAAGGCATGGAAGGCTTCACCTACGGCAAGAAAGAAGTTAAAATGGGTATCCGCGCTTCTGTACAGCGTGAACTCGTATTCCAGAACGTAAGAATCCCGGCTGAAAACCTCCTCGGTAAAGAAGGAGAAGGTTTCAAGATCGCTATGATGACCCTCGACGGCGGCCGTATCGGTGTCGGCGCTCAGGCTCTCGGCATCGCTGAAGGCGCATACAATGCAGCTCTCCAGTATGCAAAAGAACGTACCCAGTTCGGCAAACCGATCGGTAAGTTCCAGGCTATCAGCTTCATGCTCGCCGATATGAAACTCAAGATTGAAACGGCTCGCCTTGCTGTATATCAGGCTGCTTGGAAGATGGCTCAGCCCGACGTTAAATCCTACTCTGTCGATGCTGCTATCGCTAAGAAGTACGCTTCTGATGTCGCTATGCAGGTAACCACCGACGCTGTTCAGGTTTTCGGCGGCTACGGCTTCACTCGTGAATATCCGGCTGAACGCTACATGCGTGATGCTAAGATCACCCAGATTTATGAAGGTACTAACCAGGTACAGCAGATGATCATCTCTGGTGCCATCCTCAGATAATCAAAGGGTTTCCTAACCAAACTCTCCTCCTTTTGAAACACGTATAGAAATAGTATATAGTATGAGATAACAACCGCTTACATAAAGGCCCTGCATTCGGAATAGTGCAGGGCCGTTTTTTTTATGGAAAATGTATTCAATTTTATGACCAAACGAAGAAAGGGGTGACGGTGCGAAATGGGCTGTCAGCCCGTGACGACGAAGGCGTTGTACAGTTTGAGGAGGCGGATATCTTCTTTTGAAATGCGCAGTGTATCGGCGAAGTCCTTCGTTATTTTTTCCGGCTTTTTGCTGATCCATAATTTAGTGGCAACGGGCATGAAGGGGCGAAAAGAGATGCCTTTTCCCATCGCCCATTTATGAGGCGCATCGAGGAAGGGAGCTAAGATGTTGATCATATAGAGCTCCATAGGTGACGTGGTGTGCTCCATGACCAGATTGGTGATGGAGTCATAATGCTTCATATAGCCGGTATAGGTGTTTTCGCAGTTCTGATACTGTTCAGGGTTCTCACAGTTCATATACATGGCGATGGCGAAGCTGCCGTCGGGCCGGCGGGATAAGATGTCGATGACACTGAGGGCGACGTCGTTGCTGCGCCCGTCATAGTAATAATAAAAGAGGCGGGACACATGTTTGAAGAAGGTCGGCACGTCTTCCCAAAAGGCGGTCGGCGCCTTCTGTGCATCCCGATACAGCAAGTCATCGATAGAAACCCGAAGGGCTTCGGCAATGTCATAGAGGGTCTCGATATCGATCGCAATTTCACCGTCGTTCATATTTTGATACCGTGGCCTTGCTCTTATAGATGTGAACGGCTAATTCTTCAATCGTCCAATGGCTGCGCTTCCGGTAGAGCCTGATTTTTTTCCTATTTCTTGGGAAATGAGTGACATATCCATCATCCGTTTCATTAAAATATACCAAACCGATGTTTTTCATCATATAGGCTAAGTATACGTTAATTTACCTTTAAAGTCTACTTAGATGAAACAAAAGACGTGAAAAATATCGTATCAGTAGAAAAATACGCTTTTGACGATAAACCGATACTTTGCTATACTTTGCTCCATCAAGCAGTTACGGCAGGGCAACCTGTTCTTGTTGATGTTGTGAGGAAAGAAGGGACTCGTTCATGATATACGATTTTGATGAAATCATCGATCGGCGAGGTACGAATGCCTTAAATACCGACGGATTCAGAGGCTATATTTTCAAGGATTTTGCCGGGAAAAAGAAATTTCCGTTTAAAGACGAAGAATTTATCCGCATGTGGGTGCCGATATGGAATTTGCAGCCCCGCGGAAGTGTGCCAGGCTATGAAAGACCGCATCGATCTGGCGCATCTTCGGATTATACCGTGCTCTGTGATGATTCGTATTATAAAATCTTTTCCGGCTGGTGCCAAAAGATGTATGACTGGGAATTTCCTAAAGAAGAGCTGACCTTTTCTTCGGGGATCATACCGGCTCTATATCAATTCGTCGAAGATCTTGTTAAAGACGATGAGAAAGTCCTTATGACGACGCCTTCGTACGGATTCTTTCAGCATGCGGCGGAATACTCCGGTAAAGAATACGTCTGCTCGTCCCTTCGCCGGGATGAAGACGATACCTATACCATCGATTTTGATGATTTTGCCCGAAAAGCGGCAGATCCTAAGATGAAATTGGTCATCTGGTGCAACCCGCACAATCCGACGGGCCGCGTATGGACAGCTGATGAATTGAAGCGAGTCGCCGACATCGTAGAAGCCAATGATTTATGGATCATCAGTGACGAAATCCACTGCGACCTCCTTCGCAGCGGAGTCCGCCATATTCCCATGGCAAAAATCATGGATACCTACCCGAAACTCATTACCTGTATGTCGGCCAGCAAGACGTTTAATCTGGCAGGGCTCATGTTTTCTAATGTCATCATCCGCGATCCGAAACTGCGGCGGACTTTTGTAAAGCATGATAAAAATGTGGGCGACCTGAATCCCATTTCCCTGGCGGCGCATGAAGCGGCCTATGAATATGGCGGCGAGTGGCTGACACAGCTGCGGGCCTATCTCGATGGGAATTTCCACTATGTTCATGACTCCCTGAATGCAAAACTGCCTCGGATCTCTTTCAAGATCCCCCAAGCGACGTACCTGGCCTGGGTGGACATGAATCCTTACCTGGGTGACGTGTCGGATCTGCCGGACTTCTTTGCCAATCAGGCCGGCGTCCTCTTAGAAGGCGGCGACCGTCTCTTTGTCGGAAATGCCAAGGGCTTCATCCGCCTGAATCTGGCCATGCCCCGCGCCGTCGTTGAAAAGGGATTGCAGCGAATCTATGAAGCCATACGTGACCATGTTGATGTCGCGAAGTAGGGAATCTTCGGAGGTCGATGACTTTTCCCGATATAATTATGATGAGGTGATCGTTTTGAATATAAGAACCGCAACATTAGAAGATTTACAGGCCGTTACGGCCGTTGAAGCGACCTGCTTTCCGCCGGCTGAAGCGGCAACGGAAGCAGATTTTCGGGACCGCCTGACCCATTATGGCAATCATTTTTGGCTGCTGTTTGATGAAAAGGGGCAGCTCTTGTCCTTCGTCGACGGCATGGTGACCGATGAACCGGATTTGACCGATGAGATGTACGCTCATGCCTCGCTTCATAATGAACGCGGTGCCTGGCAGATGATATTTGGTGTCAATACGGTTCCTTCCTGCCGCCGTCAAGGCTATGCCGGGACATTACTGCAGGCTGCCATTGATGCGGCTCGGCAGCAGAAGCGAAAGGGGCTGGTACTGACTTGTAAAGATAAACTGGTCCACTACTACGCCTCCTTCGGGTTCGTCGATGAGGGCGTGAGCGATAAATCGGTCCACGGCGGTGTCGTCTGGCATCAGATGCGGCTTACCTTCTGATATCGATAATAGCCTAATAGCACGGCCGTCTCATGCGATAAAAATCTTGCATGGGACGGCCTTTTTTGGATGCCTAAACTGCATATAAAAATTAACATATGAACACTTGAACATATATTGGTTTAATGCTATCATTAAATCATATAAAAGAGTGTTTTTTCAAAAAGGGGGGCTGTATTAATGGC
>ENA-OPYT01000500-OPYT01000500.1-human-gut-metagenome-genome-assembly--contig:-NODE-500-length-12066-cov-3.129408_pt1 | contig 12066 bp, 15 predicted proteins | sample MGYA00242636_ERZ504480 | MGnify/ENA primary metagenome ERZ504480 (study PRJEB26092, sample SAMD00036228) | human gut metagenome | host: Homo sapiens | study: EMG produced TPA metagenomics assembly of...
GCCAAGAAAACTCCGTCCTTCGAGGATCGGCTGCGCCGTCTTCAAGAAGTCGTCGCCGCGCTGGAAAACGGCGAACTCCCGCTTGAGGACAGCGTTCGCCTGTACAAGGAAGGGCTGACGCTCTCCCGCTCCTGCCGCGAGCAGCTGGAAAAAGCCCGCAACGAAGTCCGCCTTCTCACCGAGGAAGGTCTGGAGCCTTTTGACGAAAAGAAGCTTGACGAGGAAGGGGAATAGGACCGGAGGAGGGAACTTTTTGTAAAAAAGCTCCCCCGCAAAACTCCGGCCGATGGGGAGTCCGCGCAGCAGAAATGTCGCCGGGCGCAAACCGGACAACCATGAGGATTGGCGAAAAAGATATAAGGCTCCGGCGAGCGGGGACAAACCGGAAGGTACTGACAAAAGGCCTTTCCTGTGTTCTTCTTTTTCCTCTTCCCGCGTGCCCGATCCCTGTCCCCGCTGCTCACAACCCTCTTGGAACCAGAGAACGGAAGACACTGGAAGCGATGCGGACGCTTTCATGCCGTCAGGATGATTTCCCGCCCGAGAAAACCACATAAAGGACCCATTCATGAGCACTCCTTACAATTCCCAGCAGGTCAAGACGATCCTCGCCGAACGCGGCGCGCAGGTGGAGGCGTATCTTCAGCACTGCCTCGACGCCATTCCCATGCAGGGACGACTCAAGGAAGCCATGTATTACAGCCTCCTCGCGGGCGGCAAGCGCCTCCGTCCGGTGCTGTGCCTGTCCACCGCCGCCCTGTTCGGCCTGAGCGCCGAAGCGGTGATGCCTTTCGCCGCCTCGTTGGAAATGATCCACACGTACTCCCTCATCCACGACGATCTGCCCGCGATGGATGATGACGATCTGCGCCGTGGCCGCCCCTCCTGCCACAAGGCCTTCGATGAAGCCACCGCCATCCTTGCGGGCGACGCCCTGCTGACCGACGCCTTCGGATTTATGGCCTCCACCGTGAAAGATCTTCCCGCCGGGCGGTGCTCGAGGCTCTGGCATCCGTCTCCGCCGCCGCCGGTTCCGCCGGTATGGTTGGGGGACAGATCCTCGATATGGACTGCACCGGGAAAAACGGACGTACCGCTGGAAACCCTGCAAACGCTCCATGCCCTCAAGACCGGAGCCATGTTCCGCGTGGCCTGCGTCAGCGGCGGCCTCCTCGCCGGAGCTTCGGAATCCGATATTGCCAGCCTGCGCGCCTACGGCGAAGCGCTCGGCGTCACCTTCCAGATCGTCGACGACATCCTCGACGAAACCGCCGATACCGCCACGCTCGGAAAGCCCGCCGGAAGCGATGCCGAAATGGGCAAGACCACATATCCTTCACTCATGGGGCTCAACCGCAGCCGCGAATTGGCGCAGGAGTTCGCCGAGAAAGCCGTCGGCAGCTGAGCGCCTTCTCCGACAGGACGCCGCATTCCTCAAGGGGCTCGCGCTCATGTTGGTGACGCGCAACAAATAAAGCCACTGAAAAAACGATGGAGCGAAGCATCCCCGGTCCCGCATCGGGGAGCGCCGCTCCCCGCAAGGTCCGTTTGCCAATTCGATAAGGCGGAGCTATACAGGGAGTTCCGCATACCACAAAGCAGGCGCCCCTCGCCCAAGCCCCGGCAACCTGCCCAGACCACAGGAACGCACTCTTCATGAACGAAACGGATAGTACCCTTCCTCCCCTTCTCGCCCGCATCACGCACCCTTCCATGGTGGCGGACCTGTCCCTCGCCGACAAGCAGATCCTGGCGACGGAACTGCGCCAGACCATTATCCGCACGGTTGCCGCCAACGGAGGGCATCTGGCCCCCTCGCTCGGCGTCGTCGAGCTTACGCTCGCGCTCCTTTCCGTATTCGACCCTGAGGAAGACAAGCTCGTCTGGGATGTGGGGCACCAGAGCTACGCATGGAAGCTGCTGACCGGAAGGTCGGAAAACTTCCATACCTTGCGCCAGCTTGGGGGCATCAGCGGTTTTCCGAAAATCGAAGAAAGCCCGTTTGATCATTTCGGCGTCGGACATTCCTCGACGTCCGTTTCCGCGGCTCTCGGCATGGCGATGGCGCGGGATCTGGCGGGAAAGAAAAACCACGTGCTCGCGGTCATCGGAGACGGCTCCCTCACCGGAGGGCTGGCCTTTGAAGGGCTGAACCAGGCGGGCGACATGGGCCGGCGCCTCATCGTGGTCCTGAACGACAACGAGATGTCGATCTCCCACAATGTCGGCGCGCTGTCCCTCTTCCTCAGCCGCAACATGGAACGCGGCTGGGCGCGCAGGGTACGCCGGGAAGTCAAGGACTGGCTCAAGTCCATCCCCGGCATTGGCGATGAAATGGCGGAGTACGCCCATCGCACGCACCGCAGCCTCAAGACAGTATTCACGCCGGGTATGCTTTTCGAGGCCCTGCGCTTCAACTACATCGGTCCGGTGAACGGGCACAATATCGAGGAAGTGGAACGCCATCTGAGAATGGCGGCCTCCATCGACGATCAGCCGGTCCTGCTGCACGTGCTCACCCGCAAGGGGAAAGGGTACCCGCCCGCCGAGGCTCAACCTTCCAAATTCCACGGGCTCGGCAAGTTCGACGTCGCCACAGGCCAGACGCAGCCCAAACCCGCCGGCGCGCCCCCGACCTATACCGACATTTTCGGCGAAACCCTCTGCCGGCTCGCCAAAGAGGACGACCGCATCGTGGCCGTGACCGCCGCCATGTCCAGCGGCACGGGAACGGGACATTTCAAATCACGTTTTCCCACCCGCTTCACGGACGTGGGCATCTGCGAACAGCACGCCGTCACCTTCGCGGCGGGCCTCGCCTCGCAAGGCTACCGTCCCTTTGTGGCGATCTACTCCACCTTCTCCCAGCGTGCCTATGACCAGATCATACACGATGTATGCATTCAAAAACTGCCCGTGACGCTTTGCCTTGACCGGGCGGGGCTGGTGGGCGAAGACGGCCCCACGCATCACGGGGCGTTCGATCTTTCGTTCCTCCGCCACATTCCGAACATCAAGATACTCGCTCCCCGCGACGAACCCGAACTTCAGGCCGCGTTGATCACGTCCCTGAACCTCGGCCAGCCGCTGGTTATCCGCTATCCCCGCGGGTCCGCTCCCGGCCACCCCCTGCCCAACGCCGAACCGCTGATTTCACTGCCGCCCCTTCCCCTCGGCGAAGGCGAACTGCTCCGCGAAGGTACGGACGCCGTGGTTATTGCGGTAGGAAGCATGGTGGTCGCGGCACAGAACGCCGCCGAAAGGCTTTTCACCGAAACGGGCCGCAGCGTGGCCGTATTCGACGCCCGCTGGATCAAGCCTCTGCCCGAAAAGCAGCTTCTCGATCTGGCAACCCGTTTTGACCGCATCCTGTTCGCCGAGGAAAACGCCCTTGCCGGAGGTTTTTCTTCCGCCGTGCTGGAACTCCTCGTCGACAACGGAGCCCTGCGCGGGCAACGCATCAAGCGCATCGGCCTGCCCGACGCTTTTGTGGAGCACGGCACGCAAGCCCAGCTCCGCCACCGCCTTGGCCTTGATGACGAAGGCGTCTATTTGACATTGAAGGCGTTGATGGAAGAAAAATAGATATATTGGAGTGGAGAGGGGAGAAGGCTCCGTTCTTCAGAAGGGGTTCTTCCCCCTCCCCGGATTCCATCCGTACCCCTTCCCCATCCGTCGTGATGCGAATGCCGCCGGGGAACTGAAAACCTTCCGGCTGCGAGAGGAGACGGCGGCTTCATCCAAGCGGAACAACGTTTCGGACTGCGCCTGTCCGCGCCCAAAGCGGTGGAACAAACCGGCATACACGCGCAGGCGCGCCGCACGCGGCAACGAGACAAAGGCAGCACGCGGCAACAGGAGGCTGCCGTTTTCCTCACGGAGCTGCGCGAACACCGGGGCAAGCACCTCGTCCCAATAGTGTTCGTCCTCACGGGCAAGCTCCCAAAGCGTACGCGTGGAGCGGGAAAAAAGAAGGGTTTTCAGCCTTCAACAGCGGAATGACATGATTGCGCATACGGTTGCGCCGGAAGGCATCGCTCCGGTTCGAGGCGTCTTCGATCCAGTCCACGCCGAGAGAGCGGAGAAAAGCCTCCAGCTCCGCCCGTGGTGTCCCAAGCAAAGGGCGCAGGAGATGCCGGGCCGGATCCACAGCCTTCATGCCGCCAAGGCCAGGCCAGCCGGAACCGCGCACAAGCCGCATCAGCACATCCTCACTCAAATCATCAAGATGATGACCGGTAACAACCCACTCCGCGCGTCCAGACCGGAGCGCCGAATCAAAAAACGCGTACCGGGCACGCCGTCCCGCGTCTTCAAGGCCGATCCCTTCCGAACGCGCCAGCGCCTCCACATCCACGCGCCGCACCATGCAGGGCACGCCGAGCCGTTCCGCGAAGCGCCGCGCGGACTCCGCCTCCTCCCCGCTTTCCGGGCGAAGCCGATGATCGAGATGTGCCAACACGAGGGATACGCCGAGGCAGCGCAAGATCACGGCCAGCGCCGTGGAATCCGCGCCGCCCGAAAAGGCCACGATGACATGGTGCGGAGATACGCCGCACTTCTCTTTCAGAAAACGCCCGACCGCCATGCACAACCGCGCCCCGGCGGGCGGTAAATCCTGCATCCGGCACGGAAGAGCGTCTTTCCTCTCTGTCATCGTCGTTTTGCCTGTCACGTAACGATCCATCAATAAAAAACTGCACAGACAACCCCAATCTTCTCCCTCAAACGAAACCACCGCGCGCAACAACGACCACTCCGCCGTTGTCTCCACAGGGCTCCTCTCCGAGAAACCAGCTCTCCATCTTTCCCTTACTTCCGAACAGGGATTCAATAAACGTAAAAGTCTTTGCGGGAGGGGATGGGGGCGTGGGGGAAGGGGAGGGAGCTTTCTTCAGAAAGCTCCCTCCCCTTCCCCCACATCTTCAATCAATCTCTCGACTCAAGCCACAACAGACGCAGCCCTTCGAGGACGAGATCCGGACGGACGAGATCGAAACAATCCACGACGCGGGCGACATCCGGGGCAAAGCCGCCGGTGGCGACGAACGCGACCGGGCCTTCAAGCGTCTTGGTCAGACGCGCATACAGCCCTTCGGTCATAGACGCAAAGCCGAACAGGAAACCGTGGTTCAGGCTCGTCACCGTGCTCCGTCCTACAATGGGCACGTCCGCGTGCGCCGTCAGCGCAATACGCGGAAGCTGCGCCGTGCGCGTAGCCAGCGCTCCGAGCGAGGACATGACGCCGGGGCAGATCAGGCCGCCAAGGTAGGCGTTTCCGGTAACGCAGTCGAAGTTCGTCGCCGTGCCGTAGTCCACGGACACCACGGAACGGACATCCGGCAGCAGGCGGCGTGCCCCGAAAGCCCCGACGAGGCGGTCGGGCCCCCACTTCATTGGGCCGCTCATAGCGGTTTTCCAGCGGAATGGGCAAATCCCGGTGCGCAAACCGGGGAGTCAGCTCAAGGAAGCGTTTGCAGGCATGGGTCACCAACGGGTTCATGCCGGGAACGACCGAACTGATCACGCACCCGTCGAGCGCCACATTGCCCGGCCCGGTCGCGGGCGTGCCGAATCCGGCATGACCGAGCAGATAGGCAAGCTGAAGGCCAAGCCCGTCGCCGCTCTGCTGGGTATCCGTAGGCAGCGTATAGGAGGCCACAAGCCCCTCTATGCCCGCTACGCCTATTTTCAGGGACGTATTGCCGATGTCGATGAGCAGCGCGTGCATGGCTACTTGTCCCATGTATGGGGGGCCGCTTCGCGCTTCCAGTCGGCGACGGCCTGCCGGACTTCCTCGGCCTTGGCCGGGTCGTCAAGCTTCTTGTAATGCTCGGCGAAGACATGCAGGTACGTCGCGCCGCGCGGCGAGAAAAGCCCCTTCACCCTGCACCACATCGGATCGAGCGCCTCCACGAAATCCTCAAGGATGGTGTTGGTGATGCTTTCCATAAAGGACTGGTGGTTGCGGTAGGCGAACATATACAGCTTGAAGCTCTTGGATTCCACACACTTCTGATCGGGAATGAACTCCACCACAATCGTGCCGAAGTCGGGCTGCCCGGTCACGGGGCACAGGGACGTATATTCGGGAAACGCCATGCTGACGACATACGGACGATGCGGGAAGCGGTTGGGGAAGACTTCCAAAAGGCTGACGCTCGGGCCGCCTTCGGGCTGCGGAAGGCGACCGGTGCCGAGAACTGTAAGCTGAGCGGTCTGGTCGCCGCCGTTGGTCATGGTCATGCAAAAACTCCTTGGGACCGGCCTGAACCGGCAAAGGCTACGGAAAACGCCCTCAAAGGCATTCCGCGCTTGTCTGTGAAAGTAAGGGAGGATACAACAGGCTGAACCGTCGCACAAGTGACGGCGGCCCCCGCGTATACACGGCACATCGCATGGCTTGGCTTCATTATGGAAATGGAGAGCAGCAGCCCTGTGCATACGCGGCCCATCGGATTCCGCTCCCTGAGCGTGTACCCGCCCCGTGTCCGCAGAGAGCACTCAGCTCCTCGACCTCGACGCGGGAAGGGGTTCGCCCCTGCGTTCGCGGAGAGCCCACCTGATGCCGGAACCCTTCGGTTGGTTTTCAGGTTCGCCCCCGTCCACGGAGAATATGCCGCGATGGACGGCACGCCGCCGCGAATGCGCAGGCCCTTTTGTCCTCAGCCATCTTCATCCAACGCCCGTTGGCATCATACAGGAGGTTCCCGTGACCGAAACGATCCACACCCTCAGCCTGCACGCCTGCGCCGAAGGCGATATCCTGCCGCTTGCCTTCCTGCCCGCCACCGCCGAGCCCGCACCGTTTGCGGTTCACGGCATGGCGGCCCGCCCCCTTCCCGACGGCAACCGGGACTGGCGTGTGGGGACCTGCCTTTATGACGCTTCGGGCGTCGCCCGGCTCAAGGTCACGGGCCGGATGTTCCTGCCTCCCTCCGTCCTTGCCTTGGATGCTCTGCACACCCAGATATGTCCGCTGCTTGAGGCGCTCACGCCCATCGAGGCCGGAACGCGGACCTTGGCCGCACGCCGCGAACACTGGGCCCTGGCGTGGATTACCCTTTCCGACAAAGGAGCCGCCGGGCTGCGCGTGGACGAAAGCGGGCCGCTCATGGCCGCCGGCACCCGCGCCAAACTCCCGCTCTGCCACGAACAAGGCTTTATGATCCCGGACGATCCGCAGACGCTGCGCTCCCTTGTCATGGAACTGGCGCTCGGTCAGGGATACGATCTCATCCTTACCAGCGGCGGCACAGGGCTCGCCCCACGCGACACCACACCCGAGGCGCTGCTCCCGATCTTTGAACGCCGCCTGCCGGGTTTCGAACAGGCGATGATGCAGGCCAGCCTCGCCAAGACGCCCACCGCCGCCATTTCCCGCGCCGTCGCCGGGACGCTCGGACGCACCATCGTCATTACCCTCCCCGGCAGCCGCAAAGCCGTTTCCGAAAACCTCGCCGCCATTCTTCCCGCCCTCGACCATGCCCTTGAAAAAACTGCATGGCGATCCCTCCGATTGCGGGAAATGGGCATAAGCCCCGGCAAGTTGAATCATCCAATATACAGGCAACAACGCATACCCGCTGTCAGACCAGCATATGTTGGCTTTTGATACCCCATACCAGTCTTCATCGGACAATCGGAGAAAGGAGAAAAGCAAAATGCTAAGGCAGGCAACAGATGCGGATCTGAACCAGGTTGAAGAAGGGTATCAGAAACATTTTTCTGCATGAGAAGGAACACGGAGCCTTCACTGTTTTTCAAGAGGGCGTGTATCCGACAAGAGCGGATGCGGCGAAAGCGCTGTCAAAGGGGGCATTGCATGTCTATGACGAGGATGGGAACATATTGGGGAGTATCATTGTCGATAGGAACCAGCCGGATGAATATGAAACAATAGATTGGCCAAGCCGCGCCCCTGCCGAGAAGGTGATGGTCATTCATCTGGTCATGGTATGCCCTGAGGCCGCAGGAAAAGGCATCGGCTCCTCTCTCGTCAAGTACGCGATGGAAAGAGCGCGGCACCATTCCTGTGAAGTGGTAAGGCTTGATACGGGAGCGCAAAACATTCCCGCCGCTTCGCTCTACAAGAAGCTGGGATTTCAACTGGCTGAAACGGGCACGATGAAGGTCGGCGGGGTGATTTCCCATACTGGGCACCTTTTCTTTGAAAAGACGTTATAAGCGGACGAACATTCCATTTCAGATGAGGGAGGTGTCCCCTCACCGCCCTCCTATCCGCTGGCCGGCACAGCACGTCTTTGCCCTTCCGTTTCCTACCCCATCCTTGCGGCCCGCAAGCTGTCCCTATGGGCCGCAAGGATGCTTTGCACTGCGTATGCTTTCCGCCTCCTTTGAACGGTGGCCGGGGCTTTCTCCTGCGCGGGCTTGCCGTTGAACACGGATGCCTGCGGAATTTCCAGCATTTCGGAGAGCATTCCGCCTCCCGTCCGCCTCTTTTTCCTGTGGGGCGGGACGGTTGCGGTAGAGATGCGGTTTGAGCAAGGAGCATATCATGACTACAGCACACCCCAAGGTGCGCATCCAGTACCTGCGGGATTCGCAGGCCGTGTACACGGCGAACGGGGCCGAAGGCTTGCGGTACGCCACTTCAGGTTCCGTGGGCCTGCGATCTGAGGGCCTGCCTTGAAGAAGACGAAGCCGCCATTCCGGCGGGGCGGGCGTCTGGCCATCCCTTCCGGCATCGCCGTCGAACCGCTTACGCCGGGCATCGCCGGGTTCGTCTACTCGCGCAGCGGGCTCGGAGCCATGCAGGGCCTGACCGTGGCGCAGGGCGTCGGCGTCATTGATCCCGACTACCGCGGCGAAATCACCGTCGTCCTCCTCAATACGTCCGGCGAGGAACGACGGCTCCGACGAGGCGACCGCATCGCACAGCTCGTTTTCCAGCCCGCCTTGCAGGTGGAGCTTGAGGAATGCGAGACGCTGGGCGCACCGGACGCGGCTCCGGGGCTTCGGACATACGGGAAAACACTAGACGGCCTTCACAGAACACGCCGTCGTACTTATATGAGCATTCCGGCGACCGCCGGACAGGAGATACCATCATGACCACTTCCTCTCTCGATACGATCAAGGCCCGCGAAGAATCCCTTCTCTGCCGGACGTACGGTCGTTACCCTGTCAGCATCGCCAGCGGCAAAGGTTCCAGAGTCACCGACCTCGACGGCAAGGAATACGTCGACCTGCTGGCCGGGATCGCGGTAACCAGCCTCGGCCACTGCAACGAGGAAATCGCTCAGGTCATCGAGAAACAGGCCCGCAAGCTCATCCATGTGAGCAACCTTTTCTATCAGGAAGAACAGCTTGAACTGGCCGAGGAACTGCTGTCCCTGAGCCATTTTGGAAAGGCGTTCTTCTGCAACTCCGGCGCGGAAGCCAACGAAGCGCAGATCAAGCTGGCCCGCCGCTACATGCAGCGGGTAAAGAACGTCGACGCCTACGAAATCATTACGCTGGACAAGGCGTTCCACGGCCGCACGTATGCGACGATGGCCGCCACTGGGCAGGAGCGTTTTCAAGACGGGTTCGCGCCTATCCCGGACGGCTTCAAGACCGTGCCGTGGGGCGATCTGAGCGTACTTGAGGCCGCGATTACGCCCAAAACCGCCGCCGTACTCGTCGAAATCGTACAGGGCGAAGGCGGCATCCGCCCCATGCACGCCGAATACGCCAAGGGCATTGAAGCGCTCTGCCGCAAAAAGGGCATCCTTTTCCTCGTGGACGAGGTACAAGGCGGCCTGTTCCGTACCGGCAAGCCGTGGGCGTTCCAGCATTTCGATCTCAAGCCCGACGCCATTTCCTGCGCCAAGGCCCTCGCCAACGGCCTGCCCATGGGCGCTATGATGACCACCGACGAAGTCTCCAAAGGCTTTGTCGCAGGCAGCCACGCCACCACGTTCGGCGGCGGCGCCCTGACGTCCGCCGTGGCGGCCAAAGTCGTGCAGATCATGAAGCGCGATCATCTCGACGAGCGCGCGGCCAGCCTTGGCGGCGAGTTCATGGAATCCATCCGCCGTATCAGCGAAAGCCACCCCGGAACGATTAAGGAAGTGCGCGGCCTCGGCCTCATGATCGGCATCGAGCTGGCCTTCCCCGCGAAGGCCGTTTGGGAAGAACTCATCCGCCGCGGCTTTATCTGCAACCTGTCCCACGAAGTCGTCCTGCGCCTCCTCCCGGCCCTCAACATCCCGGAAGAAGATCTGCGCGCCTTCGCGGACACGCTGGAAGACATCCTCGCAAACATCAAAAAGTAGCGTGCCGTTTTCTGCGAGAAGAGGCACGGGGCGCCTTTGCCCCGCCTCCCCATCCGTTCAATTGAAAGGGTAGGTCGGAAGGGGCCTTTCCAGAGAGGCCCTCTCCCCCATAACCCTTTTCTTCATAAAGGATTTCAGGATGATCGTCGATCATATCAGCAACTGGCGGCGTTACGGTTTCGGCCCGGCATGGGAAGAAACGATGCGCTGGCTCGAAAACTACGCGCCCGGCGGTTCCGGTTCCCTTGCGGACCTCACGGATGGCACGCATCCTCTGACGGACGGTTTCGTCAGCGTTGCCACACTGACTTCGCGCCCGCTTTCCGGCAGCCTCTACGAATGCCATAAGCGCTTCTGCGATGTGCAGATGGTGGTGGAAGGCCAGGAATGGCTGTTCAACGCTGCCACAACGGGCCTCTCCCTCGACGGCCCATTTGATGACCAGCGGGACGTGGGCTTTTTCCAGCCCGCTCCGGCGGAAGTCAGCCGGGTTACGCTTTCGCCCGGCACCTTTGCCCTGCTCTTCCCGTGGGACGCGCATCTTCCGGCCATCGCGGTGGACGGAGTACCGGCCCCCCTTGCGCAAGTGCGTGGGCAAAATTCCCTTCGAGTCGCTGCGCCTTTCATAAAACTACTTGCAACGCGAACGATTTTCGGGCAAACCTGCGGCCTTCCCGGGGGAAGGTCTGGCCCGTCTTGAGGGACTCCCCCTGCTTCACGTTAAAGTAAAGAGGACACGAATGGACATTTTCGATCAGGCGCAGGAACTGGAACGGCTCGCACGCGAAACCGCCCTCCAGCGCGCCCGTTCTTCACAGTACTGGGAAGGGCCGGAGTGGATCGACGGTCAGGCCTGCTGCCGTGAATGCGGCGAGCCCATTCCCCAGAAACGTCTGGAAGCCCTGCCCGGCGTCGGCCTGTGCCGCGCCTGCCAAGAAGAACGGGAACGTGAAGGCTTCTGATTCCCGCACAACATCCGGGGGAGGGCCTCACCTCCCCCTTACCCATTCCCGCGTCCGCGAACGCCGGTTTTTCCGGGATACGCCGTGACAATACCCCCGCCTTCCCCCATCAAGAAACCATCCCCTCGGCCCCATACCGCGCTGGCTCCTGGGCCTTCTGCTCGGCATAGCGACCTACGCCGTGGCCTTTCTGCTGCGCTTTCAGGAGTGGCCGTCGTGGCAGGATGTGGAATACCGCCTTGGTAATGAAATGCTCCTCGCCACTCACGACGCCTACCACTGGGTCGCCGGGGCTGAGGGGTTTGAATTCGGCGCCGGACATCCCATGTCCGAACTGCTCCGTATCCTCGCCCTGATTACAGGCGCCGAGCCTGCGCAGGTCGCCTTCTGGCTGCCTCCGGTCATGGCCAGCCTCGTGGCTCTGCTCATCTTCCTGTGGGCGTGGGGCATGGGCAGCATGGAGGCCGGTTTCTGCGCCGGCATCCTCGCCTCGCTCTCGCCGGGCTTCCTTGCCCGTACCATGCTCGGCTATGCCGACACCGACCTCGTTACCCTGTTCCTGCCCCTGCTTATCGGGCTGGCCCCGGCTGTGTGGGTCATGCATTTCCTGCGCCACCCGCTGGCCCTGCCGTTTCGTTGGTTCCAGCGCTGGACGAAACGCCCCATCCCCATTGCGCTGGACGCTCCGGGCCATCAGCCGTACGCGCCTATCTCGGCCTTCTGGGTGTTCGCCCTCAGCGCAAGCGGGCTGCTCGCCTGGTGGTCTCAGGAATGGCATTCCATGTTCCCGTACATCGTGCGCTATAATGTGGCCTTGATCGGCT
>ENA-OPYT01000501-OPYT01000501.1-human-gut-metagenome-genome-assembly--contig:-NODE-501-length-12057-cov-2.849455_pt1 | contig 12057 bp, 12 predicted proteins | sample MGYA00242636_ERZ504480 | MGnify/ENA primary metagenome ERZ504480 (study PRJEB26092, sample SAMD00036228) | human gut metagenome | host: Homo sapiens | study: EMG produced TPA metagenomics assembly of...
AGGAGCTGGAACAGGAGCTGACCGGCGAGGCCAAGGACCAGATCAAGCGGTTTGACCTCGGCGGCGATGAAGACGACGATATTTAAGGCAACACCGCACAATTAAAGCGGCGGCTCCTTGTGCAGGCTCCGGTCGCACTGCCGCGGTGCTTTGCGGAAATTTTGTGTCCTGACTTTGGCTTCGGTTCCTTGCGCGAGTTCCGTCCGCGCTGCCGAAGTTTCACGGTAATACATCAAGTATTACCGCAAAACTGGGTCTCGTCAGTACGCAAAATTTACTCGCAAATCACTCTTGTTCAATTATGCGGTATTGCCTTAATAAAAATAGTAAAGAGCAGTATTAAGGAGGAAAAAGTTATGTCAATCTCTTTTATTCGTGTTGACGACCGTATGATCCACGGTCAGACCTGCACGCGCTGGGCGCTCGAGTATCCCTGCGACGGACTCATTGCCGTAAACGACAAGGCGGCTACCACGCCGGTGCTCAAGGCGGCGTACAAGAACGCAAGCGACAAGAAAACCTTCGTGTGGACGCTCGACGAGTGGCGCGCCAAGTGCGGCAAGGTGCTCGCCAGCAAGGATCGCTACTTCCTCATCACCAAGGACCCGATCACGATGAAGAGCATCCTCGTGGACGACGGCTTTGATCCCGGTGAGGTAAAGACGGTTATCATCGGACCGTGCAACGACCGCCCGGGCGCGACCAAGCTGGGCAACAATCAGGCGATCACCCAGCCGGAGGCGGACGCACTCGAGGCCATTATGCAGAAGGGCTACGAAGTAGAGTTCGCGCTCATCAAGGAGGCCGCCATCGGCAACTGGAAGAAGTTCCGCGGTCAGTTCGGCTACTAAGGTATTTCACAAAATAAGCTAAAAGAAAAGAGGGAGAACTTATGCAAGTTCAAGTTTGGCAGGCTGCATTGTTCGGATTGTTTGCGTGTCTGGCCTCCATGCCCGGTCTGGGCGGCACGGTGCTCGGCAACTACACGCTGGGCCGTCCGCTGGTAGCAGGTCTGATCGTCGGCCTTATCATGGGCGATGTGCAGACCGGTATCTATCTCGGCGCAGCCATTCAGGTCGTATACATCGCACTCGTAACGCCGGGCGGCACGGTTTCCGCTGACGTTCGCGCGATTTCCTATATCGGTATCCCGCTCTCCATGGTTGCCGTACATTCCATGGGCCTGAATCCGGCGTCGCCGGAGGGTCAGGCGATGGCGGTAACGCTCGGTTCCGCCGTCGGCACTATCGGTACCGTGCTGTTCTACGGCACGGCGACTGTAAACCTCGTTTGGCAGCACATGGGCTGGAAGGCGCTCGAAAAGGGCGACCTCCGCAAGCTGTATGTGGTCGATATGGGTCTCCCGTGGATCTCCCACATCCTGTGCTCGTTCATCCCGACCTTCATCATCACCAAGGTCGGCACCAGCATGGTGGACCTGATGAAAGCCTATCTGCCGATGGACGGCGTAGCGATGAAAACGCTGTTTACGGTCGGTTCGCTTCTCCCGGCAGTCGGCATCGCTATCCTGCTCAAGCAGGTCGCGACCAAGCCGGTCGATATTCTGGTATTCGTATTCGGCTTCACGCTGGCCGCTTGCATGGGCCTCAACCTGATTGCGGCATCTATCGTCGGCGGTTTCTTTGCGGTCATCAACTACCGCATCAAGATCCTTGCTTTGCAGAAAGCCGCTCCCGCAGCTGCATCTGCTGCCGCAGCGGAATTTGACGACGATGAGGAGGAGATTTGATCATGGCAGAAAAGAAACTTTCCAAGAAAGCGCTGAACAAATCGTTCCGCAACTGGTTTTACGGCCATCTGACCTGCTTTTCGCAGGAGCATATGCAGACCTTCGGCTACCTGTGCGCCATGCTGCCGCTGGTAGAGGAGCTGTACGACACCAAGGAGGAGCAGACCGAAGCCCTCAAGACTTATTCCGCATTCTTCAACACCGAGCCGCAGCTCGGCACCGTCATCGTCGGCATGACCGCCGGTCTGGAAGAAGCCAAGGCCAACGGTGAGGACATCGACGGCGAGATGATCAACGGCATTCGCGCCGGTCTGATGGGACCGGTCGCTGGTATCGGTGACAGCCTGCTGGTCGGCACGCTGATTCCGATTCTGCTGGGCGTTGCGCTCGGCTTATCCTCTGGCGGTTCTCCGCTCGGCGCGATCTTCTACATCATCGCGTACAATGTCATTCTGACGCTCGGCATGCGTCTGCTGTACTTCAAAGGCTATGAGCTCGGCGGCAAGGCCGTTGAGATGATCGTCGGCGAAAAGGCGAACGCCATCCGCGAGAGCATCATCATGCTCGGCACGGTCGTTATCGGCGCAGTCGCCGCAAGCTGGATCTCAATCACAACGCCGCTTGTCCTGCCCGGTGATATATCGCTCCAGAAGGATGTGCTGGATACCATATTCCCCAAGCTCCTGCCGCTGGCTACCGTTATGCTCTGTTACTGGCTGATGAGCAAGAAGAAAATGGCGCCGACGACTGTTATGCTCGTGCTGGTCGGCATTGCGCTAGTCGGCGTACTGGTTGGATTCTTTGATCCGCAGCTTGCATACTAAAATCGTTTCACTCAGACTATATCACACTTTCACCCCTCTGGCCGCTGAACGAAATCGTTCAGCGGCCGCCGTACAGGAAAGGAGTTTTCTTAATGAACAAGACCGCATTACTGCACGAGGCCAAACAGCAGCAGCAGGCCCTTCGGCAGCTTTCCCTTTGGAAGCGAATCGCTATGCTGCTCTCTTCCTGCGCGGCGGTGCTGGCCTGGTGGGGCATCGCGGGCAGCGGATTGCGCTTCGCGGGCGGCGTGTGCGGCGTGATTATCGCGCTGGTGTGCGCGGTCTGCGCGGCTGTGATCGGACTGGGCATCCGCAACGGAAACCGCAATGTCGCCAACATTTTGTCGGCGGCGGAACAGGCATAAAGGAAAAAATCTATGAATCAACAACAATATCGGCTGCTGTGCATGGATATTGACGGCACGCTTCTGAATTCCGCGCACAAGCTGCCGCCCGCCAACCGCGAGGCTGTGCAGTCTGCGGCGAAGAACGGCGTGACCATCTGTCTGATGAGTGCACGACCGCCGCGGGCGGTGTTCCCGATTCGGGATGCGCTCGGCGTGGATGGACCGCTGGTGTGCTGCGGCGGAGGACTTATTCTCTCGGGCAAAAACCGGATGGCGGACAGCAGGCTGACCCGCGCATGTGCACAGGCCGTCCTGCAGGAAACGCAGGCGAGAGGTATCCACTTGAGCGTTTACCGCGACCTCGACTGGCTCATTGCCGCCGAGGATGAATGGAGCTGCGCCGAGGCGCAGATAACCGGCGTACAGCCGACCGTCGCGCCGCTGGAGACGCTGTTTGCAGACTGGGGCGATGCGGGCGCGCACAAACTGCTCTGCATGGGCGAGAAATCGCAGATTGACGAAATGATTCCGGTACTGGAGGCAAAGCACCTGCCGATGACGCTCGTGCGCTCCAAGAACGAATATCTGGAGGCCATACCGGCAGGCGCGGGCAAGGACACCGCGATGCGCGCGCTGTGCGAAGCGCTGGGCCTCACACCGGCCGAGGTCATCGCACTGGGCGACCATGACATCGATGCACCGCTGCTGCGTGCCGCCGGATTGGGCATTGCAGTGGGCAACGCTTCTCCGATCGCACGGGCAGCCGCCGACGAAGTGACCGCTTCGTGCGACGAGGACGGCGTGGCACATGCTATTTATCGCCATATCGGAGGAGGTGCAGGAATGAAATACCGTTTGCTCGCGCTCGACCTTGACGGCACGCTGCTCAACTCCCGCAAGGAGGTCACGCCCGCCGTCAAGCGGGCGCTCGGCTGGGTCAAGGAACGCGGTGTACATGTTGTGCTCTCGACCGGACGCATTGTCGGCGAGGCGGCGGAGTTTGCCCGCGAACTGCCCTGCGAGGATTTGATGGTCACGGCGGGCGGCACGGCGATTGCCACTGCATCGGATGAGCGCATTCTGCAAAGCTGGGACATGCCGTGCGAAATCGGCGCAAAGGTGGTTGAGGCGGTGCAGAGCCGGCCGGTGCGCGTGATGATCTACGTCGGCAGCAAAATCTATATCAACGAATATTCCAACCGCGATTTTATCGCAAATTACCGCGTGGAGGGCTTTCACGCGAACAAAATCGTCGTGGAGGATATCGCCGGTGAGATTCGGAGAAACCATCTGAACGTCACCAAGGTGTACGCCCTCGGCGAACGCGAGGTACTCGAGCAGGCGCTCGCAGAGATTCGGCCGCTGCCGGGCATCACGATTACGAGTTCCGGCGCGGACAACTTCGAGATACTTCCCGCCGGTGCGGATAAGGGCCGCGCGCTCACTCGCTTAGGCGAGATGCTCGGCGTGACGCCCGCTGAAATGGTCGCCATCGGTGACAGCGACAACGACGCGGAAATGCTCCGCGCAGTCGGGATGCCGGTGGCGATGGGAAACGCGGATGCGGCGCTCAAGGATCTGGCAAAATACATCACCGCAGACTGCGACCATGACGGCGTAGCACAGGCGGTCTATCACCTATTCAAATAACACAAGAGGAGGAAGAGACATGCCGTTTATGACCATTCCGGAAGCTGCGGTTTTATGGCACATTTCCGCCGCCGAACTGCGGCAGCTTTGCGAAAACCATGCGATTCTCGGCGCGGTACGCGTGCATCAGCGCTGGTTTATCCCGGAGGACGCGGCCTGTCCTTCCGAAATCCTTCCCGTATCCTGAACCTTGTCGGAGGTCTTTCCATGGCACAAACCGATCTGCAAATCCACAGCAGCCTGACTGCAGGCGGTGAGCTTTCGCCGCGTGCACTGGCCGAACGCTGCTGTGAGGAACGGCTGACGCTGGCGGCTTTGACCGACCGGCGGGCAGTCAGCGGTGTGTCGGAATGTATCTGGCGCGGCGCACAACTCGGTGTGCGCATTGTGCCCGGCATTGAACTCGACTGCCGCTGGCGGGAACAGGATTTTCTTACGCTCGGCATCGGCATTGACATCACCTGTCCGGCGCTGCTCGAGATCGAGCGGATGCGGAACGATTCGGTGCAGTCATTTGCAGCCGAGCAGGCGATTCACACGATTCACGAAGCAGGCGGACTGGCCGTGCTCGTGCCGCCGAATGAGATGGACGACACCTTTCCGGTGGCGGCATTCGACGGCATTGCAGCATACGGCAGTCACAGCCGAGAAGATACCGCGCGGTATCACACACTGGCACGCAGACACGGTTTGATCGTCACCGGCGGCAGCGGATTTCTCAGCGAGGACAAGCCGCCGTATCGACCGGGTGCAGTGGACTTTTATGGACACGAACCGCAGGTTGCAGCGGCATTTCTCGCCGCAATCCACCATTTGAATGAAGAAAAAGGAGTTTTCATCATGACAGCATTTGAGTACACCATTACGGATTCCATTGGCATTCATGCACGTCCGGCAGGCATGCTGGCGAAGGAGGCCGCGAAGTTCAAGAGCAAGGTTTTCCTGCATTTCGGCGATAAAAAAGCGGATGCACGCCGTCTGATCGCCATCATGGGCATGGGCATCAAGCACGGCAACACCGTTCGCGTGGAAGTGGAAGGCGAGGACGAAGCGGAAGCGGCAGCGCAGATTGAGGCATTTTTCAAGGCGAACCTGTAAGGAGTGAGCGAGATGGAGCAGATTTTCGGCAAAGGCGTATCCAAAGGCGTAGCGGCAGGCCCGATCAGCTTTTACCGCAGAGCAAGCGGCGTCATTCCGCGCCATGAGGTGAGCGACACTGCGGCAGAGCTGGAGCGATTCCGCGCAGCGCGGGAGACGGCGAAGGAGCAGCTCGCAAAGCTGTATGACAAGGCACTTGCTGAGGCCGGTGAGGACGCGGCAATGCTGTTCGAGGCGCACCAGATGATGCTGGACGATCTGGATTTCGTGGAGAGCATCGAGGGTATGATTGAGAACGACCGTGTAAACGCCGAGGCCGCCGTCAGCGACACCGGTGCACAGTTCGCGGAAATGTTTGCTGCGATGGACGACAGCTACATGCAGGCGCGTGCAGCGGATATCCGCGATATTTCCGCGCGGGTGATTGGTATTCTGACCGGCGAAGGCGAAAGCGGCATCGTGTCCGATGTGCCGTGTATCGTGGCGGCAGATGATCTTGCGCCGAGCGAGACCGTGCAGCTGGATAAGGCTCTTATTCTGGGATTCATCACGGCAGGCGGCTCGGCGAACTCACACACGGCGATTCTGGCCCGCACGATGGGCATTCCGGCCATTATCAGTGCAGGAGATGCGCTGCAGCCGGAAATGGAGGGCAAGTACGCCATCATTGACGGCCAGACCGGCGAGGCGGTTATCGAGCCGGATGATGCCGAGCGCGAGCGTCTGCTCAAAAAGCAGGCCAAGGAGAAGGCGCTGAAAGAACTGCTCGATCAACTCAAGGGCAAGCCGAATGTGACCAAGGACGGCCGGAATGTGATGGTCTACTGCAATATCGGCTCTCCGGCAGATATTGATGCGGTTCTGCAGAATGACGGCGGCGGCATCGGCCTGTTCCGCTCGGAATTTCTGTACCTGCAGGGCAGCGACTATCCGACCGAGGACGAGCAGTTCAAGGCTTATAAGACGGTCGCGGAGCGCATGGGCGGCAGGCGCGTTATCATTCGAACGCTGGACATCGGCGCGGACAAGCAGGCGGACTATTTCCACCTCGATAAAGAAGAAACCCTGCAATGGGCCTGCGTGCCATCCGCATCTGCCTGACGCGTCCCGAGGTGTTCCGCACACAGCTGCGGGCGCTGTACCGCGCATCGGCTTACGGCAAAATCGCGATTATGTTCCCGATGATCACCTCGGTCTGGGAGGTGCAGGAGATCAAGCGTATCTGCCGCAACATCCGTGCGGAACTCGCGGAAGAAGGTGTACCGATGGCGGACAAGGTCGAGCTCGGCATTATGATCGAGACACCGGCCGCCGTCATGATGAGCGCAGAGCTGGCACATGAGGTAGACTTTTTCTCGGTCGGTACGAACGATCTGACGCAGTACACGCTGGCGGTTGACCGGCAGGGTGTGGGTCTCGACCGGTTTTTTGACGCGCACCATCCGGCGGTGCTGCGTATGCTCCGCATGGCAGCCGAGAACGCGCACAAGGCCGGAATCTGGATCGGCATTTGCGGCGAACTCGGCGCAGACGCGGAACTGATCGAAACCTTCCTGTCGATGGGTATCGACGAGCTTTCGGTTTCGCCGTCGGCGGTGCTGCCGCTGCGGTCGGCGATTCGCTCGATTGATACGACAACACTGGCTCCGCTGGAATTGTAAAAAAGGATAAAAGCAGTGATATGCTTCCCAATTGGAAAGGTATCACTGCTTTTTATTCCAAATGCCAGCGCACGAGATACGTCACCGTGTACTCACCCTGATAACCGGAACGTGCTCGCTGAAAGCGCATTTGCAGCTGCGCGTTAGAGGTTTGCGTCTCAGATACGATCGGCTCTGCACCGGTGGTGAGGAAAATATCGAGCGAGATACGGGTTTTGCTCTCGTCCGAGTCCACGACGATATGGTCAACGAGCGCCTTGGACATCTCGCGCGAGAACCCGCAGCTCATCTGCCACCGTTCCTCGATGATGCGGCGCAGATTTTCCACCCGTCGGATACGTTCTTCCAGTGTCTTGTCTGCGTTCTGTAGTTCTGTTCGCTGCTGATCGAGGGCGGCAAGCTGCTCGTTGCAGGCCTCGTTGCGCTGTTTGAATTCGTCGTTGGAGAGCGCACCCGCAAGCACCAGATCGAGCAGCTTGTCCTTGCGGCGGGTGACGGTTTCGATTTCCTGCTCGACTTGAGCAAGCGCAGGTGCGTTGTCCTGCCGGGCGGCAAAGGCGCGCAGATTGTCGATGTACTCCTGCACGGCGGCTGAGTGCTCGTCTGTCACCTGCTCGAACACACGCTCCAAAATGCGGTCCAGCTCGTGGCTGTAAACTGTGGGGGAGTCGCAGCCGCCCTGTTTTCCCTTTTCGCGGTACAGCCTGCAGTTCCAGCACTCCATTTTCGCCGCGGCTTTTGCTTTTATACACATGCCTGTGGAAAGTTGTGCCGTGCCTGGCACAGATCAGCTTGCCGCTGTAGGCGTAGCGATTCTGGGATGCCTGCGCGTGCGCCTTCATGGTCTTGCCGCGTGAGGCAAGCAGACGGTTAGCCTGCTCCCACAGTGCTTCGGGCACGATGGCAGGCACACGGTCGTCCTTATGCACGAGCCATTTGTCTGCACTCAGGCGGTAGCTGCGTTTGTCGCGGTAGTCGCGCGAGGCGTACCGCCGACCGGCATAGCAGCCCTTGTATTTCGGGTTGCGTATCATGCCGTACAGCGTGGAGTAGGTAAGCGGCTTGCCCTGCCGTCCGCGTATACCGCGGCTGTCCAGGTCGTTGGCAATGGCGCGAAGACCGAGGTCCCCGGCGGCATAGCGCTCGAACACCTCGCGGACGACGGCGGCTTCCGGCTCGACAATCTCCAATCGCCCGTCAACCTTGTTGTACCCGAACAGATTGTTCTGTCCGAGCAGCACGCTGTTCTCCTGCGCCCGCTTAAAGCCGAAGCGCGTGCGCTCGGACAGCTTGCGCACCTCGTCCTGCGCGATGGAGGACATGATGGTGAGCCGCAGTTCGGCATCCTTGTCAAAGGTGTTGATGTTGTCGTTCTGAAAGTACACGCCCACGCCGCAGCGCAGCAGCTCGCGCGTGTAGCGCAGGCTGTCGAGTGTATTTCTGGCGAAACGGCTGATCTCCTTGGTGACGATGAGGTCAAAGCGGCCGCGTTTCGCGTCCTCAATCATCTTGAGAAACTGCTCACGTCCCTCGACCGACGTGCCGCTGATGCCCTCATCCACATAGCCTCCGGCAAACCTCCAGTGCGGATTTGCGGCGATATAGTCCTCAAAATAGCGTTTCTGGTTGCCGAGACTGTTCGATCTGCTCGTCTTTGTCGGTCGAAACGCGGGCGTAGTCACGCCACAGCAAGCTCGGTATCGAAAATACTGAGGCCCTGTGCCTGCATTTCGTCCAGTCTGCGGACGTCCATTGGGCGGCCTCCTTACGGCGTGCTGTGCAGCCGGGTCAGCTTGTCCGTCTGCACATGGCGGACAAAATCGTGCTCGTCGCAGGGTGATGCAGCCGCGTCCTCAGCATTTCGTCGTTGAGTGCGAGAATCTGGTAGATCTGCGCACACAGGAAATTGTTGGTCATGAAAATTCCTCCTTCTGGTAGTTAGGATTGCCGTGATGCGGGCGGTTTAATCATTTATACATATAAATATTATATCAATAAAACGTACGATCGATACGCTTACCGGAAGTACTTCGTGATACCCTTCCACACCTTGTTCGGCTCGCGCAGAACCTTTTTTAGCGCCTTCAGACGCTTTTTGCCGCGGGAAACGGTTTCGGGGTCGCGGCTGCTGTGGATAAGGTTTTTCACCACATACTCGTCCGACGGCGCGTAGAGCAGTACGGCGCGAGCTTTCTTTCCGTCGCGTCCGGCGCGGCCGATTTCCTGCGTGTACGCGTCAATGCCGATGGGCAGTCCGGCGTGCACGACCAGACGCACGTCGGGACGGTCAATGCCCAGACCGAAGGCGTTCGTAGCTACGATGATCGGGCGCTTTTTCGTCAGAAAGTAGTCCTGCACGTGGGCGCGTTTGCAGCGTTTCATTTTGCCGTAATAAGCCTTCACTGGATAGTCACGAGAACGCAGCCATTTGGTGGTGCGCTTGACATCCTTGACGCGTGGGCAGTAGATGATCGTGGCACCGTGCTTGCGGTACTTGTGAAGTACATCGTCCAGCAGTCTGAGCCGTGCGTTCTGCAGCTTGCGGGTCTTTCCGGTCTTATCGCGGATGGTAATCTTCTTGACATAGATTTTGATATTTTTCCGACGAATCGGAAACAGCAGGCGCTTGGGGTCGTGCATGCACAGCCGCTCGGCGATGTAGTTGAGGTCGGAGCACGTGGCGGTCGCGGTGAACGCCAGCACCTGCGGGTGCTTGGGCAGCGACTCGATGAACGGCCCGATACGGCGGTAATCCTTGCGAAAGGCGTGCTCGACCTGCGGCAGAATATGCGCCTCGTCAACGACCACGCGGCGCACATGCGCGGCGGCAAGTGTGGTGCACACATCCTCGCGGCGGAGCTGCTCCGGCGCAAGGTAGAGGAGACCGCCGTTCGCGGTAAAGTCGCGCAGAATATCAGCGTGCATGGACGTACTGAGGTCGGAGTTCAGCAGGGCGGCGTGCACGCCTCTGCGCTCGAGCGCCTGCACCTGATCGCGCTGCAGCGCGCGCAAGGGCGAGAAACAAGCGTGAGTGAACCGGCTCATCGAGCAGTGCAGGCAGCTGGTACAGTAATGACTTTCCGCCGCCGGTTCGCAGCCGAACGAGGACATCACGTCCGGCAAGAATCGGTGTCAGTGCGCGTTCCTGTTCTTTGCGCAGACGTTCGATACTGAACGTCTGCAGTGCAGGATATATATCATTGTTATACATTATTGTCCTCCTCGTTGCCAGCCGGAATAGCTGGAATGCGGGAATTCGTGAACTTTTTCGTTGGGATTGCAAGATAGCGTCTGCCAGCCCCCTCAGTGTTAATTTTGACCTTTTCAGACGTGCAGAGCGAACGGTCCTTCAATGCCTGTACAACATCTTCGACAAGCTCGGGACCGACTCCAGCACGCTGCAGCAGACCAGCGAAGCGGTCGGGATGATAGACTAGCAGCGGCTCGTTCTGATATGTGTATTCGAACGCCGTTGTCTCAGCAAGTTCCTCGAGTGACTGCGACCGCGGATGGATCGCGTCCTTGTAACGCTCCGGCTCGATCAGGAAGGCAACACCCTTATCGATTGTTTCTGCGCGGGAAAGCTGTGCCTCTTTTGCGACGCGCTCAGCCTCGCCGGAGATGCGGTCGAATGCAGCACGGCTGTTTTCATTGGTCAGCAGAGCGTGGCGGATAAACTGCCGTGCAATGGTAATCCAGCGCTCCGGAAGATTCAGCCGGTAGGCGTGTGGATTGCCGGCAAGATCATCAATGGCCTCGTTGAGCGTGCCTGCTGCTCCAGAAATGCAGCACAGCAGCTTGGCAGCCGCCAGGCGAAGGCAGTCTGCGTCGGACTCGCGCAGAGCGTGTACCTGTTTGGGCACAGTGACGGTGTACGCATACGCCGCCGGAAAGGTATGCGTGGAGATGACGATGGGGAACGCGGCAAACGGGCGTGCCTCGGCGTTGCTGGTAAGCAGCCGAATGCGCGAATGCTGTTCGATCGTGTCGATCAGCAGCTTGCGCGGTGCGTCTCCGATCGGCTCGAGCAGGACAAGACGCCCGCTTGCAGCGGGGCTGTACACCGGCGGCTGGCTGTTTTCGAGGCGCAGCGTAAGTGGGCGCTCGAACGGCGCAGAGGGAGAGCGGAGCAGGTCAACCGTATGGAAGTGTTCCTCGAGGTTTTCGCGAACCGAAAGGGCCTGCGCGTTCGGCAGTGCGAAAACCATCAGAAAATTCGGTACGTGCTCAAGCGTTGAGTTACTCCACACGCCTGCAAGCAGCACGGCCTCGAGAACCGGCAGGGCAAGCGGGTCATTCTGCAGCAGCTCGATGAACCGAGACTCATCGAAAGCACCGAGCGACTTGACAGCCTGCGTATTGCTGAGAATGTCGGAAAAAGTGCCGTTTCTGTAGAAAAATCTTTCTCGACGTACGCACGATTGCGGGATAAGGTGTCGCACATCTCGTATACAAGGTCAACCTCTCGGTCGCTGAGGTCAAGTCCAGGAAAGCGCGGTTTCTTGTCCCATGCGGTCGTGCGGACGGCATAGGTGAGGCGAATGTCTGATTGATAAATTACTACAATTTTCCAACGCGTATGCACATCGGCGGACGAAATGCCGACCGCACCGACCTGCTCGGCGAGAAACGGCACGCGCAGGTCGCTGGCGATCACCGCACCGCGGTTCGTGATGAAGTAATCGCTCGCATCGACACGATCGCAGAGCTTGGCGGGAAATGCGTCG
>ENA-OPYT01000502-OPYT01000502.1-human-gut-metagenome-genome-assembly--contig:-NODE-502-length-12040-cov-5.104592_pt1 | contig 12040 bp, 13 predicted proteins | sample MGYA00242636_ERZ504480 | MGnify/ENA primary metagenome ERZ504480 (study PRJEB26092, sample SAMD00036228) | human gut metagenome | host: Homo sapiens | study: EMG produced TPA metagenomics assembly of...
CGAACGTAATGAATTAACTGTTTGACCGAATGAAAGAATTCTTCCGACTCCTGCGGCGTTTTGTTCCGCCTTACAAGAAATATCTGATATGGGCATTGTTCCTGAAACCTGCTATCGGCTATTCTGAACATATTCTCTTTCGCCCTGATTATCCCTATCCTTCAGATACTTTTCAAGATGGATACCAAGACCTACGAGTTCATTCCCTGGGATGCGGCAGGACTCAATATGAAAGACATAGCGGTCAACAACTTCTATTATTATGTCACCGAGATGATAGCTTCGCAGGGCGGCTCATTGACATTGCTGATTTTAGGCGTTTTCCTGGCGGTGATGACCCTGCTGAAAGCATTTTCCTATTTCGCCTCTTCTGCCGTGATGATTCCTCTCCGCACGGGCGTGGTGCGCGACATCCGTGCGCAAGTGTATAATAAGGTGCTGCACCTGCCGCTGAGTTTCTTTTCCGAAGAACGGAAGGGCGACATCATAGCCCGCATGAGCGGCGACGTTACCGAGGTGGAGACATCCGTTACCAGCTCGCTGGATATGCTGATAAAGAACCCGATACTGATTATAGCCTATTTCGGTACATTGATAGCCATCAGCTGGCAGCTGACGCTGTTCACGCTGCTGGTGCTTCCGGGCATGGGCTGGGTAATGGGTACGGTAGGCAAGAAGCTGAAACGGCAGTCGCTGGATGCGCAGGCAAAGTGGAGCGACACCATGTCGCAACTGGAAGAAACCCTGGGCGGGTTACGTATCATCAAAGCTTTCATTGCCGAAAATAAGATGATGGAGCGTTTCAACAAGTGCAGCAACGAATACCGCGATGCTATCAACCGGGTAGCTACCCGTCAGGCATTGGCGCATCCCATGAGTGAGTTCTTGGGTACATGTGTCATCGTTATCGTGCTGTGGTTCGGCGGCACGTTGATTCTGAGCAACAGCGCTACTATAGACGCCCCCTCGTTCATTTACTACTTGGTGATACTGTACAGCGTTATCAACCCGTTGAAGGAATTCTCCAAAGCCGGATACAACATTCCCAAAGGACTTGCCTCCATGGAGCGTATCGACAAGATACTCTTTGCGGAGAACCCCATTAAAGAACCCGCCTTGCCGAAACCGCTTTCTTCGCTCAATGATAAGGTGGAGTTCAAGGACATCAGTTTCAGCTACGACGGTTCCCGCCAGGTATTGAAGCATATCAACCTGACCGTGCCCAAAGGCAAGACTATCGCACTGGTAGGACAATCCGGTTCCGGAAAATCCACACTGGTGGATTTGCTTCCCCGCTACCACGATGTACAGTCGGGCGAGATACGGATAGACGGGCTTAATATCAAGGATGCGCGCATCGCCGATTTGCGCGGCCTGATAGGAAACGTCAATCAGGAAGCCATTCTCTTTAACGATACTTTCTTCAATAACATTGCTTTCGGCGTAGAGAATGCCACCATGGAGCAGGTTGTGGAAGCTGCCAAGATAGCCAATGCCCACGATTTCATTATGGACACCGAGAAAGGTTACGATACCAATATCGGCGACCGTGGCGGTAAACTCTCCGGCGGACAACGCCAGCGCATCAGCATTGCCCGTGCCATCCTCAAGAATCCGCCCATACTGATTCTGGATGAGGCCACCTCCGCACTCGATACGGAGTCGGAACGTCTGGTGCAGGAAGCTTTGGAGCGGTTGATGAAAACCCGTACCACGATTGCCATTGCGCACCGTCTTTCCACAATCAGGAATGCGGATGAAATCTGCGTGCTCTACGAGGGCGAAATCGTAGAACGCGGCAGACACGAGGAGTTGCTTGTCAAAGACGGCTATTACAAAAAGCTGAATGATATGCAATCTTTGGGATAATACCCCCTCTGTGTTGTTTTTCGTTTTTTCTCGTCACTCATCACCTATAGCGCTCTATCCCTGTCCCGGAAAGGGATAGAGGAACTGTTGACAACGGTGACGAGCGTGATGACAAATTGTTGGTCGTCACCCTCTGTCGTCATTTTACCCTTCTTCTCTGTTGTAAAATGCTTATATACAGCTACAAAACGCGCATGATGCAGAACGTGTTAACAGCGGTTAAAATCCTCTGTTTTCAGGGGCGGAGCATCTCAATCTCTGCGTTTTAATGTGACTGTTGCCCATTGGTTTTGTCGTTTTGGCGCATGTATAATACAGGAAAGCCGGATGCAAAACCTCGTTTTTCAACTGCGGGCTCCCCGGTTGCCGGCTGCGGGCCGTACGGTTGCCGTATGCGGGCTGTCGGGCCCGCAATTGCGGGACGAAGTTTCAGTAGAAGGATAAGGATGTTTTTGTAGGGGCATAACGACATTATCCCCCGTGTATACGAGGGTTTTGTCATGGGGATATGGGTGTTCCGCCCTGTTATTTTCTTCCGAAGTCCGCGGGTATTTCTCCCCACTGCCTGGTTTCCCATTTCAGGATAGGGGTGGAGTAGGTGTTTTCACGCAGCCATTTCTCGGCGCGTTCTATCAGCAGGAAAAGTTGTTCGGTTCTGGAGTCGCGGGGTAGCTTGGTCTTGCATTTCTTCTGTTTGACCCAACCGATAGCATTGACGCTGTCGCTGTAAATAGGCATGTCGAAGCCCTTTTGCTTCAGCAGGGCAAGGCCATGCACGATGGCAAGAAACTCTCCGATGTTGTTGGTTCCGTACACGGGACCGTAGTGGAAAACCTGCTGGCGGCTGGCAACGTGTACCCCCCGGTACTCCATTGCTCCGGGATTTCCGCTGCATGCGGCATCTACGGCAAGGCTGTTTTCGAGGACGGCGGCGGGGTAGGGAGCGTCTGCATTTTGAGACGGCTTGGATGGCGTGCTGCCTGCGGATGTATTGCGCTTGATGTACTCGTACGGTGAAGCGGCAAAGGCCTGCTCTGCTTCCTCGCGGGTGTCGAACGATTTGAACTTTGCCCCCTCATAGCCTTTGGTCTGTAGCTGGCATTCGGTCCAGGATGTATAAATGCCCGGAGTGACGCCTGCCCATACAACGTAGAATTTCTCTTTTTTCATAACTGCGGCAAAGGTACGAATATATTTCACAAATGCGAACAATCGGCTCCGTTCGCTTGTTCTTTTAATTTGAGGAGAAGTGGGAAGTAAAAAAAGAGTATCGGTCCAATTCCTTGAGTTTGTAATTTATATAACTCATTTATTCTTAATAAGAACAGACAATAAAATAAAAAGATATGAAGAGAACATTTGCAGAAGCGTTGGAACATCGGCGCAGTTATTATTCCATAGGTAGCGACTCTCCTGTTTTGGATGAGGAAGTGGTGCATATTATCCGTACGGCGGTGAAGAACGTGCCGTCGGCCTTTAATTCGCAGTCAACAAGAATCGTCCTGCTGCTGGGCGACGAGCATAAGAAACTATGGGATATTGTAAAAAATACGTTGAAGCAGCGTATTTCGCCTGAGGCTTTTGCAAAGACGGAAGCTAAGATTGACGGCTGCTTTGCTGCCGGGCATGGCACTGTGCTTTATTTTGAGGACACGACGGTTGTAAAGAAATTGCAGGATGCGTTTCCCTCTTACAGCGAAAACTTCCCGACTTGGTCGCAGCATACATCGGCCATGCACCAGCTGGCTATCTGGACCATGCTGGAAGACGCAGGCTTAGGAGCTTCCTTGCAGCATTACAACCCGCTGATTGACGACGAGGTGCGCCGTACCTGGAACTTGCCGGAGAGCTGGATGCTGATAGCCGAAATGCCTTTTGGCACGCCCACTGCCGAACCCGGCGAAAAGGAGTTCGGGGAGTTGAGCGAGCGGATTAAAATTTTCCGCTGATTGTGAGGTAGTCTCACTGTAGAATTGCTTATCTTTGTACACAAACGGTAAGCAACTATGATACGTATCTTTCTGACCGGTTACATGGGAGCCGGTAAAACAACTTTGGGAAAGGCTTTTGCCCGCGAACTGAATGTACCTTTCATTGATTTGGACTGGTACATCGAAGAACGTTTTCACAAATCCATCCGTGAACTGTTCGCCGAGCGGGGAGAGGCCTCTTTTCGTGAATTGGAGCGGAATATGCTGCACGAGGTGTCCGAGTTTGAGGATGTCATTATCTCGACCGGCGGCGGCACGCCCTGTTTCTTCGACAATATGGACTACATGAACGGGCGCGGGCAAACCGTGTTCCTGGATGTACATCCCGATATACTGTTCAACCGTTTGCGGGTGGCAACCCATCAGCGCCCCATCCTGCAGGGAAAGACGGACGAGGAGCTGCGCGCCTTTATTGCGGACGCATTGGAGAAACGCGCCCCTTTCTACGTGCAAGCCCGCTACCGTTTCGATGCAGGACATCTGGAAAGCAGGCGGCAGATTGCCGGGTCCGTGCAGCAGTTGCGTACCCTGCTGGGCGTTTAATCTCTTGTAAATGTGTGTTTTTCGCCCTAAAAGGCAAGATGTTCCAGATTTATATGTATTTTTGTACCCCTTTTTTATAAATAAACTACTAAAACAGCAGAGTAACAAGAAATGAGAAAATGGCGTATTGAAGATTCGGAAGAGCTGTACAACATTACAGGTTGGGGCACTTCGTACTTTGGTATCAATGACAAAGGTCATGTTGTAGTAACACCGCGTAAGGACGGCGTCGGCGTCGATTTGAAAGACCTGGTCGACGAATTGCAACTGCGTGACGTGACGGCGCCCATGCTGGTGCGCTTTCCCGACATTCTTGACAACCGGATTGAGAAGATTTCCTGTTGTTTCAGACAAGCGGCGGAAGAGTACGGCTACAAGGCGGAGAATTTTATTATCTATCCTATTAAGGTGAATCAGATGCGTCCGGTGGTCGAGGAGATTATCAGCCACGGCAAGAAATTCAATCTCGGACTGGAAGCAGGCTCCAAACCCGAACTGCATGCGGTGATTGCCATCAATATGGACTCCGACTCGCTGATTATCTGCAACGGATACAAGGATGAGAGCTACATAGAGCTTGCTTTGCTGGCGCAGAAGATGGGAAAACGCATCTTTCTCGTAGTAGAGAAAATGAATGAGCTGAAGCTGATAGCCAAAATGGCGAAGCAGTTGAATGTAAAGCCCAATATCGGCATACGTATCAAGCTGGCTTCGTCGGGAAGCGGCAAGTGGGAAGATTCGGGCGGCGATGCAAGCAAGTTCGGACTGTCGTCCAGCGAATTGCTCGAAGCGCTCGACTTCATGGCAAGCAAAGGCATGCAGGACTGCCTGAAGCTGATACATTTCCACATCGGAAGCCAGGTAACGAAAATCCGTCGTATCAAAACCGCTCTGCGTGAAGCGTCGCAGTTCTATGTGCAGTTGCACAACATGGGATTCAACGTGGAATTCGTGGACATCGGCGGCGGCCTGGGAGTGGATTATGACGGAACGCGCTCGTCCAACAGCGAGGGGAGCGTGAACTATTCCATCCAGGAGTATGTGAACGACTCCATTTCTACTCTGGTGGATGCCAGCGACAAGAACGGCATTCCCCATCCCAATATCATTACGGAGAGCGGACGCGCTTTGACGGCGCATCATTCCGTACTTATATTCGAGGTGCTGGAAACCACCAATCTGCCCGAATGGGACGACGATGAAGAGGTGACCGAAAACGACCACGAACTCTTGCGGGAGCTTTACGGCATTTGGGATACACTGAACCAGAACAGGATGCTGGAAGCCTGGCACGATGCGCAGCAGATACGCGAAGAGGCGCTCGATTTGTTCAGCCACGGCATCGTGGACCTGCAGACCCGCGCCAAGATTGAGCGTCTGTATTGGTCTATCATGCGCGAAGTGAACCAGATAGCCGGCGGACTGAAGCATGCGCCCGATGAATTCCGCGGTCTCCCCAAACTGCTGGCGGATAAGTATTTCTGTAACTTCTCGCTCTTCCAGTCCCTGCCGGACTCCTGGGCGATAGACCAGATATTCCCCATCATGCCTATCCAGCGTCTGGACGAACGGCCGGACCGGACGGCTACCTTGCAGGACATTACCTGCGATTCGGACGGTAAGATTGCCAACTTTATCTCTACCAAGAACGTGTCCCATTACTTGCCGGTACACTCCTTGAAGAGTAAGGAACCCTATTATGTGGGGGTATTTCTGGTGGGTGCCTATCAGGAAATTCTCGGTGATATGCACAATCTGTTCGGTGATACGAATGCGGTGCATGTATCCGTGAGCGATAAGGGGTATACGATAGAGCAGGTTATCGACGGTGAGACGGTGGCGGAAGTGCTGGATTACGTGCAGTACAGTCCGAAGAAGCTGGTGCGTACTTTGGAGACCTGGGTGAGCCAGTCGGTAAAGGAAGGACGCATCTCCCTGGAAGAAGGCAAGGAATTTTTGTCTAATTACCGTTCCGGTTTGTACGGATACACATATTTGGAATAATGAGAGAGAAACTGACTGTAATCAAGGTGGGTGGCAAAATCGTGGAAGAGGAAGCCACCCTCTGCAAGTTGTTGGATGACTTTGCCGCCATCGAAGGATATAAAGTCCTGGTGCACGGCGGCGGACGTTCGGCAACGAAAATCGCAGCCCTGTTGGGTATTGAAAGCAAAATGGTGAATGGACGCCGCATCACCGATGCCGAGACTTTGAAGGTGGTGACAATGGTGTATGGCGGATTGGTGAACAAGAACATAGTGGCCGGTTTGCAGGCACGAGGCGTGAATGCGCTCGGCCTGACGGGTGCGGACATGGACGTGATCCGTTCCGCGAAGCGTCCGGTAAAGGAGGTGGACTATGGTTTCGTGGGCGATGTGAAGCAGGTGAACGGAGCGTTCCTGAGCGAACTCATCCATAAAGGCGTTGTTCCGGTAATGGCCCCGCTGACACACGACGGCGAGGGACACATGCTGAATACGAATGCCGATACGATTGCCGGAGAAACGGCCAAAGCCTTGTCCAGACAGTTTGACGTGACGCTGGTATATTGCTTTGAGAAGAAAGGCGTGCTGCGCAACGAGAATGACGACGACAGCGTGATTTCCCGGATTACCCCGGAAGAATTTAAGCAGTATGTTGCCGAAGGGGTTATCCAGGGCGGCATGATTCCCAAGCTGGAGAATTCTTTCGAGGCTTTGGATGCCGGAGTCACGGAAGTTGTAATTACCTTAGCCTCAGCTATAAACAGTGATGGCGGAACCCGTATCAAAAAATAAATCAAAAAAAAGTGGTGGCAGACTGTAACTTTCTGTTTGCTGAACCGTCAATTAATTAGAGATGCAGGAAATCAGTTTTCGTAATGACATTCTCCCTCTGAAAGACAAGCTCTTTCGGTTGGCCCTGAGGATTACATCCGACCGGGCGGAAGCGGAAGATGTTGTGCAGGAAACACTGATTAGGGTATGGAACAAGCGCGAGGAGTGGACGCAGTTCGGTTCTGTCGAAGCCTATTGCCTGACAGTGGCAAGGAATCTGGCGATAGACCGCAGCGAAAGGAAAGACGCCCAAGCGGTGGAACTTACCCCCGATATGGAAGAGGCTTCCGAAGCATCGGGCCCTTACGAAAGGCTGGTGAATAAAGAACGAATGGCTCTGATACACCGCCTGATAAACGAACTTCCCGAAAAGCAGCGGCTGATTATGCAGCTGAGGGATATGGAAGGTAAGAGCTACAAGGAGATTGCGGTTGTCCTGAGTCTGACAGAGGAACAAGTGAAAGTGAACCTCTTCAGGGCAAGGCAAAAGGTTAAACAACGGTTTATTGATATAGAAGGTTATGGACTCTAAATATATAGAACAACTTTTAGAACGTTATTGGCAGTGTGAGACTTCTCTTGAGGAAGAAGCGCAGTTGCGTACTTTCTTTACAGAAGAGGACGTTCCCGAACACTTGTCGCGTTATAAGGATTTGTTTGTATATCAGCAATCTTCAGCAGGAAGAGCATCTGGGTGCGGATTTCGATGCACGGGTGCTTGCCGAGATTGAAGCTCCGGTTGTGAAGGCCAGGCGCATGACATTGACGGCGCGCTTCATGCCGTTGTTTAAAGCCGCAGCCGCAGTGGCAGTGGTGCTTTCATTGGGCAATGTGATGCAACATTCGTTCTTTGCCGATGTAAGAGAGGTGGCTGCCGCCGATACTATCGGCAAACAAATTTCCGCTCCGTCGGTCGCCCTTTCGGGGGATAGGGCCGCAACGCACGAGAAGCAGATATTGGATAGTCTGCATCGTGTAAGCAAGGAGAAGGAAAGCAGACAGTAGATATTTTCATTTGCTTTTAAAATAACATTTTCATTTGCTTTAAATATAATATAGTTAGTGTGCTTTTATTAAAACAAAAACAGAGGCTGTGAAGTTTCAATTCTCTCAAAATTTTATAGAAACTAACTAAGATAAATGGGACGCCGCGTGATGCAGCGTCCCTTTTATTATTGTTGGGGGAGCGGAAAGTTGCCCCCTCCCTCTGCAGTGTATGTAGAATCAAAGCTTGTATAATCCCTTCTTGGGGAAGTCCAGTTCCGGGTTGCCCTTATAACCGATGTTTCCGCTGCCGCTGGTACGTGCTTTCAGGAAGTCGGTGGCATGGCATTTGATGTCTCCCGAACCGGATACGCTTGCCGAAACGCGTTTTGCCTGCAGACCGGATGCAAACAGGTCGCCCGAACCCGCTACACGGTAATCGGCTTCCTGGGAAGTTCCCGTCAATATTGCCGTGCCCGATCCTGAGACGGATGCTTCGGTGCCGGCGGCCGATACGTTGTCAAGCTTCAAATCTCCGGAACCGGCTATGGATGCCGTGAGATTGGCGCAAGTGATGTTGCTGCCTTCTATGTCGCCCGACCCAGCCACGGATACGTTAAGATTGCCGGTGCAGGTTATGTTGTCCGCGTCGATGTCTCCCGAACCCGCTACGGATACTTTCAGGTGGTCTGTTTTCAGTCCGTTGGCTAACTCTACATTACCAGAGCCGGCAACGGAGATGTTGTTGAGTGTCTCGGAAGAGACGCGTATCTCCAGCTTGTTGTAAGATACGCTGACACCTTTCTTGAACTTGATATTCAAGGTGTTGTTAACTACATTGATGTCCAGAAGGTCTACGATATTGTCGGAAGTATACACTTCCACTTCGGGTTTTCCCGCCTTTTGGGTGTAAGTAACATTCGGGCTGCCTGCCAGGTTCAGACCGGTGAAGTTGTCTACTTTGATATTCTTGGTTACATAGTTCCTGCTGGCTTTGACTGTTTTTCCGCCAAACAGACCGGAGTTGCACGTGCAGGCTGTTGCGCTTAATGCGAAGATGCCTGATACGATGATTGCTGTTAATGTTTTCATGTTCAATGTATTTTAAGTGTTCTTGTTTGTTAGACGTAGTCTTCTCTCAAAAAGTTGCAGGGGATTATGACTTTTTACCGGGAACTTCTTGCTGCCGGTTCTTATTCAAATCCCATGCCATAAGCATAAATCTTTGTTTATTAGGATATAATGGAGGAAATGCGGTGTCCGCTTTTGAACACATTGTTCGTTTTTGGTAGACAGCCGTTTGCTTTTTCGGACGATTCTTCGTTCTTTTGCCCTTATTTCAAGGAGGAAAGAACAGATGATAATGGAGCATGTTTTAGAGGATAAGGAGCTGGGACGTTTGTTGGTACGGGTGAATGTCCGTGCCCGGCGTCTGACTTTTCGTACGCGTGAGGATGCCATTCATGTAACTGTTCCGCCGGGCACAACCATCGGGGAGGTAAAGAATGCTGTGGAGCAACTGCGTCCCCGGTTGAGGGCCGCCCGAGAGAAGCAAAGCCGTCCGCTGATTGACTTGGATTATCGGATTGATACGGAATTCTTCAAGTTGAGTTTGGTCGGCGGAGAACGCGACCGTTTCCTTTCGCGCTCGGAACTGGGGGAGATGCAGATTATCTGTCCGCCGGATGCAGACTTCTCAAATAAGGAGTTGCAGGCTTGGCTGCGTAAAGTGATTGAGGAAGCCTTGCGGCGTAATGCCAAGATTATTCTTCCGCCTCGGCTTTATGCACTCTCGTTGCGGCATAATCTTCCTTATAAGAGTGTGAAAATAAACTCCAGCAGCGGGCGTTGGGGAAGTTGTTCCGCCCGTGGAAACATCAATCTGTCCTATTTCCTTGTCCTATTGCCCAAACACTTGATAGACTATGTGCTGCTGCACGAGTTGGCGCATACCCGTGAAATGAATCATGGCGAGCGCTTTTGGGCGTTGCTTGATGGCATGACGGATGGCAAGGCGCAACTGTTGCGCAGCGAACTGAGAAAGTATAAGACAGACTTCTGAAGCAGGCCGATTATAGTGGGAGAGGTACGGAAGCGGGCTACTGTGCCAGCAGTTTCACTTCATAGCCGTCTTTTTCAAAACGATAGTTACCGCCTTTTTCGCTCAACTCAAACAGAGAAAGTCTGTCGGTTGCCTTGTCCACTATCATCAGTGCGCTTTGTTCGGCAAACCGTTTTACCTCGATATTGAAAGGCTCTTCACCGATGCGCCGGTCTGCCAGCACGCTGTCATTGAGAAGGATGGATATGGAATCGCCGGCAAAGCCTTTCATCAAAGTGATGTTGTAGGTTTCGGCAAAGTGGCGTTCGCCCTCTTTCTGCCGTTGCAGGCGCATGCTCATGTAAACGAAGATAACGACAACGAATATTACGGCAAAAGCAAGGATGCCGTTGCCTATCATGAATTGTTTGTTGGTATTCAGGTGATGTGCCATGACGATTGAGTTTAAAGAACCCTGCAAATGTAGTGATTAATTTTGAATGGAAGATAAATTCGGGCAGGAGTGCTAAATATTCTTTTTTTCTCCTATTATTTTGTAGTCGAACAGATTATTTATATCTTTGCAACCGAAACGGATGAAAGGTGGAGGGGCGATTAAGCTCCTCTTTTTTGTTCCTAATGGTTAATCTATGATAGAAAAGAAAACAGTTTGTCAGATTGTAGACGAGTGGCTGGAAGATAAGGAGTACTTCCTGGTGGAGGTCATAATCAGCCCGGATGACAAGATTTTGGTGGAAATAGACCACAAAGAAGGTGTTTGGATTGAGGATTGTGTAGAGTTGAGCCGCTACATAGAGTCCCGGTTGAATCGTGAGGATGAGGATTACGAACTGGAAGTCGGTTCCGCCGGTATCGGACAACCGTTTAAAGTGCTGCAACAGTACGTCAACCACATCGGCAAGGAAGTGGAAGTATTGGCAAAAGACGGCCGCAAGCATTGCGGAGTGTTGAAAGATGCCGACGAGCGGCAGTTTACCGTTACTGTTCAGAAGAAAGTGAAAGAGGAGGGAGCCAAGCGTCCTAAAATGGTGGATGAGGACCTGACCTTTACATACGAAGAGATAAAATATACTAAATACTTAATTAGTTTTAAATAAGACTATGGCCAAGAAAGAAGAAACTATCAGCTTGATAGATACCTTTTCGGAATTTAAAGAACTGAAGAATATTGATAGAACCACCATGGTGAGCGTACTCGAAGAGTCGTTCCGCAGTGTGATTGCAAAGATGTTCGGAACCGATGAGAATTACGACGTGATTGTGAACCCGGACAAGGGTGACTTCGAAATATGGCGTAATCGTGAAGTTGTGGCGGATGAGGACCTTGAAAACCCGAACCTGCAGATTCCTTTGAGCGAAGCCCGGAAGATTGACGCTTCGTACGAGGTGGGAGAGGAAGTGACGGATGAGGTGAACTTTGCGAAGTTCGGCCGCCGTGCTATTCTGAACTTGCGCCAGACATTGGCTTCCAAGTTTTGGAACTGGAAAAAGACAGTATTTACAATAAATACATTGATAAGGTGGGTACTATTATCAATGCAGAGGTTTACCAGATTTGGAAAAAGGAAATGTTGCTGCTCGATGACGAAGGCAATGAATTGCTGTTGCCCAAGACCGAACAGATTCCGAGCGACTTCTACCGTAAGGGTGAGACTGCCCGCGCCGTGGTAGCCCGCGTCGACAACAAGAACAATAATCCGAAGATTATCCTGAGTCGTACGTCGCCCGTTTTCCTGCAACGTCTGTTCGAGATGGAAGTACCCGAAATCAATGAC
>ENA-OPYT01000506-OPYT01000506.1-human-gut-metagenome-genome-assembly--contig:-NODE-506-length-12030-cov-11.208183_pt1 | contig 12030 bp, 15 predicted proteins | sample MGYA00242636_ERZ504480 | MGnify/ENA primary metagenome ERZ504480 (study PRJEB26092, sample SAMD00036228) | human gut metagenome | host: Homo sapiens | study: EMG produced TPA metagenomics assembly of...
GCTTGTCCATACACATGGCTGACCTATCCAACCCGTCTGGAACAGCCTAAGCTTGCAGAATATGCACAGTCACTTTAAAGGACATTGGAATTGAGGTCAATGTTAACAATACAGCAGACCATGCGACATATGCGAAGAACGGAGAATTTGATGTATATGTAAGTTCGCTTACAACTGCACCTACCGGCGATCCGGAATATTTCTTCACAAGTACAGTTGTATCTGATGCTGCCAAAAATTATGGCAAATACAGCAATTCTGATGTTGATGATATCGTAGCGAAGCTGCATGAGACCTTTGATACAGATGAGAGAAGCAAGCTTGCTGTGGAAGCACAGCAGACCATTCTGGATGATGATGCGTATTTCTTTGTTTCTCATCTGAATATGGGACTTGTGTCAAAGTCAAATGTATCAGGGCTGACTGCTCATCCATGTGATTATTACGAGATCACAGCGGATCTGGAAGTGAAATAAGATGGAATCATTGTTGAAGCTTGAGCATGTGACGATCTGCTACAATGGAGAGCCGGTTGTACATGATGTGGATCTGGAACTGAATAAAGGGGAGATCCTGGGTGTGGTAGGCGAATCCGGAAGCGGAAAAAGTACCATTATCAAGGCAATCATGGGACTTCTGGGAAATGAAGGCATGGTGACAGAAGGCGATATCTGGTACAAGGGAAAAAATATAGTGGATATGCAGGAAAAAGAATTACGCAGACTTCTGGGCCCTGAGATCGCCATGGTTTTTCAGACTTCAGGATCAGCCCATTTGTCCCATCCGCACCGTAGGCGATCAGATCTATGAGAGTATGCGGGAGCATGAAAGGATCAGCCGTAAAGAGTGTGCAGAGCGCACCGTCAGGATGATGGCTAAGATCGGCCTCAAGGATGGGGAACGTGTTTTGCAAAGCTACCCATTTGAATTGTCCGGCGGTATGAATCAGCGTGTGGGAATCTGTATTTCCATGCTGCAGAATCCGTCGCTTCTTCTGGCAGATGAGCCTACCAGTGCTCTGGATGTGACCATACAGAAACAGGTGGTTGAGGAAATGCTGCTGATGCGTAAGGAATACGGAACAGCCATGATCGTTGTCACACACAATATCAGCGTGGTGGAAAAAATGGCAGATAAGGTTCTGGTACTGAAAAACGGAAAGGTGAGGGAATACGGAAAAAAAGCTCAGGTTATGACAGCTCCGGAGGATCCTTATACAAAAGAACTTATGAGTTCGGTACCTCGTTTGAAACGTACAGGTACCGGACATGGAGGCAGATGATGACAGAAAACAAAAACATTCTGGAAGTGCATCATTTGAAAAAAAGCTTCACCACCGGCAAAAAATCCTTCACAGCTGTAGAAGACATAAGCTTTTCTCTGAAAAAGGGGGAAGTATTAGGAATCGTAGGTGAATCCGGCTCAGGAAAAAGTACTGTGGCGAAGATGATCACACATCTGACAGAACCCACAGCCGGAGAAATTTTTCTCATGGAAAAGAATATCACACATGCAAGGGGAAAAAATCTCCGGGAAATCTACCGGGAAATGCAGATGGTTTTTCAGACACCGGCAGAATCCTTTGACCCCAGATGCACTCTTGGGGACGGAATCGGGGAAAGTCTCCGGAATATGGGGATAAATAAGAAGGAAACCAGGAACCGTGTGGAAAAGCTTCTGCTTATCTGCGGACTGACTCCGGAATATGCAGATCGGTATCCCCATCAGGTCAGCGGAGGGGAGTGCCAGAGAGCGGCTATTGCCAGAGCCCTGGCTGTGGAACCCAGAGTGCTGATCTGTGATGAAGCAACCAGCGCCCTGGATGTGACTGTGCAGAAACAGATCATGGAACTGCTTCAGAAGTTAAAAAAAGAAAACCAGCTGTCCTTTCTTTTTATCTGCCATGACCTGGCCCTTGTCCAGCTGTTCTGCGACCGGGTGATCGTGATGCATGACGGACATGTGGAAGAGGAAGGGACACCGGAAGAGATCATTGAGCATCCGAAGACAGAGTATACGGAGCGGCTGATCCGGTCGGTACTGTAATAACAACAGATAAAAACAAAAGAGCGAAGCCCTCAGTAGTGCGGATACTGAGGGCTTTTTTGCAGGTTATACGTTGACGCATTTTCTCTCACCCGATATAATTAAAAAAGAATCGAAACCGGATGAAAACGGAATAAATATAGAGGAGACCACAAAAAATGGCAGAAAATTTACAGATCAGACTGTCAGATCCCGGTGAGGCGGATCGTCTGGCAGAGATCGAGGCAATCTGTTTTCCACCTGCGGAGGCAGCAAGTCATGAGGAAGTTGTGAAGCGTATGGGAGCATTCCCGGAGAATTTCGTTGTAGCAGTAAAGGATGAGCAGATCGTAGGTTTTATCAACGGAGGAACCACAGATAAACCAGTACTCCCGGATGAATTTTATCATGATATCACTCTTCACAGAAAGGACGGGGAGATCCAGACGGTATTCGGACTGAATGTGATCCCGGAATACCGTCATCAGGGGATCGCCGGAGAGCTTGTGGAATATTTCAAGGAGCTTGCGAAAGAGCGCGGAAAAAGAGCCCTGATCCTTACCTGCAAGGAGCATATGATCCCATTCTATGAGAGCCACGGACTGAAGAAGCTGGGTGTGGCAGATTCCTGTCATGGCGGAGCAACCTGGTATGATATGCAGATCTGGTTCTGAGAAATGAAGACAGTAACAGAAGAAAAAAGAAGAGTCAGCTGCAGAAACGAAGGTCAGCTGAATAAGAAACCAGAGGAAAAATAAATGAGAATACGAATGTACAATGTGGGGTTCGGGGATTGTTTCTGTATCCGTGACAGAAAAAGCAGCCTGCTTGTGGATTTCGGGGCAGCCAACAGCAAGATCGAAGGGCGGCCACGGAGAGAGGTCTTTGATGTGATCATCTCAGACCTTACTACTATCCGCAAAAAAAATCTGCTTCTGACACATTTTCATCCGGACCATGTTTCCGGATTGCTTTATATGATGCGTTACCGAAGAGATGCCTACGAATTTGAAAAGATCTATCTTCCGGATGTATTTTCCGGTCCGGAAATGAAATACACACTGGCGCTTCTGCTCCTTGCGGATGTGACAAAAAAGGCCAGCCTTCCCGGAAGACGTGTCAGCCTTTTTGCCCTTGCAGAAGCTCTTTGCGCCAGAAGGGTAAAGATCGACCTTTTATCCAGAGGCTCAGAGTTTGAGGGAAAATATACGGCACTCTGGCCGGATCTCAGTGAAGTCAGCCGGGAAACGGAGGATGTATTTAATTCCCTGATCGAGAATCATGAAAACGCGATGACCGAGCTTGTGAACATTGCGGAGGAGGTACGTCAGCTGTTTCTGTCCATGACAGAGGAGACGCCGGAAGCAGAGCCGAAATCGGCTCCACTGTCTGAGGCATCTTTGGTGGAAGAGGATACAGAGGAATCCGAGCGCTCTTTGACAGAACAGACAGAGCCTGGTGGGGAAACCGAAGGATATACGCAGGAGAAGCTGGAGCTTATAATGGAAGATACAGGCGCAGCAGCTGAGGATACAGCAGAGACTCCGGAAGAAGCCGAAAAAGAGAGAGCACGTCGCCTCAAACCGGAAAAGCTGGAAAAGAAATTTCGTGAATTACAGGCAACCGAAGAATTTCAGGTACTTCTGGAAAGTGCGGAAAAACAGGGGCATTTTCTGCGTCAGTTCCGTCACAAGATCAGTCTAGCATTTCAGAATACCGGAGACGGAGAGCTGAACCTTCTGTTTACCGGAGATGTACAGCCACAGTACATGAGGATGATCGCAGAAAACTATGATGGCAGGATTCCGCTTCATGAGCATTACTGGTGTATCAAGGTACCACATCATGGTACGGAATCCCATTTCTTTGATTTCAGCAGCTTCTCCCCGGAGAATATGATGATCCCCAACGGAGCCTACTACGACAACAGCAAAAAGAAATCTAAGAATCAGCGCACTTCCATGCAGTACGGCGGTTTATTTTATATTAATGACGCGCATATGTATTGTTCCAACTGTGACTGCTGTGACAGCTATGAGAACGGATGCTCCTGTAGGGAGTATGACGTGATATCACCGGCTTATTATAAAGATATCTGATCATGTTACAGATGGATTTCTGGTGAGTTATATACGATCCGGTCATTCAGGCAGACAAAGAAGACGGTAATTTCTTTGTCTGCGTTTTTGTTAAAAAGACAGGATGTACATGTGGACTGAGGAAAAGATGATACAGGAGGAAAAATTTTGAAACAGATCGCAGACTTGCACATACATTCCAGATATTCCATGGCAACCAGCAAAGATGGCACGCCTGAGATGCTGGATCTCTGGGCGCGGAAAAAAGGTATCACACTCCTTGGAACCGGAGATATGACACATCCCATCTGGCGGCAGGAGTTGAAGACGAAGCTGATCCCTGCAGAACAGGGACTGTTCCGGTTGAAAGAGGAATATGTTTTGCCGGAGGCAGCGCATTATCCGGGAAAAGCACCTAGGTTCGTACTGTCCGGTGAGATCAGTTCCATCTATAAAAAAGGCGGAAAAACCAGGAAGGTGCACAGCCTGATCCTGCTTCCGGGATTCGATGAGGCAGATGCTTTTGCCGCAAGGCTGGAAAAGATTGGAAATATCCATTCAGACGGACGTCCTATTTTGGGGTTGCCCTGCCATGATCTTCTGGAAATAATGCTGGAGGTCAGTGAGGAGGGTATCTATATCCCCGCGCATATCTGGACCCCACATTTTTCCCTGTTTGGAGCGAAGTCCGGATTTGATACCATAGAAGAATGCTTTGAAGAACTGACACCTTACATCCATGCCTTGGAGACAGGACTTTCTTCAGATCCGGCGATGAACTGGCAGATCTCGGCGCTGGATGGCTATCAGCTGGTGTCCCATTCGGATGCACATTCACCGTCCAAGCTGGGAAGGGAAGCGGATCTTCTGGATATAGAGCTTTCCTATCAGGGATTGTGGGATGCAGTGCAGAACGGAAAGGGGCTTGAAGGGACGATTGAATTTTTTCCGGAAGAAGGAAAATATCATTTTGACGGGCACCGGAAGTGCGGCGTGTGCTTGAGCCCGAAAGAAGCAGAAATGTATAACGGTATCTGCCCGGTCTGCGGAAAGAAGCTGACCATGGGTGTGGATCACCGGATCCTGCAGTTATCTGATCGTGACGAGAGTTCAGCGGTCATGCCGGAAAGCGGCCGCCCATATGAAAGCCTGATGCCGCTGCCGGAGGTGATCTCCGCCTGCATGGGATTTTCCACGGCAAGCAAAAAAGTTCAGGGACAGTACGAGGCGCTGCTTGAAGGACTGGGTGCGGAATTTACCATATTGAGAGAGATTCCGCCGGAAGATATCCGAAAAGCCGGTGGAGAAGTTCTGGCGGAAGGCATCCGGCAGCTTCGTGCAGGTGAAGTTGTGCGGAAACCGGGATTTGACGGAGAATATGGAAAAATAGAATTGTTTTAACCGAATCAGGTAAGTTCCCGGCGAGGTTGCGAATATCGGCTTGATCCAATTAAGAAAATTTCTGAAATGGTGTGAAAAGAAGCAGCTGTTAAATATTTATGTATTGTGAAGAGTATTGCCGGTCATAGCGTGAGCTGCAAAAGGTAAAAGGCGATAATGATAAAGGATTGGAGCAGGATAGAGATCATGAAAGAAAAAATAGGCATCATATCAGACACTCACGGCCTTCTGCGGCCTGAGGTACTGGAAATCTTAAAAGACTGTAAGTATATCCTCCATGCCGGAGATGTCAATAAAGACGAGATCCTGGATGTACTGCGTTCCATGGGGAATCTCTATGTGGTCCGTGGAAATAATGATAAAGACTGGGCGGAAAATCTCCGCACCAGTCTAAGCTTTACCATTGGCGGCGTGAAATTTTTTATGGTCCATAACAAAAAAGACATTGCATGGGAGCTGGGGGACACCCAGGTGGTCATCTTCGGGCATACTCACAAATATTTCGAGAAGATGATCGATGACAGACTGTGGCTGAATCCGGGAAGCTGTGGAAGAAGCCGCTTTGGCGGGGAGGTTACCATGGCGGTGATGACTGTAGAGGATGGAAAATATCAGGTGGAAAAAATTATTTTGGCGGAGAATTCCGGAAAATGATAAAAATTTTGTTTAAAGATCCTTTTGCGCGGATATGTTTCTGGGGATTACTGGAATACGCTGATGCATAAAAGGATTTTTTGTATTTATTGGATACAATCCTTGTAATTTTGGATTTGTAGCGTATAATTAGAAAACGTTTAAAACAAAAGTGGTCTTACCACTTTTTGCAAAAATTCGTTTGAGCGCAGAGTGTGAATATGCGCTTTACATGAATCAGGAGGGATGCAACATGAAGCATGTGCAGCAGTTTAGCATCATCCTGTTGATTTCCGTCATTGGAGAATTACTGAAAACCTTTCTTCCACTTCCGGTACCGGCCAGTGTCTATGGACTGATCATTATGCTGGTGGCTTTGCTCACAGGTATTCTGAAGCTGGATCAGGTCAAAGGTGCGGCAGATTTTCTGGTTGAGATCATGCCGGTGATGTTTGTACCGGCAGGTGTGGGACTGATCACAGCCTGGAGCACTCTGAAACCGATCTGTGTACCGGTTCTCATCATGACGTTTATCAGCACGGTGATCGTAATGGTCGTAACAGGAAAAGTAACACAGGGAGTGATTCGTATGGGAAAGAGAGAAACTGAAAAATGATGGAATTCATAAAAAACTCCGCATTTTTCGGAGCAATGATAAGTCTGATCGCCTATGAGATCGGTCTGATCCTGAAAAAAAAGTTTAAAATGGCGATCTTTAATCCGCTTTTGATCTCCATCATCTGTGTTATCGGTGTTCTTTTGCTCTTCCATATTGATTATGATGATTACAATGAAGGTGGAAAATATATCAGCTATCTGCTGACCCCGGCAACGGTCTGTCTGGCAGTGCCCCTTTATGAGCAGATCCATCTGCTGAAAAAAAATCTCAAGGCAGTGGCTGCCGGAATCTTTTCCGGAACGCTGGCCGGGCTTTGCAGTGTTCTGCTTATGGCGAAATTGTTTGGCTTTGATCATCAGGAATATGTCACTATGCTTCCGAAGTCTATCACAACTGCCATCGGAATGGGCGTTTCCGAGGAGCTTGGCGGTATCGTGACCATCACCGTTGCCGTGATCATCATCACAGGAGTTCTGGGAAATATGATCGCAGAGGTTGTCTACAAGGTCGCAAAGATCGAGGAGCCGATCGCAAAGGGCCTTGGACTTGGAACATCTGCCCATGCCATCGGAACTGCCAAAAGCCATGGAGCTTGGCCCGGTAGAAGGAGCCATGAGCAGCCTTGCCATTGCCGTAGCCGGATTGCTTACGGTTGTAGGTGCGTCTGTGTTTGCGGGAATGTGTAAAATTAATTGCTGCAATACATTATTTTCCATGTTTTGCTTCCTCCAATAGTAAGATTTAATAAAAAATCCACCCCTCGCTGCTCTGTTTTGTAAGAACAGCACGATAAATTTATTTTACAGCACATATTTTCGGAAGACAAGCAGAAAAAGGACGATGCTGTACATACTTTTACACAGCATCGCCCTTTACAGTTTCTTCTATAAATTAGCTTGTCTCTTACAGTGCTTTCCGGTACAGCGCCTCGATGTCCTGCTGACGGGACACTCTCGGGTTGACGGCGATGTTTCCGCTCTTCATCGCATCTACCGCCATCGGCACGATTTTGCTCTCGATCTCCTCTGCTGTCACTTCTTTTCCCTTTGCCGCCTGGCGGATCGCATCGGTCAGGCTGGCCGGGATTCCGATGGCTGCGGTCAGCTCGCGGATCGCGCCGACCAGCATCATTGGCTCAAATTCATCGGCGTATGCCGGGATTTCGCTGATGTAGTTGTAGATCTTCAGATATCTTCCATGGTCTGCCAGTGCATTGTACTCTGCGATGACCGGAAGCAGAACGGCATTTGCCACGCCGTGCGGCACATCGAAGAAGGCGCTCACAGGATGACTCATTGCATGGACATTTCCAAGTCTTGCGTAGGAAAATGCAATACCCGCGAACAGCGAACCGGTCAGCATCGCCTCTGCGGCTTCGAGATCGGTTCTGCGCGCCACGAAACGGCGGATATTTTTACCGATCAATTCCATCGCTTTTTCTGCCATGGCATCGGAGAACGGAGATGCGGCTGTGGAAATATAAGCCTCCTCCGCATGGATAAAGGCATCGATACCGCACGCTGCTGCAACGGATGCCGGAGCGGAAGTTAAAAGTTCCGGATCAAGAATGGCATACTCCGGCAGAAGTTCATAGCTGAATACGGTCAGCTTGTAATCTCTGCTGTGGTCGGTGATCACGGAAAATGCGGTCACCTCGGAGCCGGTTCCCGCAGTCGTCGGAATGGCAATCAGCGGGACAATTTTTCCCGGCACTTTGTGTGCGCCTTCGTATTCCGTGATGCTTCCGCCGTATTTTGCCGTCACACCGACGGCCTTTGCTACATCCATCGGAGAACCGCCGCCGAGTGCTACGAGAAAGTCTGCGCCGGAAGCAAGATAGCTCTCGGTTGCTTTTTCTACTGTCGTCACAGACGGATTCGCCTCAATATCTGTGAAAATATCGGCTGCGATGCCTGCCGCTTTCAGGCTGTCCGCTGCTTTGTCCACAACGCCCATTTTTTTCAGGGTAGGACCGGAAAGAATCATCGCATGGGTTCCGCCCATCTTCTTGGCACACTCCGGCAGTTTGGCAAGCGTTCCTGCTCCGACAATAATATTCTGTGGAATCGAAAATTCGAATGGATTCATCTTATTTTTCCCCTTTCTTTCAGAAAGCGTGCCGAAAATTTTTCTTTCCGACACGCTTTGTTTTATCCTATCTCAGCTTCAGCCAGCCATTTTGGCAAGAACACGGTCGATCGCTGCATCGATAACAACGTCGAGTTCCGCATCGTCTGCCTCCGGCATCAGGGACGCTGCGTCCTCGTCGGAGATCAGCTCGATCAGGCTGCCGAACTTCTCTTTATATTTGAACTTGCAGACTGCAAAGAATACAACACCGAGGAGGCTCCAGCCGCCTACCATCAGCCACTCCTGCCATACCAGCGTTCCGCCGGAACCAGGAATGCAGTAAACAAGCACCATGCATCCGGACATCAGAACTGCCATCGTTCCAACAAATTTGTACGCCGGAACACGGTACGGACGCGGCATATCCGGCTCTTTCTTCCGCAGGATCAGGAAGGAAAGAGATACCATACAGTAGGCAAGACAGCATCCAAAGTTACCTGCATCACAGATCCACACCATCATGCCTCGTCCTGCAAACGGAGCCAGCATAGTCAGCGCGCCGATCAGGAACAGGGCGTTGATCGGAGTTTTGTGCTGCGGATGAAGCTTTGCGAACATCGGCGGAATCATGTAGGATTCAGCCATAGAGTACAGGGCACGGGAACCGCCGATCATAAAGGAGTTCCAGGATGTGATGATACCGCACATACCGCCGACGATGATGACTTTTGCCATAACCGCTGTACCGAACGCTTTCGCCATCGCATCTGCTGTGACAAGTCCGGTTCCTGCTTCCGAGCTCAGGATTTCGGACGGGTTCAGCACATAGCCGACAGCCAGGATAACACAGGAATAGAAAACAACAGCGAGTACAACGGAGAGAATCATCATTTTACCGATTTTCTTTAACGGAACGTTGATTTCCTCTGCGGCCTGCGGGATAACGTCAAAGCCGATGAAGAAGAACGGGGTAACAACAGCAACTTTGATGATGTTCTGGAACATCGTTCCGGTGCTCTCGCCGACGAACAATCTGTCCCTGCAGATTGCTGGAATCTCCGTTGATCACGGATGCCACAATCAGAAGGATACCAGCGCCGCCGATGATACAGGTAAGGACCGTCTGCAGAACGGCTGCTGTTTTTGCGCCCAGTACATTGATCAGTGTGATGAGGAACGCTACAATAACGGCTACGGCTACCCAGGAAGCATAGATATCAAATCCTGCCACGCTGTACATATAGCCTTTCAGGAATCCCGGCCACAGATATGTGATGATGGTTGGGAAGGCGCACGCCTCGAAACACGTAACACTGACGTATCCTAAAATAATCGCCCAGGTACAGATGAACGAACCGTTCGGGCCCATCGCCTTGTAGCTGAAGACGTGCTCGCCGCCGCACTGCGGCATCGCTGCAGTCAGTTCTGCGTAAGTCAGTCCGATGAAGAAGATCATGACACCGCCGATCGCAAACGCAATTGAAGCTCCGACAACGCCGCCCTTCTGAATCCAGCTTCCTGAGGATACGACCCAGCCCCAGCCGATCATGGCTCCGAAAGCGATGACGAGAATATCCCATGCACCTAACACTTTGTCAAATTCTGATTTTTTCTGTTCCATGGCTTATTCCTCCCCGCTTCCGTATTTCTTCTGAATCAGTTCCTCGAGATACTCCGCTGTGCCCTCCACACCAAGGAATGCACTGTTGATCAGAATGTCTCGGTTGTGCCGGTCTCCGCGGTTGCTGCCGGTCAGCGCCAGATGACGCTTGTGATACCGTTTGTCCTTCTCGAGCAGCAGAATTTTTGCATCGCTCTCGGAAAGGCTGTGGCTCTTCATGATATTCTGAATGCGGATCTCATCCGGTGCATAGATAAAAGCCCGGAGGAGCTTGATATCTTTGCTGTCCTTTAAGATGTAATCCGCGGATCGTCCGATGATGACGCAGGCCTCTTTTTCTGCCAGTTTCCGGATGATCTGCTTCTGTACATGAATCGCACGCTCGGTCAGGTCCGCATATTTTGAGAAGGATCCACGGACATCGCCCTCGGCTCCTTTTCCGGCAATCGTACCGCCCTCTTCTACACGGTTCATGATGTCTTTCGGAATTCCGACTTCTTCAATAATCTGATCCACCAGCTCGCGGTCGTAGAACTTAATTCCGAGATCCTCCGCAATTTTCCTGCCGATGGCATTTCCTTTGGCTCCGTACTCGCAGCCGATTGTGATAACCAGATGTCCCATACCGTTTTCCTCTCACATTTAATTTCTCTGTTTTACCTGTTGTTTCCGATTCACAGAATGAAAAGAAAAACAGGACAGGGGCGAAGCATGGTTCTTTGCTTTTTGACGTCCTTGTCCTGTTCTTTTCACGCTATGAGATTTTCTTTGTTTCTATAAGAATTCTTTATTTTTCCAGAGCTTTTACGGTTTCTTCGATGATAGCAACTGCCTTGTCGCAGTCCTCCTCGGTTACGATAAGCGGAGGGATCAGACGAATGATGTGCGCTCCGATGGCGGTGATCAGCAGATAGCGGTCAAGGCAGCCATGTTTGACTTCTACGCCGCTGATGGTATCATCAAACTCTACGCCGACCAGCAGTCCCTGATGTCTGACTTCTTTGACATGCGGCAGTTTTGCTAATTTTTCTGCGAAGTAATCACCGACTTTCTTTGCATTTCCGGCAAGGTCGCGGTCGATCAGTTCGTTGACTTCTGCCAGTGCTGCTGCACAGCTGACTGGATGGCCGCCGAAGGTAGTTCCGTGAGATCCCGGGGTAAAGGCTTTTGCTACTTCAGCTGTTGCGCAGATTGCGCCAATCGGCATTCCGCCGCCAAGACCTTTTGCCATGGATACGATATCCGGTTTGATGCCGTAGTTCATGTAAGACATTACCGCACCGGTTCTGCACCAGCCGGTCTGTACTTCATCAATCAGAAGCAGCATGTCGTTCTCATCACAGAACTTCCGGAGTCCCTGCATGAACTCTTTCGTTGCCGGATGAACACCGCCTTCGCCCTGTACCGGCTCAACCATGATGGCGATGGTGTTTTCGGTACGATGCATCTTTGAAGGCCTGCAGATCATTGTACGGTGCGTAGGAGAATCCGTAGGTCATCGGTCCGAATCCAACCTGGCATCCGTTGCCCGGCTGACCGGTTGCAGACATGGCACCGAAGGTTCTTCCATGGAAGCCCATCTT
>ENA-OPYT01000508-OPYT01000508.1-human-gut-metagenome-genome-assembly--contig:-NODE-508-length-12009-cov-2.807608_pt1 | contig 12009 bp, 15 predicted proteins | sample MGYA00242636_ERZ504480 | MGnify/ENA primary metagenome ERZ504480 (study PRJEB26092, sample SAMD00036228) | human gut metagenome | host: Homo sapiens | study: EMG produced TPA metagenomics assembly of...
ATCATATTTCTAGTTCCCTTTTTATCATGTTTATTAATCAAAACACATTCATCATATTTTTCATATCTGAAGCTATTAATTTCCTTAATTCTTTTTACTATATCATTCTCTGAAGAACATGGATCGAAAGTTGTTAAAATCCAGAACGGAAAGCGTAAATATTTATCTTCATCACTTTCGCCAAATCCCATAGCTAAATCAACATATTTTAATCTGTAGTCACCATAATACAAGTTTAATTTTGTAAATTTATGTTCGACATCTTCTGCTGTATAAAATATTTTTTTCCCTTCAAATTTATTACAAATAAAAAGCGGAGAACCTAATGGACCAAAAAAATTTATTTTAGTTTTATTTTCAGGAAATTTATATCTTAAAAATCTTACAAACCAATTCCTTTCTAAATTATCTGCTCCCCATTGATTATATTCAGCATATAAATTATCAAAAGTTTTTCTAAACGTTTTCGGTTTGTAAAGAATTTTTCAATCATATTTTTCATCCTAAATTATTATTCCAATATTTTTATATTCCATCTCACGCTATCTCTTTAACAAAATCAAGTAAACTGCCGCCTTCAAACAGGTATCCTTTAATACCTGCCGCTTCCGCGGATTCCACATCACGCGGCTTGTCGCCGATTAAAAAGGCAGTATCCTTATCAATATCGTATTCTTCAAAAGCACGCAGAATCAAGCCCGGCTTGGGTTTGCGGCAATCGCACTCCACGGCAAACTCCGCCACGGCGCCGCCGGGAAGATGCGGGCAGTAATAAAATTTTTCTATTTTACCGCCAGCTTCTGCAATCTGCTGCGCCATATAATTATGCAGCTTCTGCATATCGCCGACGGTATAATAGCCGCGGGCTATGCCGCTCTGGTTGGTAACAACAAAATTGTGTAACCTTTTTGGGTAAGATAGGCCACCGCTTCTTTGGCGCCGTCAATCCATTCCAGCTCTTCAATTTTATACAGATAAGATTTATCAACGTTTAAAACGCCGTCGCGGTCAAAAAATGCAGCCTTAAGCTTCATATTTGTAATACCCGCCGGTCTTGTCCAAAAGTGCGCAGTATTCGGCTACCGCTTCATCAATATCGGTAAAGCCGCCGTCGTAGCCTGCTTCCAGAAGTTTTGTGGTGTTTGCCTGCGTATAGCTCTGGTATTTGCCGCGCAGAACATCCGGGAACGGAATGTATTCCAGCGTGCCGCTGCCAAAAATGTTTAAGCACGCCTTTAGCAAGCGTATTGAAGGTATGCGCATGGCCGGTGCCGCAGTTGTAAAACGCCGCTCAGTTCCGGATGGTCCCAGAAGAAGAAGTTTACTTTTACAACGTCTTTTACATAAAATGAAGTCGCGGGTTTGTTCGCCGTTGCCGTAGCCGTCGATGCCTTCAAACAGTTTAACCTTGCCTTCGGCTTTCCACTGGTTGTACATCTGGAATACCATGGATGCCATTTTGCCTTTGTGGTTTTCCTGCGGACCATAAACGTTAAAGTAACGCAGGCCAACAAGCTGGCTGCCGGTTTTGCCAAAATAACGGCGGGCATAGTTATCAAAGAACAGTTTGGAGAACGCGTAAACGTTCAGCGCTTCCTTCGCATTCCGGTTTTCGGTAAAGCCGTGCGCGCCGCTGCCGTAGGTAGAAGCGGAATGAAGCGTAAATCATCTGAATTTTTCTGTCTGCTGCAAAGTGCATCAGGTTTTTGGTATATTCAAAGTTATTCTGCATCATGTATTTGCCGTTGTATTCCATGGTGTCGCTGCATGCACCCTCGTGGAAAATAACGTCAATTTTTTCATGATTGAATTTACCTGCTTTCAGTGCTTCGGCAAAATCAATTTTATCCATATAATCCAAAGCCTTTAAGCCCTGAATGTTTTTGAATTTTACCATATTGGTAAGGTTATCAACGATAAGGATATCGTCGCGTCCGCGTTCGTTAAGGCCTTTAACAATGTTGCTGCCGATAAAGCCGGCACCGCCGGTTACAATAATCATAATTTGCCCTCCTTTACAAGCTGCGCTACTTTTTCCAATAACCCGGTTGTAGAATAACCGTCTTCAAATTTTATAATCTGTACTTCACCGGCGTATTCGCGCCCGGCTACTTCTTCAGGTTTATAATCGCCGCCCTTAACCAAAATATCGGGGCGGATTTTTTTCACAAGTTCCGTTGGCGTGTCTTCGTCAAACAGAACTACCGCATCAACGCAGGCCAAAGCCGCCAGCACACGCGCACGGTCAAGCTCGTGGTTCAGCGGGCGCGTTGCGCCTTTCAAGCGTTTTACGGAAGCATCCGTGTTGAGCCCGACAATTAAATGCCTGCCGAGTCGTGCCGCCTGCTCCAGGTACGAAACATGCCCGACATGCAGAATATCAAAGCAGCCGTTGGTAAAAACAATTTTTTCGCCGCAGGCACGCCAGGTATTGGCCAGCGATTCTATTTCCTGCCAGCTGAGCGTGCGGTAGCCGTAACCGTCCTTACGCTGCTCGGCAAGCAAATCCTTTAAAAGTTCGTCGCGGTGTACGGGGTAAGTGCCAACTTTGCCAACCACAATGCCCGCCGCACGGTTTGCCGTGTAAACGGCATCCTCCAGTGCCAGCCCACCTGCCGCACCGGCCAGCAGCGTTGCCGCAACTGTGTCGCCCGCGCCAGAAACATCAAACACATCAAGTGCCGTTGCCGGAGCGTTAATAATAAGCCCGTCCCTTCCTGCCAGCGTCATGCCTTTTTCGCTGCGGGTTACAACTACACTTTTTTATATCATACTGCGCCGCAGCGGCACGCGCCAGGCGCAAAACAGGTTCGTCCTCGTTCGGCACGGTTTCATGCGCAGCTTCGCACATTTCCTTTAAGTTCGGCGTAATAAAATCGCAGCCGCTGTATTTCGTCCAGTCCGCGCCCTTGGGGTCAACAAGCACAGGCACTTTATGCTCCCCTGCTGTTTTAATTACCCACTGCAGGAAGTTATGCGAGCATACTCCTTTGGCATAGTCAGAAACGGCAATGCCGTCCAAACCACTGTCAATAAGGTTTAACAGCCACTCTGAAAGGCGCTCCGTTTCATCTTCAAACAGGTCGCCGACCTCTTCAAAATCAAGGCGCAGCATTTGCTGTTTGGCGCCCAATATACGCATTTTGGTAATGGTAGAGCGTTTATCTGATTTTATCAATCCGCTGTAATCAATGCCGGCTTCTGCCATCATGCCTTCCAGCAGGCGTCGGTTTTCATCATCGCCGGTAACGCCGCCAACATAAACCTTGCATTCCAGGTGCGCCAGGTTGGCAGCAACGTTCGCTGCACCGCCAAGCACGGAAGTAATGCGCGTTACCTTATTTACAGGCACCGGCGCTTCCGGCGAAATGCGTTTTACGTCGCCATAAAAATAACGGTCCAGCATTACATCGCCGATAACGGCAATTTTTAATTGTTGTATTTTTTCTGCTAAAAATTTTGTGCAGCTGAGTTGTGACAATTTATTCACCATCCACCAGTTCGCAGATTATATGGCCGATTAAAATGTGCATCTCCTGTGCGCGCGCCGTTACCGGGCAGGGAATGGCGATGCAGATGTCACATTCGTTCTTCATTTTACCGCCGCCCTGCGCCGTCATGCCAATGCACTGCATGCCTCTGGCCTTGGCTTCGGCAATAGCCGCCAGCACGTTTTTGCTGTTGCCGCTGGTAGAAATGCCAACCAGCACATCGCCCTGCTGCCCGAGAGCTTCTACCTGACGGGAAAACACGCGGTCATAGCCGTAGTCATTGGCAACCGCCGTTAAGATGGAAGTATCGACGGTAAGTGCAATACCGGCAATGCCTTTGCGTTCTTTTTGAAAGCGCCCTACAAATTCGGCTGCCAGGTGCTGGCTGTCGGCTGCGCTGCCGCCATTACCGCAGAACAGAACCTTATGCCCGCCTGCCAGTGCTTTTTTGATAATGGCAGCGGCATCAGCCACCTGCTGCATAATACCGCTTTGTGCAACAAGCTGCGCCAAAGCAATATGTTCTTCAAAACGTGTTTTGATGATATCCATAACTCACCTCTTACCAGTTCAGGAATTCATACTTAATATTCAACTGTCTGTCGCCGCCGTCAAAATGCTCCTGCTGATATTCAAAGCTGATTGCCCAGCAGCAGAAACGGTGCGTCCATGTATAAGTAGTTTCGTAATTTTCATGCTTACCAGTATCGTAACGGTTAACAATAGTAAAAGTATTCTTGTCATCAGGCTTGTAGCTGATGCCGTTGCGCAGTTCGCGCTCCATATCAGGCTGGTCATAATCAAACAGGTTGCTCGTATATTTTTCTCTGTAATATCCTGCCCATGTATACCATTTATCGCTTATTTTCTGGCCTAAAGTGCCATAATATGCCATGGTATTAGTGGTTTCATCGGTATAACTTTCATCAACCCATTTTTTGCCTACCGATAAATCAAGGAAGGTATTTTTGCTGTTAAACAGGTAAATACGGTCATGCGTCAAAAAAGCCCCGTATTCTGTATGCCAGCTTTGCCTGCCTGTTTCTTCATTTTTCCACAGGCCTCTGTGAGCATAAACCCTGTAAGTTACAGGAATGCCGTCAATAAAATAATGCGGTTTATAGTAAAAACCGATATCGTTCTTTTTATCTATCCATTCATCGTCTTCTTCAAACCAGCCGCTCTGGTAAGTAAGGTAGTAATTGCGCTGGTCGTGCCTTACTTCGGCAACCGGTTTAAAATGCCCCTGGCTGTAGTAAGGCAAATCCGCTTTTAAAGTTGTGTTCTGGTCAATGTTATAATCATAGCGCAGGCGGATATACATGCCTTTGTCATCGTCGCCGTCATAGCCAATGGTAGGCATCAAGCGCGATGCGCCTTCATCACCAAGTTCATTTACCCATCTGTCACGCGAATAAACGTGGGTTCCTTTAACATAAAACCTTTACATCATGCGCTACCATTTTTTCTTTCGGGTAAAATTTCAAAAGTCTTAGCCGTAATCAAAAAGGCACGGAGAATGTTCTACTGCCGGGCAGCGTGTCATTTCACCGCCTTCGTCCATTACCATTTTATCAGGATATATTGTGGCATGCGGAGCGCGGAAAAAAGTCTTTGCCGCCCTGCCCTTCAATTTTCTTAATTTCGCCGGTTTTGGTATTAAAGTTATAATAAGCCCATTCGCCGTTCATTGTACTTTTGGGCTCCACCAGCGTGCCGCCCTGTTTCAGCCACACATCGCCGGTTTTCATGTTGCCTTCGGCACGCACGGTTTTCAAAGTTTCGTTGCCCTGCGTAATTACAACATTGCCCTCGGCAACAAAATCGCCGCTTACGGAATCATAACTTGCATAATCGCCGGTCATGGTTATCGGCAAAGGCTCCGACTGCGCGGCATCAATTTCTTCGCCGCTTCTTGTTTTGCCGTCGGCTTTTACGTTTTCGGCTTCCGCCTGCGTCATCTGCCTGTCAAAATCCGGCTCGGCATAACGCCCGTCGCCGCTGGTATAGTTTTCTGCCCAGGCAGTGTTTAAGGTTGCTGCTGCCGCCAGGCATACGGCTGCCAAAAGTTTTTTATTCATTGCTCCGCTCCTTGCTGGTATATTTTCACAAATTTAATTTAAAACATTCTATAACAGTATAATTATAACACATTGTGCTATGCTGTTAAAGACGCACACCCGCCGCACTTTTTAAATAATTGCAACATTTACTGGCGGCGCTTTTATATTTGCCACCTGATATGCCTAAAAACAAACGGCAGGCTGCGCCGATATAAAAAATTTCAACGCAGGCTGCCGCCGGTATTAATTATTTTTTCCCTGTTTTCGGAGTCAAATCATATTTTTTAAAGGTAACGGTACAAAGTTACGCGGCTGACATCCAGCATGCCTGCCAGCTTGCTGATATTGCCGCCGGAGGATTTCCATGCCGCAATAAAGGCGTCTTTGTCGTACTTCCACGATTTTTCCAGCGTTTTATCGCCGGGCAGTTTGATATTTTCCGCTTCGATAATGCTTCCCGGTGTATGGAAGAAAGCCTGCTCGATAACGCCCTGCAACTGCTTGATATTGCCCGGCCAGCTGCAGCTCTTTAAAAGCTCCAGTGCTTCCGGTGAAAGGCGTTTCGGCGAAAGGTTGTGCTGCGCCGACATTTCCGCAAGAATATGCGCCGCAATAACTTCAATATCCTTGCTGCGCTCGCGCAGAGGCGGAACGCGGATGGTAGTATCAAGTACCAGTTCATACAAAGAACGGCTGAACAGGCCCTTATCCGCCAGGCGTTTAAGATTGGAATCGCAGGCAGCAATTACACGCACATTAAGTTTTTTGCGCATGCCTGTTTCTTTATTTAAAAGGCCGTTTTTCAAAGCGTCTGCCAGTTTGTCACCCATTTCAACCGGCAGTTTTTCCACTTCGTCCAAAAACAGCGTGCCGCCCATGGAAAGCTCCAGCTTTCCTGCCGTCGGCTGATGGTCGCCGTCCTCGCTGCCGAAAAATTCTTCTTCCAGCGTGCTTAGCGGCGCGTTGGAGCATTTAACAACAATCAGCGGTGCGGCTGCGCGCGGGCTGGCCTGATGAATGCCGTGTGCCAGGCGCTGCTTGCCGGTACCCGGTTCGCCCTGCAAAAGAATGTTGTTGTCGCTGCGGGCAATGCGCGAAGCCTTATGCTGCAGGGCAAGGAACTCGCTCGTTTCACCAACCATGCTGTACAGGCTGTAGCGGGAACTGTAACCCGTTGCATGGGCAATGGTCGTTTTCAAGTCTTCAATCGACATGCTCATAACCAGCGCGCTTTCAACCTCGCTGCCAACTTTTACCGGCATAACGGTGGTAATGTCTTCATAAGTGCGGTCCTGCGTAATCCAGGTAATTTCGCGGCGGTGCGTAGGCGTGCCCTGCAAAGCCTTTTTAATGGGAATATGCTCATAATTAAGGAAAATATCCTCAAGGTTTTCCCTGCCTTCAAGGCGTTTTTTAGCATTGCTGTTGCAGTATTTCAGCTTCTCGTCCTGCCCAATCCAGTAAACGGCAACCGGCAGTTCTTCCATCATCATTTTCTGGATGCTCCAGTATTCAAGCATCTTCAAATGCTGCTCAATGGCATATTTCATTGTTAAAAGCAGCGAAAGCAGAAGGTCGTACGGCAAGTCGTTCTGGTCCAGCGAGAAGAATGAAATGATATAACGGATTTTACCGTCAACACAAATCGGCGCGCTGCAGGCATCGCCGGAATGGCTGTCCTTAATCCACATTTCCGGGCCGAACATTAAAAACGGCACATTATGCTCGCGCGCAATGCTGATGCTGGAAGTACCAACATCTTCTTCAAGCACGCGCATGCCCTGAATATCTTCAATTACGCGCTGAAAGAACGGCAGGGCATAATTTTTAATAACATAGCCATCTTCGTCTATCAGCAGCATGCTTAAATTATGAATGTTAAAATGCTGCTTGCTCTGCTCATAAAGCCCGTCAACATATTTTACAATAAATTCATGCGTGCGCTGATGCTCGACTATTTCCTCGCGGCTCAGCTTGTTGATTTTCGGCATTGTTTCATGAGGCAGTTTCATTTTACGGCAGCGCTGCCACGATTCTGCCACCCATGGATGTACGTTGGGGTCGACAATGCCTTCTTCCATAAATTTTTTATAATATAACGCCAGTTTTTCCTTATTGCGCCTTTCGCGAATCATTAAAGCTCCCCCTTAAATATATTTAAGCTGTTTCGCCGTTTTCAATCAAAACACGGCGGGCCCCATAATAATGCTCTTTCCAGTAACCGGTGTCAAGCGAATCAAGAACAACCCCGCGTGAAGTGGACGCACTCCAGAACTTGCCGCTGCCGGCGTAAATCCCCACATGCGAAGCGCCGCTGGCATATGTGGAAAAGAACACCAAATCTCCCGGTTTAAGTTTGCTTTTCAGCACAAAAATACCGTCCAGCACCTGCGCATCGGCCGTGCGCGGCAGCTTGGCATCATGCCTGCCGAAAACATACTGCACATAAGCGCTGCAGTCAAACCCCTTCGGCGTTGTACCGCCGAATTTATAAGGCACGCCCTTGTATTTGGCGGCAGTTTTTACAATATCTTTGCCGCGCACATCGCGTATGCCTTCCATTTTGAAGGCTTCCCACGAAATTTTATTATAAGTTTTGGTATCAAGCTTGCCGCTTTTTTTCAGCCCATGTTCCTTCTGGAATTTTTTAATGGCTTCGGTTGTATCTTTGCTGATACGCCCGTCCTTGCGGTCAACATCATACCCCAAAAGCTCCAGCTTTTGCTGCGCCACCGTCAGCTTCCAGTCACGGACAGGCGCCTTGGTTTTATTTTTGGCCATTGCCAGAGACGGGAGCAGGCACACCAATAAAAGGCAGCAAATAACTGTCAGCCAGCTTTTTTTGCGCATAACAGTCCTCCCTTCATTCCTAAAACGGCTTTTTAATAAAATAAATTTTTCAAAATATTACACAACGGCAAAAACGCTTTGTAAATAAGCAACTTATAATACACTTTTCGAGTATATTATAGCGCATTTAACAGTTTTTGAAAAATCTTTTTTAACAACTTTGTGCTTTCTCAGTGTAAAAATAATCCGCAGCTCATTAATTATCCGCCGTTTTAAAAATGATTGATATTTTTATTAGCATATGTATAAGAATCTGTAAAATTTACAGCTGTAAAATGCCGCGCCTTTAAAAATTTACATTTTGGCAAATTGCACCGCCACTATGTTTGTGCTACACTAAAAACGAGGTTTGTTTAAAATGAGAAAGTTTACATTTATATTTTTACAATTTTAATAATGCTGTTTTCTGCTGCCTGCAAAAACGAAACCAAAGCCCCTGCACTTGGCAGCGGCTCGGTTTATTTTGCCGTGTACGATATTACGGCACCTGCCGAAGGGCAGATTTTAGGGCTTATTTTAGAAAAAGGCGACCGCATCGGCAAAGAGCAGCCCCTGTTTGCCATAGACGACAAGCAGCTTGCGGAAGAAATAAAACAGGCAGACGCCAATGCAGCACGCGCCGAAGCAGAACTGAAAATAATGCAGAACGGGCAAAGCAGCCCCAATAACGGCACAGCACTTGCCGCAGCACAGCAGCAATACGAACAGGCCAGCGCCAAAGAAGCAAAAATGGCATCGCTTTATAAAATAGGCGCCATTGCCCGCAGACAGTACGAAGCGGCTTCCGCCGAAAAATCAGCGGCACTGGCAGCTTTAAACGCCGCACAAAATGCCGGCAGCCTTGTTAAGGCATCACCCGAAGCCATTGCCCAAAAACAGGAAGAACTTAAAACCTTAAAGAAGAAATATAACGCCCTTATGCAAAAACAGCTGGCACTGGAAACCGAAAGCCCCTGCACCGGCATCGTTGAGGAAAAATACCATAATGCGGGCGAAACCGCCGCTGCCGGAGAAAAAATCCTCAGTATCCGCGATTTGGAAAATTGCAGCGTAAACATCAAAATATCCGCACAGGCGGCGCAAAGCCTTAAACCTGGGCAAAAAATAATCGCCCATGCCCAAGGCATAAACAAAACCTTTAACGGCAATATTGCCAAAATAGAAAACAGCCTTGCAGAAATAAATATCGACAACACTTCGCTCGATTTAAAAAGAAGGGACTGAAGTAACCGTAAGCGCCGTAAATTAATGGCGATTTCACAATTCTGTGTTATAATAAACTTAACAAAGCATAAAGGAGGATCTTACTATGGCATTACTTGATAAAATTGGCGAATTCGCTAAAATTGCGGCTAATAAAACCGAAGAAATTACCAAAACCATCGGCGAAAAAGCAGAAGCCGCTCTGGAGATCCAAAAATTAACCTCTCTCGTAGGGAAAGAAGAAAGCAAAATTGAAAGCACCTACAAAAAAATGGGCAAAATGGTTTGGGAAAAATCACAAAACTGCGATTGCCTGCCCGATGAATTTAAAGAAGAATGTGAAGCAATTAAAGCAAGCCTTGCCGCAATAGATGATTTGAAATTTAAAATTGCCAACATTAAGGCAACTGCCTTTAACGGCGATGAACCCAAAACCACCTGCCCCAACTGCGGTGCAGCCGTAGGCATCAGCGCCAAATTCTGCAGCGAATGCGGCAGCAAAATGGAACCAGTTGAAACTGCAAAAACGGTAGAAGCTGAAGTAGTTTCCGAAAGTGCCGAACACAAAACCGAAGCGGAAGCAGAAGTTGAAGTTATTACCGAAGAAACAAAGCCGGAAGAAGCTAAACCGGAAACCGAAGCTGCCGAAGAAGCAAAACCTGCTGACAAACAATAACTAAATATTTAACCCTACAGCATTATTAACTGCGCCTCAAAAGCGATACCGGGCTTTTGGAGGTGCAGTTTTTATATTATTTTCAGAAAACATTATGGCACAGAAATGCTATAATTATATTATCTGTTTAAAATTTTATGCAGCGAGGGGTTTTAACATGCAGCAAACCAATAGTTTTAAAGGCATTGTTATGCTGTTATTATGTTCGTTTATCTGGGGCACGGCCTTTGTTGCCCAAAAGCGTCGGTGCCGATTTGCTCGGCCCGTTTAGTTTTAATGGCATACGTTCTTTTTTAGGCGCATTTTTTCTTGTTCCCTGCATTGCCGTAATCGACAGGCTTTCCGGCAAACCGCTTTCCTTCTGGGGAACTAATGACAGCCACAAGCGCGGCGACCTTATTACCGGCGGCCTCTGCTGCGGCGTGCTTTTAACCATTGCCAGCACTTTGCAGCAAACAGGCATCGCTTACACCTCAGCCGGCAAAGCCGGATTTATAACGGCACTGTACATAGTTATAATCCCGATTTTAGGGCTGCTTGTAAAAAAACATGTAACTTTTATGCAGTGGGCAGCCGTTGCCGTTGCCGCTGCCGGTATGTACTTCATCTGCATTAACGAAGGCTTTTCCATCAACAAGGGGGATTTAATCGTACTTGCCTGTGCCGTAGTTTTTGCTGTGCACATCATGGCCATTGAGCGTTTTACCCAGCTTGTTGACCCGGTGCGCATGTCAGCCATTCAGTTTTTCGTCTGCGGCATGTTAAGCCTGCCGGTTATAATCTGGGCCGAACAGCCGGAGCTTTCCGCCATCACCGCGGCCTGGCTGCCGCTGGCACACGCCGGAATTATGAGCTGCGGCATTGCCTATACACTGCAAATTGCCGGGCAAAAATATGTTAACGTAATACTTGCCTCTATACTGCTGAGCCTGGAATCCGTCTTTTCCGTGCTCGCCGGGTGGATGTTTCTCGGCGAAACGCTTTCCATGCGCGAAATCGGCGGCTGCGTTCTCGTTTTTGCCGCAATCCTGCTCGCGCAGATGCCTGAAAGAAAATAACATATAAACGTTTAAAACCTCCGATACTTTAAGCACCGGAGGTTTTATTATTATGCGCCGTTAAATTCTATTCAACTGTCAATAACTAACTTTATAAAAGCCATAGGTAAATACCAAATTTATATTTCATTTTTCTAATGCTCAATATACGAAATTTGATATTCGAACAACTTCATTCTTTTATCATTATGTACTTTTTCTATTAATTCTTTTGTTGGTGAATTGAGACAAATAATACCATAAACTTTCTTACCATTAGCAAAATTATTAGCTTCAAACCAGTCTAAATAAGCCGCGGTTTGTTTATAAGCATCATCATATCCACTGTCTTTTTTCAATTCTATAATATATAAATTTCCTTCAGAATCTTCGCACAACAAATCTAATCTTCCAATAGGTATAATATATTGTCTTCCATATTCTCCATGGCGCTTATATATTTTAATTTTGTCCAATACAGGTATTTCAGCTTCAATTTCGCAGTGAGTTCGTCTTCTAAAATTTTTTTCATTCGAAAACTGTTTGACGTTTAACACCAATATTTATCTGCTACACTCTCACCGCTCTCTTTTTCTTGTACATCAACCATTAAATGAAGTATCTTTTTTTAAAACGTGCATTTGTATATGGAAGTTTTGATACTTTCTCTTTCAATTGATTTACTAATA
>ENA-OPYT01000510-OPYT01000510.1-human-gut-metagenome-genome-assembly--contig:-NODE-510-length-12008-cov-3.786802_pt1 | contig 12008 bp, 15 predicted proteins | sample MGYA00242636_ERZ504480 | MGnify/ENA primary metagenome ERZ504480 (study PRJEB26092, sample SAMD00036228) | human gut metagenome | host: Homo sapiens | study: EMG produced TPA metagenomics assembly of...
CTTTGCATAATTTCAATCTAAGGTATATAGAACAGTTCAAACTCCTCTTTTCTTCTCCTCTCTATGCTTGGAATGACTTTCCCCTGATAACAGCGGAACGATATATATTCCCTGTAAATATCCCGGTTGCCGCTGTCCAGTTTCTGAATCAGTTTGCTTTTAGGTATCTTGCCGTTGCCGATCAGACGGTAACAGCCTACATTAAAGCCTAACAGACTTAAAAGGAGCGAATCTTTCCCATATTTTCGGAATACCTTCAAACACCGTTCAAGGTCGCATCTCAAAAGTGAGTCCGCCTGTGCCTCACTCAGGTTCTCGGTCAGCGTCTCGTGGGGAAGCAGGCGGTGTCCGTAACCGATGTAAGGCATTTTCCCCCGATGCCAGCCTTCCCACCGCTTGATGCAGGCTACCGCCTTATCTTTGTCAGACGGGGATTTTCCGCCTTGCCGTACAAGACAAGTAACAGAAAGATCATAACAGCCGGTATTCTTTTCATGCAGCCTCCTTGTTATTTTCTTCATCCGTATCCTTTCCATTAAAATCATATGTCAATTGTTGCAGATTCCCCCAATTATCTTCAAGATAGAGGTCTATGGTCTGGGATTCCTTGCCGCTTTGCGAAGTATAGTAAAGACGGAATTTCCATTTCGTTCATGCAGATAACGGTCATTGGGCTTCAGTACCGTGCCGTCCTCCATCTTCAGACTGCCCTTGCCGTCCGGCTGGAAATACCTTAGCGTATAGACGGTTCCGGCAAAGTTCCCTTCCGGCTTGATTTCCAGCCGGATTTCCACAGTCTCCCCATCGGTAATCTCATCCGCTACCGGCATGGTTTCTACCGTAAACGGGTATTCCTGTCTGATATCCAGCTCATTGTCACAAGCGACAAGACCAAGAAAGGAGAATGCCATACAGCAGGCTGTCAGCATAAAATCAAGGATTTTTCTTTTCATGGGTATGTATTCTTTTAAAGTTAGAAAATGTATTTTACTCCGATTCCATACTGGAAGTGGCAGATCCCCGAGGCACTGCCCCACACGAAACGCTCACGCAGACGCACCAGCAGGACAACCCTGTCGGACAGGTATCCTTCCGCTTCCAGCGTTACCGCGCCGCCATAGATGAAAGACTCGCATTGCTGCAAAACGGCTCCGTCATCCAGCAGCCGGTCTCCTTCGTTCACGGTCTCATAGCCCAACAGGGCGGAAGCGCCGAGGTTCAGGAAGAAGGACTTGCCGGGGGTGGAAAAGAACGTATGGTAATAACCGCCTTCCCCCGTATATTGCGACAAGGGTATATGCGTACTCCGGTAAGGGATGTTACGTTTCAGCATCTCACCGCCAAACATCCACTGGTTTCCGTTCCCGGTACAGGTGGATACAGCCAGCGAGAAGGCATAGCCTGCATCGTGACGGTTTGCCCGGCTGTAAAATCCGTCGGCCATTTCAGTGGTGAAGCGGACGGCTTTCATTCCCGGCAGGCGGCGCTGGGCTTCTGCCTGCCCCGTAAAGAGGGCAAGCAGGAGGATAATAAAGAGGGAGTTCCTTTTCATGGCGTTCATCTGACTTTCAGTTCATTGACGGTTTCTGCGCGTACCAGGTCCTCATTCTCCACATCAAAGGACTGATGCCGGCCGCCTTGCTTCTCATACATTTCCACTATCAGCTTCTTGTCGTCGGGAATGGTGAACTTGGGCAGGGCAAACACCGTCCGCTCGTTCTTCTTCCCGTCCACACGGGTCACATAGTTGAAGGCACGAAGCGGATAGATGACCTGTTCCTGCATGGCGGTACGTTTCATGATTTTCTTGTCCACGATCTTGAAGGTCACGAAGTCCACGTCGAAAGGCACGTTCGTGGCGTTCTTCACTTCGGTATGGAAATAGATCAGTTCGCCGTGCGCATAAAGTCCTTTAAGCAGATATTGCACTCCGAACCGTTTGCAGCCGATGTGCTTGACCTTGCGTTTGTTCTGTTCATACACGGATTTCATGATCAGCCGTACCAGACGGGGAGACTCCCCGGCGAGTTCCTGCAAGTAGATTTCCATCGCATTGTTCGGACGGTTCACGGCCTCTCCGTCATGGATGAAGTCGCACATTTCCACATTCAGCAGCAAAGGCTCGTCGGCATACTTGACGTTGAATGTATAGAAGTTGCCGTCTTCGGTAATTACGCTCATGTTTGTCTCGCTCCGGAAATGTTTCCGGGTTGCCTTCACACGGATCACATTTTCCGCACCGTCCGCCTTGCCCGCTATCAGATTGGGCGAACCCAGGTCCACATATCTCACGGGAGAGGGAAAAATAATATGTACGGTCTTGTCATATGTGATTTCCAGACCGTGTGGGGGAATCATCCGGCTGAATCCGATCTTGCGGCTCAGTCCTTCATAATAATCCCCGCTGCTCTGCTGCGCGTATGCAGCCACTGTGCCCGCAATCAGGGCAAGCATCATCAGAATCTTCTTCATGTGTGTTTCTTGGTTGATTGGTGAATAAATGGTTGATTTCCTTTCCTCCTTCATTTTTCAGGAGAATGCAGCAACAGCCGGTGTCCGGCCTTCAGGGTGATTTTCACCGTGCGCATCTTCTTGCCCACATATTGTGACATACCCTGTATCACCCCCTTGCCCACATCCGAGGCAATCTGCGCTCCGGCATCCGTTGAGATATTGATGCTGCTTCCTATAGAGGTGCCCATGCCGGCGGCAATCTCACGTGCGGCATCATACTCCATCGAGTTCGGTACAAGGATTCCCTGCTGCCCGTCAGCGTCATACACTTCGAGTTCCACCGGAAACAGCGTGCCCCTGTACTCCACTGTCTCGATCAGGATCCCCATCCGTTCCCCCTCGACACGTGTGCCGCCGACCAGTACCGTACCTTTGGGGATAAGGAGATCGTCCACTGCCATCGGCTCAAGCAGGCGGATACGCAGTGCCTGTCCGTCAGATACGGTCTGCGTGCCATGCACACAGGCTGCGATGGTGTTCCTGCCGGAAGATGGCATTTTGCCTACCGGGGTGTGGAAGCCGGTATTTCTCTCGCCTGCATATCCGGAAGCAATGTCTTCATTGCCTGCAGGCTGGGCCAGTGATGACACCATCCGGTTCTGTACCCGTTTTACAGGCCGGACAGCCGTCCGTTCTTTCCGGCTGTTTGGGGCATTTGTTGTAGAGGAAGCATCCGGCTCTTTCCCGTTGTAGCGGGCAGCCAGCTCGTAGGACTTTTCCAGCAGAGCCATCTTTTCTTCCAGGGTCTGGCCTTCCGCCGGCTTCCTTTCTTTTTCCAGATCCTCAATACGGCGGAGCAGATCGGCGTTTGGCTGATTTTCATTCCGGGTATATACAGTGCCCAGCGAACGGTTCATATTCCGGTAGGCTTCTGCAGAGGAACGGATGGAGCCGGGGGCTTTCCCCTTTTCCGGTTCCGGCGGAAGTTCCATGTTTGCTTTTCCTGCGGTAAGACCGGCAGTATCCTGACCGTCCTTGTTGAGCAGTTCGGACATTTCCTGGAAGGTTCCCCTGCGCCATTTTTCCTTTTTTGCCAGTGCTTCCTGCTCGTAGGCGCTTACCTTGTTGCCCTCCATTTCCGAATCTTCCGGTGAAGGCATCTCCACGTTGAAACCCCTGCCTTTTTCCATTTCCGCCTTCTCCTTTTCCGACGGGCTGAATACCAGCAGGAGGAACCCCATGCACAGCAGGCAGAAAAACGGATAGACAATATACTTTGCGCGCCGGCGCTTCTCTTCGGGAGTCAGCGGCTTGTCATTTGACACTCCGAGCCGTTCCCTGATTTTCTGAAAGTCCATTTTCATGTTTATGGATGTTTGAATGAATGTTTCTTGTTCTTTCCGGCCGGAACACGACGGAACGGATATGTCCCATTGCCGGTCTTTGGCCCGGCTCCCCGAAACGGGATACACAGGAGAGAATCGAGTACAGGCAGGAGGCAGCAAGCAGGAACGAGGCCGTGCCTGCCAGAAGGATGCGCTGCTTTCCTGTCAGCCGCCGGCAGAACAGCCGTACCCGGCTGTCCGCATGGCCGAAGAATCCGCGTTTTCCCCTCATCGTTCCGCACTTCTTATGTCCTTATTCTCCAGCACGGTAAACTGCTCGATAATGAATCCGTTGGGATTGTCATCCGAACGTCCTGTGTTTTGAAGCGAGCAGGAAGTTACGAGGCTGCGCTCGGTCACGTTGCTTTCACGGATCAATCAGCTGCCGGGCGTATGTCCGCACCTTGTAAGGGTAGCGGCAAGTCGCACACCACGCTGTCCACATGCACCACCTGATTGATGTTGCCCGATATCAGGCGGTTGTAATACCCTCTTTCGGCAAAATCCACATAGTAGTGATAGGCACTCTTGTCTGCCAGTTGCAGGGCACGGTTGATATTGTGCTCGATGGCATCCTTCTGGGGTGAGAGCGAGAAAAATCAGTTCGTGAAAGCGCCTTACATGTTCCCGCGCCTCGGCAGGCCTGTTCTGTGAGAGGTCCTGCGAAAGGGCCATCATCAGCGATTTGCCCCCGTCAAGCACATAGATTTTCTCGCGTTGCTTCTCGGCAAAGCGGTATGAGCTCCACAGCGCATATCCGGTAACGAGCGCACAGCAGCAGGCAAAGACCGCCAGCATCAGGCGGATGCGCTTGAAGCTGCTCTCAATGTTTGTCAATGACTTGAATTCCAATTTTTTTTGATGTCTGGTTTGAATGAATAAATATTTCCGGTATGAAGGGACATCCCGTTCCGACAAGTCACCGGACCCGTCATCTTGGGTTGCCCGACTCATGGGAAGGAGGCTCCGCAGGGTTTATTTGCCCCTCAGCCTGCCTCCGATATTCCCCAATACGGCACCGCCTGCTCCGGCTGCAAGGCCGCCTGTCTTGGTGGCCGTACGGTTCAGGTTACGGCTGAAGTTTCCGGCACCGCCTGCCTGCACTATCCAGCCTGCTACCGTAGGCACGGTGAAGTATCCGATAATCCCGATCAGCATAAAGATGATATAGACACTGTTCGAGTTGTCTATCGAGTAGTCCGGATTGTTCTGCAGTTCCTGAATGTCATTCTGAAGCATCAGTACCTGAAGCTTGGCAAGCAGGGTGCTGAACAGGTCGCTGACCGGAAGCCACAGGTAAACGGAAATATATCTCGTGAACCACTGTCCGAGCGTGGACTGGAATCCGTCCCATACACTGAAGGCGAACGCTACCGGTCCCAGTATCGAGAGTACGACCAGGAAAAAAGTCCTCACGGTGTCTATCAGCAGCGATGCCGCTGCGAATATCAGCTCCAGCAGGCTGCGGAATGCGTCCCGGATTTTCTTTTCCAGATTATACATCCCGACTTCCACATACATGCCCAGCCGGGAGGCGGTATCTATGGTTGACCAGCCCAGTTCATCCAGCTGACGGTCAAACTCCTCGTCACTTACCAGATATGCTGTTTCGGGATTGCGGAGCATGGCCTCCTTTTCCAGTTCCTCCTTTTGGATCCGGTACTGTTCCATATCCATCGTCTGCCCTTCGAGCATCTTGTGTGTGCCCTGCACGATGGGACTGAGAATATTGTTCAGCGTGCCGAGCACCAGCGTGGGAAAGAGCAGGATGCAGATGCCTATGGCAAAGGGACGCAGCAGGGGATAGACATCTATCGGTTCGGCACGTGCCATCGACTGCCATACACGGACGGCAACGTAGAACAACGCACCCAGTCCGGCAAGTCCCTTGCCCACATCCATCATGTCCTCGCAAAGGGGAAGCATCTCGTCATACAGGGTTGCCAGTATGGTGTGCAGGTTGGCAAAATCTATCGACAACGGCATCATGGCTACCAGTATTTGGAGGTTTCATTCCCATAGAGCCTCATCACACGTTCCAGGTCGTTCTTCTTTCTGGCCCTGAGGTAGCTTACGGCTATGTTCTTGTTCGTATAATAGCTCACAAGGTTGCGGTAACGGCGCATCTCGTAATAGCAGTTGTCCACCACGTCCATACGGTCCTTATCGGTCATGGACAGGGTACTGACATTGATAACCTGTTTCAGGTCCTGCAACACACCGTTGCTCTCTTCCAGCAGGCGGGTGTAACCGAAGGCGATGGCGTCCAGTTCGCGCGGTGAGAAGTTTTCATCGTTCATCATCTTGCCGAAGTTGGTTACATAGATGTCGGACACGTCGCCCACCATCAGGATGATGTCACGCACCTTGCGGGCATCCTGTATCAGGTTGTTGACCGATTTCAGCTGGTCGTAATATTTCTTGGCCTGCTCATAGATCTTTACTGTCTCGGCAAAGCTTTCTGCCGTATTGACTGCCGTCTTTGAGGTATGGGCGATATTGTCCGACATGTTTATGATACTTTGGGCCAGATTGCCGGGATCTGTCACCACCCATTGGGCGCGTGCTCCGGTAACGCCCAGTACAAATGCCGTTCCGATCAGAAGCGTTCTTGCCTTCATGCCCGTTCCTCCTTCCTTACATAGTCTCCGCCCGGTGAGAATGTCAGCACGTCGGCTGCCTCATTGTAGGACACATCGACACGGTAGCCCGTATTGACAAACAGGTTTCCGTTTTCTTCCACCAGCAGGTAAGTCTGCGGCTTCAGCTTTCGGGTTCTCCCGCTACGGGAAAACACCGTCACCTTATAGCATTCTCCTTCCTTGTATACCAGCACGTCAGGTCTGCCTTCCACGCTGGTCCACGTTCCGCAGATCTTGTCGCAGTCGATACCGCTTTCCGAACAGCTCTGCAATATCATGGCGGCCATGCTTATCAGACATACCGCCAGCCTCATAAGGGGTCTGTTTCTCATAATCGTTTTCATTTCGGGTTTGATACCTGTTTCTGTTCCTCTCGCTTTTTCTCCGCCAGACGGCGGATGGCTCCTTCCAGACTGCCCTCCGGCCCTCCGGCAATCCGTTGTACTTCCAGTTTCTCCGACTCCTCAGTCGTGAACGTGAAGTATTCTTCCTCGCTCACTTCCGTGGCATATACTGCCGAGCAGGTTCCTCCAAGCCCTATCCATACCTCCCGGTAGAAGCGTCCGGGATGGTTCGCCTGGTTGATGGAAAGAATCTGCCCTTTCTCTTTCTCGGTCAGACCGAGCAGCCGCTGGATGTGCTCGAACTTGTTCATGTATTTCCGCTGGTCAAGCAGGATCTTGCAGTCAGAGTTGTTGATGATGGCCTCTTTCACAATCGGGGAGCTGATGATGTCGTCCACCTCCTGTGTCACCACCACAGCCTCGCCGAAATATTTTCTGACGGTCTTAAAAAGGTACTTGATGTATTCACTCATATTGGCGGACATCAGGGCTTTCCAGCATTCCTCTATCAATATCATCTTACGGATACCTTTGAGCCTGCGCATCTTGGCGATGAAAGTTTCCATAATGATCAGTGTCACCACCGGAAGAAGCACTTTGTTGCTGCTGATATTGTCCAGTTCGAATACGATGAACCGTTTGCCTGTCAGGTCCAGCTCCTTGTCGGAATTCAGCAGGAAGTCATAGTCTCCGCCCCGGTAGAACGGTTCCAGAACGTTCAAAAAACCGTCAATGTCAAAATCTTTCTCACGCACCTTTTTCTCCTCAATCATTCTCCTGTAGTCATCGGCGACAAACTCATAGAAACCGTTGAAGTCCGGTCTGATGTTCCGGTTCTCCGAAATCTTTCGGATATAGGCGTTCACTGCTCCGGAAAGAGCGACCTCCTCCGAACGTTTCGGCGACTCGTCCTCCCGTTTCCACAAGGTCAGTATCAGCGTGTTGATACTGTCACGCTTCTCCACATCGAATTTTCCGGATTCGGTGTAGAACGGGTTGAAGGATATCGGATTGTCCTCTTCATACGTGATGTAAATCCCGTCCTTCCCGTTGGTACGGTCATGGATCATCCTGCACAGCCCCTGGTAGCTGTTTCCAGTGTCCACCAGCAGGATATGCGCTCCCTGTTCGTAGTATTGGCGGACAAGGTGGTTGGTGAAAAAGGATTTTCCGCTGCCCGAAGGCCCGAGGATGAACTTATTTCTGTTGGTGATGATTCCTCGCTTCATGGGCAGGTCGGAAATATCCACATGTACCGGTATCCCGTTCTGGCGGTCTGCCAGCCGGATGCCGAACGGACTGGGCGAGCTCCTGTAATTGGTCTCTCCGGCAAAGAGGCATACGGCCTGTTCCAGGAAGGTATAAAAGGATTCTTCGGATGGAAAGTCGCCTGCATTTCCGGGGATTCCCGCCCAATAGATGACCGGTGTGTCAATGGTGTTATACCTTGGCGTGCATTCCATCATGGCCAGCTGGCTGCCCGTGTCGTTCCTGATGCGGCGGAACTCTTCCGCATCCTCCGCCCAGGCGATGACGTTGCAGTGGCATCTGACGGGAAGCACTCCTTTGGTATGTGCCTCATCAAGATACATCTCCGTCCACTCCTGGTTAACGGCATTGCTCCGGCTGTATTTTGACAACGAGAGCATATTGCGCGAGTTTTTCTCCATCATCTGCAGGATTTCCTGTGCGTCGTCGATGAACACGTATTGCGAATAGATGTGGTTGCATGACAGCAGCAGTCCTACGGGTGCGGCAAAGGAGAGGCGGCAGTCGCTGCGGTCCGTGGACATCCTCTCGTAGCGCATGTCCGTGGAAAGTCTGCCGGGCAGGTCTTCCGTATCGGAAAGGGTATGCAGGCAGAGGCGTTTGTCGCCGATGCGCATCCTGCCGGGCTTGAGGCAGATGTCCTGCAATACGGCGGTCTCATCCTCCAGCGAGAGGGAAAAGTATTTTTCCACCAGTCCGGGACGTTCCTTCGTACCGGTGATTTCGTCTGTTTCCAGACGGCGAAGCCTTATATGTCCGGAATCATTCATAATACGCTCGAACTGTTCCACCGCCTCAAGAAAGCGGGCGGCAGCATCCTTGTCGGTTATCTCTTTGGGCAACAGGAATCCCCGGCAAAGGGTATTGAAGTCACTCTTCCGGCGGCTGCGTTCGCGGGTTGTCTTCGTCAGGAACAGGTAGCATTTGTGATTCAGGTAAGGTCTTTCATTGAAATGCAGCTCATAGCTGCGTGTCAGGAAGCTCTGTTCTCCGTCATCGGTCTTCGGATGGTAGGTTTCCTTGACGAACCAGTCCTGTTTGCAGACAACACTATGTTCCGGCAATACCTTCACGGCTTTGATCCAGGAGGAGTGCATTGCCTCATACTCGTCCGCCGTTACCGTATACAGTTCGGGCAGTTCCACTTCGAAAGCCACGGTCAGGTCGGCATCCTTGCTCACGATACAGCCGTTTTCTACCGACAGCAAGGGGAATCTGCGTTCCAACGTTTCCGCCTTTAATACATTTCTCATGATTGTTGTTTTTTTCTTCTTCTTGTGAATAATCTGAAAACTCTCTTGCGGTGAATCAGATAGCGTGGATGTCGTTTTTCAGCCAGCAGCTTCATCAGCCCGTGTTCACCGTAACGGGCATTCAAACGGAATATAACCCACACCAACAGGCTGCCGGACAGAATTCCGAAGGATAAGCATATCCATTGGTCCACCCCCGTCAGGTAAAGAAAGACTACCATAAGGAGCACCATCGCAAGCCCTCCGGCAAAGACGAACAGGTATTGCGACTTGAGCCCTTTGAACTCGACGGGGTTGCCGGCACCTTTGTTTACCGGATATTCCATAGGCTTTAGAGGAAGAAGGAACGTAAGATGGTGGCGGCTACGATCAGAAAGATACAGGCAAAGAACCAGCTGGCGGCGGTTTTCGAAGTGTCAGGATCTCCGCTGGAAAATTTGCCATAGGTCTTGATACCGCCTACCAGACCAAGCACCGCACCGATGGCATAGCATAGTTTGGTGGCAGGATCGAAATACGAGGTCATGAGGCTGGTTGCCTCGTTGATACCCGCAAGGCCCTGGCCCTGCGCAAAGGTGTTTGCGGCGATGACCGCGCACATCACAGAAAAAAGGATTCTTCTTTTCATTGTCGAATCGTTTGGGTAAGACATAAATTTGAATTCGACAACAAAGATAAATGGGGATAATGCGCTATGATTCAGAGGTGTCATCAGATGTCATCAAATGTCATCAGATGTCCTTGCCGTACAACGGATGAAAAAGAAAAAACAGGTTTCCTCCACTTTGGAAGAATGCCTGTTGCATGTTTTCGTTAAATGGGTACATCATATAAAAAATCCCATATACTTTAACGCATACAGGATTTTCCGAACATGACAAATATTGCCTTTTCAGACCAGATTCCTCCAGTCAGTAACATGTTTGCTTTCTTTCCTCTCTCTTTTCAAAGGCAACGCATTCCCCTCCTTATCCACATACTTCCCCATCAGTTCCTCAATCAGCTTCTTGTTCTCCACCTGGGAGGAGAACAGTTCAAACATGTCCGTTTCCCGGATGGCACGCAGTGTCATGGCGGCCCGGTATGATTTGTCCTCATCCGAACCGGCACCGTCCAGATTAAGCAGCACGTCACCTACATTGAGCAGGTCGGCAGGAGTGACTGCCGGAACAATGGCTTCCGCCTCGGGAGAACGGCTGTCCAGCTCCTCCTGTTCGTCTTTCAGCATTCTCATCTCCTCCAAAGGCAGTTTGCATTCCACCTCATCTTCCGGAATATCCTCATCCTTGCCGATAAGGTCGCTTCCCATTTCCAGCTGCTGGCTCATGTCAAGGGGCAACGGTCTTTCCGGCATTCTCATCCAGATAGACAAAACGGGTGGCCCCCATCACATTCTTGCCGCACTTTCCGGATTCCGGCGGTGGTCCTTTTCCGTTTCCGTTTTTTTACGGGGAGTATAAAGCAGGTCGCATATCTTACCTATTCTCTTTTTCTGCTCCCATACCTTATATAATAGATAAGCGGTACAGCCGAGCCGTATTGACAAATAAACTATTTCTTCCATTCTATCGGTTTTTGTGTGGCTTCCTGGTTATATATCTCGTTGATGATGTCCTGGTACCTTTCCAGATGGTCTGACAGTACACTCCCTAAAAACATGGGGACAGACATATCCGGTGCAATGACCGGCAATACTTTGGCAACAGTCCTGTATAATGCATCGTTAACATAGGTCTGCCTTCTTGCTCCCGACAGTCTCACTTTCAGAAACCGTCTCCGGTATTCATCTGAATCAGCCACTCCATCCGGTGATTTCTTTATTTGCTGTCTGGAAAGGCCGCTTTTCTTCTCCTGTTTCTCCTGAGAAGGCCCAGCCTGACTTTTTGTTTCCGATTCCCCTTCCGGAGAAATCGTTTTTTCCAAAGCGGTTACATCTCCTGCCATCATGCGTTTCAATGCCTCCTCGTCCACTTGGTAATCCGTTCTTCTTTTGGTAGCCATAATTGTTTTATTGAAGTTTCAGTACGGTTTCTATTCCGCTACCAGCAGGTCCAGACCGCTTCCTTTCACTGTCGGAGGAGATGGAGGGAACAAGGTGCTGCGGAACAGGGGCCCCTTACAGCTTCCCGGAATCTTTCGATTGTTAGCGTTCCGCACTGGGAATGACGGTCTCCAGCACCGGCAGTTTCAGAGAGCGGAAAATTTCGGTATAGCCGTTATACAGCCCTTTGGACACCCGTTTGTCCATCCGGTTCCAGAACATATGGATGCCACGCAAGGGTACGTCCGCATGCCGGTGCATGTATTCCCTGATGGCAAGGACAAAAGACATGCTGCTCCGCATTACCATCCTTTCCTGTGTAATCGGAGTGAATACATAGTCCCATATTGTATCACGGATTGGAAGACACCTGGCACATTCACGGTACCGGGGAGGTCAAAAGGACAAGGTCATAGTCCAGCTCCGACTTTTCGAGAAAGCGGCCGGCCGTCTCCCTGGCTTCCTCCGGGGTGGAGTTCAGGATGCTGTAGGCTTTCCTGCCGCTTGTTCCGAACTGTTCCACCAGCAGGTTTTGCAGATGCACATTCTTTTCAATGTTCCCCACTTCCCAGTCCCGCATGGCACTGATGCTGTGCTGTGGATAATCACAATCCAACCAC
>ENA-OPYT01000511-OPYT01000511.1-human-gut-metagenome-genome-assembly--contig:-NODE-511-length-11995-cov-5.596057_pt1 | contig 11995 bp, 10 predicted proteins | sample MGYA00242636_ERZ504480 | MGnify/ENA primary metagenome ERZ504480 (study PRJEB26092, sample SAMD00036228) | human gut metagenome | host: Homo sapiens | study: EMG produced TPA metagenomics assembly of...
GCATCATGCTTTCGTGGAATTCGCCTTCTTTCTTAATGTTCTTTCCGGAGATGATGAAGGGAGTCTGCATTTCCTGCATGGTCTTGCCGCCATGTCCTTTTTTCAATGCCTCCGTGGTCGGCAGTAACGATGAAGATGGTTTCTTTCAGCATACCTGCCTCTGTAACGGCCTGGATGATGCGGCTCACATAACCGTCGAGTTCTTTTCAGTTTGGCGTAATATTCAGGAGTATTGTGTCCGGCTTGATGGCCTACATGGTCGGGGTTGTCAAAGCAAATGGCAAGAAGGGTCGGTTGTTTCTCCTTGATATACTTTTCTGCCATACCGCATAAGGCTTCGGGATGTTTGTTGTAGTCGGGCGCTTGCGCATAGTGGCTTAAGGCAAGAGTGTCTACAAGGTATTTGATACCGTCCCATTCATACAGGCAGCCTATTTCCGCTTCCGGCCGGGCATCACGTAGCAGCTGGAAGATGGTAGGAAATATGCCGTGCTGGTTCAGTACGCGTGACGGAAGCTCGGGAGTCTTGGAGCCCCATTGCGTATATCCGTGCAATTCAGGACCTGCCCCCATAAACATGCTTGCCCAGTTGACGGCGCTGGAGGAGGGAAGTACAGTCCGTTTTTCTAATGTATAAGAACCGTCTGCCATCAGTTGCTTGATGTGGGGGGATGTCTGCTTTGGGAACACTGTAGCTACCCCAGCCGTCAAGACCGATGAAAACTACGTGTTTTGCTTTTCCCTTGGCATTGCAGGGAACTGAAAAGAGGCATGCCACTGCTAGGGCGATGAATAATGTAAAAGTCAGTTTCTTCATGTTTTCTTTAGTTTTTATTTATTCTTTTCCAGTCGTTGCATGCTGAATTCACAGCCGCAATACTGCTGGTTATAGAAATCATACTCTTTCAGCAGTTGGTTGCGTCGCTCCTGGAGCCCGCCCTTCCGCCAATTCTGTTCCCAGAAGAGGGTGCCCGGATAGAGTGCGGCGGCACGGCGTCCTGCTTCATTGATTTGTTCCAGGCTTTTCCAGCGCGAAGAGGCAAGGGTGGTAGTGAATACGGAGAAACCATGCTCGGAAGCGTAGCGGGCTGTTTCTGTCAGGCGCAGAGTGAAGCACTTCAGGCAGCGGCTGCCGCGTTCCGGTTCATGCTCCAGGCCCTGCATGGTATGTAACCAGTGTGCATAATCATAGTCTGCATCGATGAAATCGATGTTTTTGGAGGTTACGAAACGGATAGCCTCGTTTTTCCTTGTCTCATATTCTGCCTGCGGATAGATGTTGGGATTGCAGTAGAATACGGTCGGGCGTATGCCGTTGGCCAGCATGCACTCGATGATGGCGGAAGAACAAGGTGCGCAGCACGAATGCAGCAGCACCTTGTTGTCACCGTTGGGTGTCTGAACTTTCAACATTATACTTTCAGTTTAATCTTGCCTTTCACCAGCAGGCCGGTCAGCCCCACAATGACAAGCGAGAACACGAGGGACTTGAGCAGTCCCGGTACACCGCTTCCCAATGCCTCGGGATAGTGCAGATGCAGCAGTTGCTGGACAGCATACCAGATGTAAGGGATAATATAGCAGGTCAGCGTTGCCGTACCTGCAGGTTTGATGATATCGAACCAGTTGGTCTTGCCTTTCACGTCCGTCAGCCAGTAGAAGAAACCGAACAGCGGGAAGAACATGGCTAGGCAGTAGAACAACCATGTCGGCGTGGCTTGTATTTTGGATATAATCCAGAACGGGTGTGAGACGAGGGCAAGGACAAGCATTCCTACGCCGAGGGCACAAAGCATGCCGATGAATCGTCCCGGCCGTTCCCGGTCGGCATAACGCTGCATGAGCAGGGAGGTCAATACGCCGGACATACCGAAGGCATGCAGCGTCCAGTCACTCGGGGTAAAGGGAAGCAGGATAATCCGGCTGCCGTACTCTCCAGGTATCAAGTCTGAATGGCTGACTACGGCAAGCAATACGACCACGAACCAGGCAATGGCATTCTTCCGCAGGCTTTCCCGGGTGAACAGATAGATGCCTGCACATACCGCATACGTCCAGCCGATAAGTCCGAGGATGCCCCACCAGCTTATCTGGAACGGTTTCCCGTTCATGTCCTTGTAGATGACGAGGAAGGCGAGCAGCAGCACGCCTGCTGTTTTCATTGCGGTGAAAAGGGTCTTTTTCGTTCCTTCCGCTTTGGGATATACCCCCCAGGTGAGGAAGAAACCGATGACCATCAGGATGGAAAACCATTGGTGCGATAGACCGCCTTCGATGCCTCCGCTGTTCAGTGAAAACAGTCCCATGGCAATCAGCGCCACTGTCCGCCAGAAGATATGGGCCACGACTTGCAGGGTGTTGTCTCCCTTTTTGTACCGGTTTTGTATGGCAAAGGATACGGACATGCCCATACAGAAAAGGAAAGCGGGGAAGATGGTGTCGGAGAATCCCATCATGTCTTCGTCCATCCTAGCATGCATCAGCCAGTGGGGGACGTTTTTCAGTCCGGGAATGTCGTTGACAAAGAGCATGAGGAACATGGTGAGTGCGCGGAATACGTCTACCGCGGCAACCCGTTGGGGTGTTAAGCTTTTCATGATAGATAATTTGTTTGGGGGTTTAGAACGCAAATATAGGAAACTATTTTTTCCGATGCTACTGCTTTGCAGGATTTCTTGCTATATTTGCATGAACTTTATGGTCATGGAAAGGAGATTGTTCACTTTTTGTTTTCTTGCCGTCGTGGTATGGCAAAGTGTGGTTTTTGCTGCCGGCACGCCCTCTTTTACTGCGCTGACGTCCTCTTTGGATGAGGCTATCGAGGCGCACCGGCACTATGTCGCCGTGCGTGAAGGACGCATTGCCCGGCTGAAGCGCCAAGTGCTGGATACCGATACCGCCAATATCTCTTTTTTTCGATGGAATGGGGAAATCTATAAGGAGTATAAGACATATATCTGCGATTCGGCCATCCATTATCTTCGTGTCAATCTGGATTGGGCAGAGCGTTATGGCCGGCAGGATGCGGTACTCGAAACAAGGCTGGAGCTTGCCCACCTGATGGCTTCGGCAGGTATGTACGAGGAGGCTGCCGAACTCTTGAGGCAGACGGACAAAGCTTCCCTTCCCTCCCATCTGCTGCCGGACTATTACAATGCCTGTCATAAACTTTACACAGAACTGAGTTTCTATACGCTGGACGATTCTTTCAAGAAGCATTATCAGGCTTTGGCTACCCATTATGACGATTCTTTGATGCAGGTACTTCTGCCTTCATCCTCCCTCTACCTGGAACGAAGAGAGGCGCGGGAGGCCGCTGCAGGCCATCCGGACGAAGCCTTGAGCATCAATGATACGCGTCTGGCACATGCCAAGCCCAATACTCCCGAATATGCGCTGGTGACCTATCAGCGCTCATTGCTCTACCGCCGGCTCGGGAACCGGGAGGAGGAGAAGCGCTATCTGGCTTTGTCGGCACTGACCGATATTCGCCTGAGCATCACAGACCATGCCTCACTCTGGAACCTGGCGGAACTTCTTTATGAGGAAGGGGATATGGAGCATGCCTACCGTTACATCCGTTTCTCGTGGGACGAAACCAACCGATACAACGCCCGTAGCCGCAGCCTCCAGACTGCCGGCATCCTTTCACTGATAGACCTCACTTATCAGGCCATGCGCGAGAAGCAGAATGACCGGCTCCGGCTGTACCTCTGGCTCATCAGCACTTTGATTGTGCTGTTGGTGGTGGCAGTGGGCTTTATCTACCGGCAGATGCAGCGACTCTCTGCCGCACGGAACAAACTGGAGCATGCCAACGAGCAACTGCAACTCTCAAACAACATCAAGGAGGAGTATGTGGGCCGTTTCATGAATCTCTGCTCCGTTTATATCAACCGGCTGGATACCTACCGGCGGATGGTCAACAAGAAAATCTCTGCCGGGCAGATGGAAGAGCTGCTGAAGATGGTGCGTTCCCGTGAGGTGCTGGACACCGGACTGAAGGAACTCTATGATAACTTTGATACTGCCTTCTTGCACCTTTTCCCCGATTTTGTCGATAAATTCAATGACTTGCTGCAGCCCGAAGAACGCATCGTGCTCCGTAAAGGCGAGTTGCTAAATACGGAACTCCGCATTTTCGCCTTGATTCGTCTGGGCATCGACGACAGTTCGCAGATTGCAGAATTCCTCCGTTATTCCGTAAACACCATCTATAATTACCGTGCCAAGGTGAAGAACAAGGCCCGCATTTCGCGCGAGGACTTCGAGATGCGGCTGATGCAGATACGCTGACAATACGTCAAACTGGCTTTTTGAATCCACTTTCTGCCTTTCTCTTCTTCTGATTATATTTCTGATTATTAGTTGTTTGTTTGTTCATGCTTCTTCACTCCTTCCACCTATTCCCGATTCGCCGGTACGAGGTGTTCTTATCTTTCCTAACTTTGGGGAAGCAAAAGCGAATATCGCAACTAATACTATAACCAAAATTATTGCCATGAAACATTTATTAGCGACAAGCATTTCCATCGCCTTGCTGTCTTTGGGCCTTGCGGGATGCGGTGAGAAACAAGCGACAAAAGAAGTAACTTCGGATGCATTCGTAACCATTCAGGGTCAGGACTTGATAAAGCCCGACGGTACCAAACTCTTCATCATGGGTACCAACCTGGGTAACTGGCTGAATCCGGAAGGATACATGTTCAAGTTCAACAAGACCAATTCCGCTCGTTTCATCAATGAGATGTTCTGCCAGCTGGTGGGACCGGACTTTACGGCCGACTTCTGGAAAGCATTCAAGGACAATTATGTAACGCGCGAGGACATCCGCTTCATCAAGGAGCAGGGTGCCAACACCATCCGCCTGCCTTTCCATTACAAAATGTTTACGGACGAGGACTATATGGGGCTGACTGCCGACCAAGACGGCTTTGCCCGCGTGGATAGCCTGGTAGAGTGGTGCCGCGAATCGGACTTGTACCTCATCCTCGACATGCATGACGCCCCCGGCGGACAGACGGGCGACAACATCGACGACAGCTACGGCTATCCCTGGCTGTTCGACAGCGAAGTCAGCCAGCAACTTTACTGTGACATCTGGCGCCGGATAGCCGACCACTACAAGAACGAACCGGTCATCCTCGGTTACGAACTCTTCAACGAGCCCATTGCCCCTTACTTCGAGAACATGGAGGAGCTCAACGGCAAGCTGGAAGATGTATATAAGAAAGGTGTAGCCGCCATCCGCGAGGTGGACAGCAACCACATCATCCTGCTGGGCGGTTCGCAATGGAACGGTAATTTCAAGCCTTTCAAGGACTCCAAGTTCGACGACAAGATAATGTACACCTGCCACCGTTACGGAGGCGAACCTACCCAAGCTGCCATCCAGACGATTATCAACTTCCGCGACAGTGTGAACCTGCCCATGTACATGGGTGAGATAGGCCACAATACGGACGAATGGCAGGCCGCTTTCTGCCAGACGATGCGCGAGAACAACATCGGCTATACCTTCTGGCCCTACAAGAAGATGGACGGTTCTTCTTTCGTCGGCATCACTCCGCCGGAGAACTGGGCAAACATCGTGTATTTCTCCGAAGCACTGCGTGCCACGTACAAGGAAATCCGTGAGGCACGTCCCGCGCAGGCCATGTCCCGCAAGGCGATGATGGACTTTATCGAGGCATGCAAACTGAAGAATTGTGTGGTTCAGGAGGGTTATATCCGGTCATTGGGAATGAAGTAGCGGGTACTGCCTCGCTGCAAACAGTACGTATCAAGTCCCAGAGGATGAGATGCCGGGACTTAGCATGAAAGAGGTAGGGACTGAGCTGTACACACCATAGGACTGAGAACCCAAAACATCCGGATGTTTTAAGGCAAAACATGGGGATGTATTGGGATAAAACATCCGGGTGTTTTGGGGTAAAACATGGGGATGTTTTGGACAACAACATCCGGATGTTATGGATACTCACTATACGGCTGTAAGGATTTCAGTTCCTATGTGTGGGGGGATAAGTCATATTCCCTTGTCTGCTGGGGATTGTCAATAGTACGGACTGATTATGAGTACTTACTTAAATTATATAACAACTTAAATTGTACAACAATGAAAAAAGTATTATTCGGTTTGGTTCTGGCTGCTGTCGCGCTGCCTCTTTCAGCCCAGCAGAAGCCCGTCTATCTGGACGCAAGCAAACCTATTGAAGAAAGAGTGGAAGACGCTTTGAGCCGTCTGACCCTGGAAGAGAAAGTGAAGTTGACTCATGCGCAAAGCAAGTTCAGCAGTGCGGGTGTACCCCGTCTGGGCATTCCCGATGTATGGACGGATGACGGCCCTCACGGTATACGTCCCGATGTGTTGTGGGACGAGTGGGAACAAGCCGGATGCACCAATGACTCCTGTGTGGCTTTCCCTGCCTTGACTTGTCTGGCAGCAACCTGGAACCCCGAAATGTCTCTCCTTTACGGACAGAGTATCGGTGAAGAGGCGCGCTACCGCAACAAATCGGTCTTGCTGGGCCCTGGTATCAATATCTACCGTACACCGCTCAACGGACGCAACTTTGAGTATATGGGTGAGGACCCTTATCTGGCCGGAAAGATGGTAGTGCCCTATATCCGGGGCGTGCAGCAGAATGGTGTGGCTGCCTGCGTGAAACACTTTGCCTTGAACAACCACGAAGTGAACCGTCACACCACCAATGTCATCGTGGACGACCGCGCCCTTTATGAAATCTATCTGCCTGCCTTCAAGATGGCTGTGCAGGAAGGTGGAGCGTGGAGCATCATGGGTGCCTACAACCTTTACAAAGGCCAACATCTTTGCCACAACCAATACACATTAAACGATATATTGAAGGGCGAATGGGGATTCGACGGCGTAGTCATTTCCGACTGGGGCGGCACGCACGATACTCGGCAAGCCATTACCAATGGGCTGGATATGGAATTCGGCAGTTGGACTAACGGACTTTCAAATGGTGCCAGCAATGCATACGACAATTATTATCTGGCGAATCCCTACCTGAACCTCATACGCGAAGGCAAGGTCGGTACTAAGGAGCTGGACGACAAGGTACGCCGCATTCTGCGCCTTATCTTCCGTACGGTGATGAATCCCGACCGTCCGTGGGGAAGTATGCTTTCTCCGGAGCATTACGAGGCTGCCCGCCGCATCGGCGAGGAGGGCATCGTACTGTTGCAGAACAAAGGCAATGTGCTCCCGATAGATTTGGACCAGACTAAAAAGATTCTGGTAGTGGGCGAAAATGCTATCAAGATGATGACTGTAGGTGGTGGCAGTTCTTCGCTGAAGGTGCAGCGTGAGCTTTCTCCGTTGGACGGTATCAAGCAGCGTGTGGCTGGCAAGGCTGAAGTGGTGTATGCTCGTGGCTACGTGGGCGATGCAAGCGGTGAGTATAATGGTGTGGTGACTGGACAGAACCTGAAGGATGACCGCACTCCCGAAGAACTGATAGCCGAAGCCGTGAAAGAAGCCCAGGATGCCGATTATGTAATCTTCATCGGCGGTTTGAACAAAAGCAACGGCCAGGACTGTGAGGATTCAGACCGTGAAGGTCTGGGTTTGTCTTACGGACAAGATGCTGTTATCTCTGCACTGGCAAAGGCAAACAAGAATCTGATTGTTGTCAACATTTCCGGCAATGCCATTGCCATGCCGTGGGTGAACGAAGTGCCTGCTATCGTTCAGGACTGGTATCTGGGTTCCGAAGCCGGTAGTGCTCTCGCCGCTATCCTTATGGGGGATGTGAATCCCAGTGGCAAGCTTCCGTTTACCTTCCCCGTGAAGTTGGAGGATTGCCCGGCCCACAGCCTGGGTGAATATACCGGCAAGCGGAGCAAGGACATCATCGACATCAAATACAATGAAAGTATTTTTGTAGGTTACCGTTGGGCCGATAAGCAGAAGAAGGTGAAACCGTTGTTCCCCTTCGGCCACGGTTTGAGCTATACCATTTTCGAGTATGGCAAGCCCACAGCCGACAGCAAGACCATGCAGGCCGACGGTACGCTGACCGTGAAGGTTTCTGTAAAGAATACCGGAGCGCGCGAAGGGCAGGAAGTTGTCCAACTGTACATCAGTGACAAGAAGTCCTCTCTGCCTCGTCCCGTCAAGGAACTGAAAGGTTTCCAAAAGGTGAAACTGGCTCCGGGCGAAACAAAGGAAGTCACATTTACCATTGATAAGGAGGCTCTTAGCTTCTTCGATGACACCCAGCACGCTTGGGTGGCCGAGCCGGGTAAGTTCGAGGCTGTCATAGCAGCTTCGGCAGCCGATGTGAAGGGAACGGTTCCTTTTGAATTGAAATGATGTAGGGAAATAAAGTTTCCTTTTAGGTTATTATCAAAGATAGTGTAGATGGAGGGTGTGGCCGTGAGGTTGCACCCTTTCTTTGTACTCTTTACAAGCCAATATGTTTTCTTATATTTCTGAGTTTCTTCGGGTTGGCTAAAGAAGATGCAGATATGCTGGATGTTAGAGTCAAAGCAGTGATGTTTTGTAGTAATGGGTGAGTTTTTACCGCCGTGTTTAGGCAGATTTTCATCTTTTATATTTATTTTTGCAGAAATCAATGTTTAATAAAACTATCATGAAGAAGTATTTAGCAGAAATGATCGGGACAATGGTTCTTGTCCTGATGGGATGTGGTAGTGCTGTCTTTGCCGGAAGTGCGGCGGGGGCGGTTAGTGCAGGTGTCGGAACGCTGGGAGTGGCTTTTGCTTTCGGCTTGTCCGTTGTGGCGATGGCATACGCTATCGGAGGAATCTCGGGATGTCATATTAATCCTGCCGTTACCCTGGGCGTTCTGTTGTCCGGCAGGATGAGCGGGAAAGATGCAGCCATGTATATGGTGTTTCAGGTTATCGGGGCGGTTATCGGTTCTGCCATTCTTTATGCATTGGTGTCTACGGGCGCTCATGGCGGTCCTACGGCTACCGGTTCCAATGGGTTTGCTGACGGAATGATGTTGCAGGCATTCATTGCAGAGGCTGTGTTCACGTTTATCTTTGTGCTGGTTGTCTTAGGTTCTACGGATTCCGAGAAGGGGGCGGGTAATCTTGCAGGATTGGCCATTGGTCTTACGTTGGTATTAGTGCACATTGTTTGTATTCCTGTTACGGGAACTTCTGTCAATCCTGCCCGTAGCATCGGTCCGGCACTGTTCCAGGGTGGCGAGGCTCTCTCTCAGTTGTGGCTGTTCATTGTAGCTCCGTTTGTGGGTGCTGCGCTGAGTGCCGTTGTATGGAAAGTGCTTGCTGCAAAAGAAGGTAAATAAATGCCGGCAGACAGTGCCTTAAGAAGAGGCGGCTGATGGCAGAAAACTTATAAAGGGAAGCCCTCCGTCCGAAACTTCAAAGTTTCGGACGGAGGGCTTCCTGTTCTTTCCTTATGCTTGCTATTTCTTGTGCCTTATTCGTACAGCGATTTGGCTATACCCATTTCCAGTCCACGAAGTTCTGCCAGTCCACGCAGGCGGCCGATACAGGAATAGCCGGGATTGGTTTTCTTCTTCAAGTCGTCCACCATCTGGTGCCCATGGTCAGGGCGCATTGGGATGGAGACGCCACGATGTTGCTGCAGTTCAAGGAAGGCTTTCATCACGTGATACATGTCCACGTCTCCTTCCAGGTGGTTGGCTTCGTAGAAGTTGCCTTCGGCGTCGCGTTGCGTACTGCGCAGGTGGACGAAGTTGATGCGGTCGGCAAACTGCTGCATGATGGCTGCACAGTCGTTGGCACTGCTTACACCGAGTGAGCCGGTGCAGAGGCAAAGGCCGTTGCTCTTGTTGGGAACAGCGTCAATCAGTGCCTGGAAATCGGCAGCACAGCTCATGATGCGTGGCAGGCCGAGGATGGAGCACGGTGGGTCGTCTGGATGGATAACGAGCATGACACCTGCTTCGTCGGCTACCGGAGTGATTTCTTGCAGGAAATAGATCAGGTTGGCACGCAGGCGTTCCGGAGTGATGCCTTTGTAGCGGTCCAGTTCCTGCTGGAACTGTTCCAGGGTGAAGCTTTCTTCTGAACCGGGAAGTCCGGCAATCATGTTGCGTACAAGCAGTTGTTTGTCTGCCTCCGTCATCTGTTCGAAGCGGGTACGGGCCTTGGTCTTTTCCTCGTCAGTGTATTCGGCTTCTGCACCGGGGCGATGTAGCAGGAAGAGGTCGAAGGCGATGAAGGCGGCACGTTCAAAGCGGAGGGCACGACTGCCGTCAGGTAGTTCGTAGGCGAGGTCGGTACGTGTCCAGTCCAGTACGGGCATAAAGTTGTAGGTGACAATGTGAATGCCGCATTTGCCCAGGTTACGCAAGCTCTCTTTATAGTTGTCGATATACTTCTGGAAGTCTCCGGTTTGGGTCTTGATATGTTCGTGTACGGGTACACTTTCTACTACAGACCAGCGCAGACCGACGGCTTCAATCATTTCTTTCCGTTTCTTGATTTCCTCTACTGTCCATATTTCCCCGTTTGGAATATGATGCAAGGCGTTTACAATGCCGGTAGCCCCGGCTTGTTTGATGTCCCAAAGGCTTACCGGGTCGTTGGGACCGTACCAGCGCCAGGTTTGTTCACAAAGAATCATGTTATTTATTGTTTGATGATTTGCAATTTACTATTTACATCGCGAATGCGTTGAACCCTCCGTCCACTACAGCCACCGTACCGGTGACAAAGCTGGAAGCATCGCTGATGAGGTATTGGATGGTTCCGCAAAGCTCTTCTGCACGGCCCATACGTCCGAAGGGAGTTTGGCGGATCACATCTTGCCCACGTTCCGTGTAGCTTCCATCCGGGTTCGTCAGCAGGGCACGGTTCTGCTCTGTGAGGAAAAATCCGGGTGCGATGGCATTTACACGAATACCTTCGCCAAACTTTTTGGCAACTTCTGTAGCCATGAAAGCTGTGAAATTGGAGATACCGGCTTTTGCGGCAGCATATCCGGCTACGCGCGTCATGGGGCGGAAAGCAGCCATGCTGGAGAAGTTGACAATAGCGCCTGCCTTCTGCTCCACCATTGGTTTGAGGAAGACTTGTGTAGGCAGTACGGTACCGGTCAGGTTTAATTCCAGCACCCGTTGGAATTCTTCTATCTTCAAATCGAAGAATGTACCCGTAGGCGCGATGGTGGCACCCGGCATATTTCCACCGGCTGCATTCAGCAGGGCATCTATGCGTCCATAGGTTTTCAGAATATCAGCCAGGTTCTGTTCCAGCAGTTCACGGTTCGTCACGTCGGTTGTCAGGAACATGGCTTCTCCACCGTTTGCCTTGATTTCTCTGGCAATCGGCGTCCCCTGTTTCTGCCTTGCGTCCTAAAACAACAACCTTTGCACCTTCTTCTGCCAGATGAAAGGCGATTGGCTTTCCCCAATACTCCCGTTCCACCGGTTATAACCACTACTTTGTTCTTGATGTCAAAATAAGTTTTTCAGATTCATTCATTAAAATTACGTTGTGTTTTATTTGATTAACATTGCAAAAATACGGAATAATCTGTTGCACTGCATTTACAATCGTACAGAAAATATGTGCTTATTGTTTAGGTGATGGACTTCTGTAATATCAATAAACTCTCCGGTCCCATATTGAACAGCAGGTCTATGATGCTCAAGTTGGGCAGAAACCCGAGTCTCTCTTGAAACACCTGATAATAAGGTTGTGGTGAGAATTCTGTATCTTCCAGGGCAAAATCCTTTTTCGGATGAATGCGTTCGCGGAAATCTGTCTCATGCGGAGCAAACTCAGTCCGGTATCCGGTAGTACGTGTCATATCCGGTTGCAAGTCTATCAAGGAACAGACGAGGTGGCAAAGTTCTTCGTTGAAATCGGCTAAAAATTCATATTTCTGTTCATAGAAGGGACGGAAGTCATCCTTGTAGTATTCGAAGAAGGGAGTGTGGTTATAGGCAGATTCTATGGCATTCCAGTGCAGATGCCTCCAGTTACCGTGGTCTGAAAT
>ENA-OPYT01000513-OPYT01000513.1-human-gut-metagenome-genome-assembly--contig:-NODE-513-length-11976-cov-3.491687_pt1 | contig 11976 bp, 12 predicted proteins | sample MGYA00242636_ERZ504480 | MGnify/ENA primary metagenome ERZ504480 (study PRJEB26092, sample SAMD00036228) | human gut metagenome | host: Homo sapiens | study: EMG produced TPA metagenomics assembly of...
ATCCCTGCCTTTGACAGGGATTATTTTTATAGTTGTATAGGCAGGAAAATTTAAGGAAGGGGAGAATAATAATAAAGCTATGCTGGTATAGAATGAATGTATTTAGTTAGTGTTTTATGGAGGAAAGAATGACTGTTGATTGTACTTACGGACTGAATTCGCAGCAGGCGGAAGCTGTTATTAATACCGAAGGGCCGATGCTGATTATGGCAGGCGCAGGCAGCGGCAAAACCAAAGTGCTTACCTGCCGCGTGGCCAACCTTTTGCAAAAGGGCGTGCGCCCGTACCGCATTTTGGCAATTACCTTTACCAACAAGGCTGCCGCCGAAATGCGCGAGCGCGTAAACAATATGAGCGGCCCGGCTGCCAAGGATGTGTGGCTGTTTACCTTCCACGCTTTTTGCGCGCGTTTTTTGCGTATGGAAATAGATAAGCTGCCCGGGTACGGCGGCAATTTTGCCATTTATGATACAGCCGACAGCCAGAACCTTATTAAGCAGATTTTAAAGGAAATGAACCTTGACGATAAACGCTTTCAGCCTTCGGGCATTTTGTCGCGCATCAGCAATGCCAAAAACGCTTTGCAGGACGCAGCGGCTTTTGCGCGCCAGGCAGGCGATTTTTACGAGCAGAAAGTGGCGGATATTTACAGCCGTTACGAACAGAAACTGCAGTTAAACAACGCACTTGATTTTGACGACCTTTTAATGCTTCCATTAAACTTTTGCAGGAAAACAAAGAAGTGCGCGAAAAATATCAGGACCGTTTTGATTATCTTTTGGTAGACGAGTATCAGGATACCAACCATGCGCAGTACCTTTTAACAAAGTTTCTGGCTGCCAAGCACCGCAACATCTGCGTTGTGGGCGATGCTGACCAGAGCATTTACGGCTGGCGCGGCGCCGATATTCAAAACATTCTGGACTTTGAAAAAGATTACCCCGATGCCAAAGTAATTAAGCTGGAACAGAACTACCGCAGCACGCAGATTATTCTGGACGCTGCCAACGCGGTTATAGAAAACAATACCGGCCGCAAGCCAAAGAATTTGTGGACGGAAAACAAAAGCGGCGCCGATATTATTTATTTTCAGGCGGTGGACGAGCGCGACGAAGCACGCTTTGTAATTGAGCAGCTGCAGAATTTGCAGCGCACCGAAAACAAAAAGCTGGGCGATATGGCAATTTTGTACCGCACCAACACGCAGAGCCGTATTTTTGAAGAAATGCTGATTAAAAGCGGCATCAGCTATAATATGGTAGGCGGGCTTAAATTCTACGAGCGCAAGGAAATTAAAGACATTATTGCCTATCTGCGCGTAATTTTTAACCCGGCCGATTCGCTGAGCCTGCTGCGCATTATCAACGTGCCGAAGCGCGGCATTGGCGACGCTTCGCTGGCAAAAATTCAGGCTTATGCCGCTGCCAACAATGTAAGCTTGTTTGAGGCTGTTTCCAACGCTGCGGCAATTGACGGTTTAAGCAGTCGCTTTGTAAGTAAGCTTGACGATTTGGCAGGCATTATTTTTGAACTGATGAATCTTGCCGGTGAAGCGCCGGTTGAAGATTTGATTGACCGTGTGCTGCGCGATACCGGCTACCTTGAAGAACTGGAAAACGAGCGCACTCCGCAGGCGCAGAGCCGTATTGACAACCTGCACGAATTAATCAGTGTGGCGCAGGAATTTGCGGCATCCGAAGAAGAAAATAATCTGGAAAACTTTTTGGCGCATGTTGCGCTGGTAAGCGATATTGACGATACGGAACTGGGCGAGGACGCCATTACCTTAATGACGCTGCATTCTTCCAAGGGGCTGGAGTTTTCCGGTAGTGTTCCTTGTGGGCATGGAAGAAGGGCTGTTTCCGCATGCGCGCACGCTGATGGACGAAACGGAAATTGAAGAAGAACGCCGCCTGTGCTATGTAGGCATTACACGCGCCAAAGAAAAACTGTTTTTAAGCAGCACCAAAATGCGCACCATTTACGGCAACACGGTAACTTATCCGCCTTCCCGCTTTTTGCAGGAAATTCCCGCGCGTTTGGTGAAAACCATTAAAAGGCAGGAACGTTTCAGCGCGCTGGAGAACTTTAAACAGGTAAGCGAAAAATACAGCGCAAGGCCGCAGAAGCCTGCAAGCACTTTTAACCCGCACAGCTTTATGCCGCAAAAACCGGCTGCCGCCGCAGGAGGCACGGGCACGCGCTTTAATACCGGCGACAGGGTAAGCCACAGCAAATGGGGCGAAGGCATGGTTGTAAGCGTTAAAGACAGCCCGGACGGGCAGGAAGTAAAGGTTGCCTTTGCAGGTGCCGGTGTGCGCAGTCTGCTTACCAAATATGCGGTGCTGAAAAAATTGTAAGTTTTAAGCGGAGGGCATTATGGATTTAGAACGTGCGCAAGCACTGGACGAAGCGCAGAAACTGCGCAGGGAAATACGCCATCACGAATTTTTATATTATGTACTGGATGCGCCGGAGATTACCGACGCCGAATATGACGCTTTAATGCGCCGTTTGCAGGAGCTTGAGCGTGCATATCCTGACGATGTGCCGCCCGATTCCCCTACTCGCAGGGTTGGCGGCAAGGTAAGCCCGGAGTTTACCGAAGTGCGCCATATGACGCCGCTGCTTTCTCTGGGCAACGCCTTCAGCGACGAAGAACTTGCTGCGTTTGACGCGCGTGTAAAAAGCGGCCTGCCCGAAGGCAGCGAGGTGGAATATGTTTTTGAACCGAAAATTGACGGCCTTGCCTGCAGCCTGATTTACGAAAACGGCCGCCTGGTACGTGCTGCAACCCGCGGCGACGGCGAAGTTGGCGAAAACGTAACCGCCAATGTGCGCACTATCCGTTCCATTCCGCTGACGCTGAACGTTAAGGAAGGCGAAGAAGTGCCGGAACTTTTGGATGTGCGCGGCGAAGTTTACATGCCACGCCACGCTTTTATGAAGCTGAACGAGCAGCGCAGCGAAGCGGGCGAAAACGAATTTGCCAATCCGCGCAACGCGGCGGCGGGCAGCCTGCGCCAGCTTGACCCAAAAGTAACGGCAAGCCGCCAGCTGAGCTTTTTTGCCTACGGCGTGGGCGCAGGGCATAAGGATAAACATTCCGCCAGCCTTGCCATGCTGCACGATTACGGCTTTAAGGTAAGCGAAGGCTATGACGTTGTAAAAAATATCAATGAAGCGATTGCCAAAATAAAGGATTTTGCGGCCAAACGCCAAAGCCTTGCCTACGATACGGACGGCGCGGTAATTAAGGTTAACGCCGTGTACCAGCAAAACATTTTAGGCGCAACCGGCAAAGACCCGCGCTGGGCCATTGCCTTTAAATTCCCGCCGGAACAGGCAGAAACAAAACTGGAGGACATTATCATTCAGGTTGGGCGCACGGGCGTACTGACGCCGACGGCGGTGCTGACCCCTGTAAAACTTTCCGGCAGCACCATCAGCCGCGCAACGCTGCATAATGAGGACTTCATCCGCAGCAAGGATATCCGCATCGGCGACACGGTTGTTATTAATAAAGCCGGCGAAATTATACCGGAAGTGCTGCATGTGGTGAAGGAAAAACGCACCGGCGCTGAACAGGAATTTTTTATGCCCGCCGAATGCCCGGAATGCGGGTGGAAAACGGAACGGCTGAACGGTGAGGCGGCAATACGCTGCACTAATCCGCACTGCCCGGCGCTGGGGCGCGAAGGGCTGATTCACTTTGCTTCCAAAGGTGCAATGGATATCGACGGCTGCGGTCCGGCAGTTATCAATCAGCTGTTGGATAACGGGCTTATCAGCGACCCTGCCGACCTGTACCTTTTGGTTAAGCCGCAGCTTACGGCGCTGGAACGCATGGGCGACAAATCGGCAGATAACCTTTTAAACGCCATTGCCGAAAGTAAAAAGCAGAACCTTGACAGGCTGCTGTTCGCGCTCGGCATCCGCCATGTGGGCGCAAAGGTGGCAAGGCTTTTAGCACTGCACTTTGGCAGCATGGAAAAACTGATGGCGGCGGAAACGGACGAAATTGCCGCCATTGAAGATATTGGCCCGAAGATTGCCGAAAGCGTGGTAACGTATTTTGCTTCGCCGGTGAATATTGATTTGATTGAACGGCTGAAAGAGCTTGGCCTTAACATGGAAATGGAAGCGGCGGAACTTGATACGGCGCACCCGTTTTACGGCAAAACCATGGTGTTTACCGGCACCATGCCAACGCTGGACCGCGCAACGGCACAGACCATGGCGCAGCAGGTTGGCGCGAAGGTTACGGGCAGCGTAAGCAAAAAAAATCCGATTACGTTGTTGCCGGTGCGGAAGCAGGCAGCAAGCTGACGAAAGCGCAGCAGCTGGGCGTAACCGTTATCGATGAAGCAGAGTTCCTGCGCCTTTTGGGCGAGCGCGGCGGCGAAGCCGGAAATGACGCGAGCCCCGAGAATGAAGCGGCAAAACCGGAGCAGGGCGAAGAACAGAGTTTGTTTTAAAGCGGTGATATTATGAAAACATTTTATAAAATTTTAGCAATGTTGGCGCTTGTCCTGTGCTTTGCAGGCACGGCACTGGCGGTAGAAAAAGAAGTAAGCAGCATTGACGCTATCGATATGGGCGTTGCCGATACCGGCGAAACGCATTTTACCAATACAGATGCCGAAATTACCGAATGCACGCAGCCCTATACCGTGGCTGTGCTGCCGTATGTTGATGTATCCGGCCTTGAAGGGCGCAGCCGCGAAATGGCGGTGAACTCCGTTAAAGAAGCGCTGGAAACCAAATATCCCGGCAAAAAGAAAAGCATTACCCAAATTATAGGCAATAACGCCGTGCAGAAAGCGCTTTTGGCGCATCCGTTTGAAAACGCCGAAGTGCCGACGCTTGAAGAACTTGTTGCCGTTGGCAAAGCCTGCGGTGCGGACAGGGTGCTGTTTATAAGCCTTTTGCCCGTGCGCGAAAAGGAAACGGGCTTTATGGTTATTGTAGGCTCGCAAACCTACAGCGCCGTGGTAACGATGAAATTAAAATGCGTCGATGTAAACGAAGAACGCTTTTTGTTTAACCAGAATGTGGAAAGCATCGGCTCGTCCAGCTCCATTAACTTTTGGAAAATCGGCGAACCGAGCCGAGCCAAAGCTGTTAAACGCGGCGTTGAGGACTGCATGCGCAACTTTTTAACGTCATTTGAATAAACAATCTGCCTCCGTAAAGGTTTTGTGGGGGCATTTTTGCTGTCTGGCAGCATTAAGCATTTATTTTACGCAATTTTATTTAGCTAAGGCTTACCAAAATACTGCACAAGACTGGTACTGTGTGGTATAATAAAACAGGTTATTGATAAAATTCATCATAAATTTTTTAGGAGGCGTACTAATGAAGGTAACAGTAAAAGATGTTGAACACATCGCCGGGCTTTCCCGTTTAACGATTCCGGAAAGCGAAATGGAAAAATTTACCGAACAGTTTAACCAAATCCTCAATTATGCCGATATTCTGGAAAAGATTGATACGGAAGGCATTGAGCCGACCCCGTACGTACTGCCGATAAGCAACGCATTCCGCGAGGATGTTGTAAAACCGGGCGTATCCCACGAGGACGCGCTGAAAAACGCGCCTGCCGTATACAACGACGGCTTTAAAGTACCGCGCGTAATCGAATAACAGAAGGAGGAACAACTGTGGATTTATATAAATTAACAGCCCACGAACTGCATGACAAGCTGGTTAAAAAAGAAATCAGCTCCGTGGAGCTTACCGAAAACGTATACAGCCGCATTGACGAAGTTGAAGATAAAGTACAGGCTTATGTAACTTTAGATAAAGAAAACGCACTGGCACAGGCTGCCAAGGTTGATGCCAAAATTGCTGCAGGCGAAGAAATCGCTCCGCTGGCAGGCATTCCCGGTGCAATTAAAGACAATATCTGCACCAAAGGACTTTTAACCACCTGCTCCAGCAAAATGCTGGCCAATGTTGTGCCTATTTATGATGCGCACGTTATCAGCAAACTGCGTGCGGATGACGCCATTTTTACCGGCAAAACCAATATGGACGAATTTGCAATGGGCTCTACCACCGAAAGCTCTTACTTCCATAAAACCTACAATCCGTGGAACCTGGAACGCGTACCGGGCGGTTCTTCCGGCGGCAGCGCAGCTGCTATTGCCGCTGGCGAAGCTATCTGGAGCCTTGGCTCCGATACCGGCGGTTCCATCCGCCAGCCGGCTTCTTTTAACGGCTGCGTTGGCATTAAACCGACTTACGGCCGTGTAAGCCGTTACGGCTGCGTTGCGTTTGCTTCCTCTCTTGACCAGATTGGGCCTATTACCCGCGACGTTACCGACGCTGCAACTGTTTTAAACTGCATCTGCGGCAAGGATGAGCACGATTCCACTTCCCTGCCGGTTGATGTGCCTGACTTTACCAAAGCGCTGCGCGCCGACGTTAAAGGCCTGCGCATCGGCCTGCCGAAAGAATACTACGGCGAAGGCGTTGACGCCAAAGTTAAAGCCGAAATTGAAAAAGCCGTTAAAAAATACGAAGAACTCGGCGCTGAAATTGTTGATGTTTCGCTGCCGCATACCGAATATGCAGTAATTACTTACTATATCATTGCTCCGGCAGAAGCAAGCGCCAACCTTGCACGTTATGACGGCGTGCGCTACGGCTTCCGCGCTGCCAACGCCACAAGCGCGCCGGAAATGACAAGGCTGAGCCGCACCGAAGGTTTTGGCCCTGAAGTACGCCGCCGCATTATGCTTGGCACCTACGTTTTAAGCAGCGGTTACTACGACGCTTATTACAAAAAAGCAATGCAGGTTCGTACCCTTATCCGCCGCGATTTTAACGAAGCGTTTGAAAAATGCGACGTGCTGCTGACCCCGACTTCTCCTGTTGTTGCTTATCCGGTTGACGGCAAAATGGACCCGCTTTCCATTTACATGCTGGACGTAACCACCATTCCCGTAAACATGGCAGGCCTGCCGGGTATTTCCATTCCGTGCGGCTTTGCAGACGGTATGCCTGTCGGCATGCAGCTTATTGGCAAAGTTCTGGACGAAGAAACCGTGCTGCGCGCAGCCTACACCTTTGAACAGGCTACTGACTTCCATAAAGCAATGGCACCGCTGGGAGGTAACAAATAATGAAAAACTATATTACAGTTATCGGCCTTGAAGTACATGCCGAATTAAAAACCAAAACCAAAGCCTTCTGCTCCTGCTCCACCGAGTTCGGCAGCACGCCTAACACCCACGTTTGCCCCGTGTGCCTCGGCATGCCTGGCGCACTGCCGGTGCTGAACAAACAGGTTGTTGAATTTGCCATCCGTACGGGCCTTGCACTGGGCTGCGAAATTCAGAAATTCAATAAATTTGACCGTAAAAACTACTTTTACCCCGACCTTGCCAAAAACTACCAGATTTCTCAGTTTGACCAGCCGGTTTGCCTCGGCGGCCATATTGACATTGAAGTTGACGGCGTGCCCAAACGCCTTGGCATTACCCGCATTCACATGGAAGAAGACGCAGGCAAGCTGAACCACAGCGGCGCTACCATCAGCACTTCCGATTTTTCTTCCGTAGACTACAACCGTGCCGGCGTACCGCTTCTGGAAATCGTTTCCGAACCGGATATGCGCAGCGCCGAAGAAGCACGCGCTTATATGGAACAGCTGAAAGCAGTTTTGGAATACATTGACGTTTGCGACTGCAAAATGCAGGAAGGCAGCCTGCGCTGCGACGCCAACATTTCCATTATGCCGGAAGGCGCCAAAGAATTCGGTACCCGCGCCGAAATTAAAAACCTTAACTCCTTCCGCGCACTGGTACGCGCCATTGAATACGAAGTTGAACGCCAGAAAGCAATTCTTGAAGACGGCGGCCATGTAGTACAGGAAACCCGCACCTGGGACGAAGCCAACGGCGTAACCCTTTCCATGCGCAGCAAGGAAGAAGCACACGACTACCGTTACTTCCCTGAACCTGACCTTGTACCGGTTGAAATTGACGACGCCTGGATTGAACGCGTACGCGGCGAACTGCCGGAACTGCCGGCACAGCGTTTGCAGCGCCTTGTTGAAAAACACGGCCTACCGAAATATGACGCTTCCTTAATCGTTGCTACCAAAGCCATGGCAGATTATTTTGACGCTGCCTGCGCAAACAGCAAGGATGACAAAGGCGTATCCAACTGGCTGCTGGGCGATGTTTCCGCATATCTTAATGCTGAAAACATTACCATTGAACAGTTCCCGGTTAAACCGGAAAACCTTGGCGAACTGGTAACTTTAACCAAAGACGGCGTACTGAGCAGCAAGCTTGCTAAAAAAGTATTTGCCGAAATGCTGAAAAACAGCGATAAAACTCCGAAACAGCTTGTTAAGGAGCTTGGCCTTGAACAGGTTAGCGACGAAGGCGCCATTGCCGCTATCGTTGACGAAGTGCTGGCAGAAAACCCGCAGTCCGTTGCCGACTACAAAGCAGGCAAAGATAAAGCTATCGGCTTCCTTGTTGGCCAGGTAATGAAAAAATCCCGCGGCAAAGCCAACCCGGGCATGGTTAACAAACTGCTGAAAGAAAAAATGCAGTAAGGAGCGCACATGAAACGCGATTTTGAATTTGAGGGCAGCGGCTTCGGTTATCTGTGGCTTTGCATATGGACAACCGTGCTGACCGTTATTACCTGCGGTTTGTTCTTTCCGTGGGCATACAGCGCGCAGCAGCGCTGGATTTGCAGCAACACCTACGTTAACGGCAGGCAGCTGCGTTTTGAAGGAACAGGCTTCGGCTTCTTCTTTCAGTGGCTGCTGATTATGGTGCTGACAACCATTACCTTCGGCATTTACATTCCGTGGGGCTATTGCCAGTTTAAACGCTGGGAAACCCGCAACACCGTATTTGCGGACTGAAAACTAAAAAAGTTATGACAAACATTAAAACGGCAGGCGTAAAAGCCTGCCGTTTTTGCGTAAGTAGGAATATTGATTGGCATTATAAAATGAATGGCACAGGTGCCTTTTGCGTGTTACAATAATTGTAATATAACGGCAGAAAGGGGCGGCGTTATGCTGCGTCATATTAAATATTTTCAGGCAGTAGCAAAATACAATAGTTTTTCAGAAGCGGCAGAAGAATGCCATATTTCGCAGTCTGCAATATCGCAGCAGGTTAAAGCGTTGGAAAACGAACTTGGCTTTTTGCTGCTTAAAAGAAAGAACCGCAAATTTGAACTGACGGAAGCAGGTGAATTTTTTTATAAAAAAAGCCTTGTACTGATAAACGATTACGAACGGATATGCGCGCAGGCGGCGCAGATAGCACGTCAAGGTGGGCAGGTTTTGCGGCTGGGGTATCTGGCGGCTTACGGCGGCGGTGAATTTTACCGTGCGCTGGCAGAATTTGCGCAAAGTTATCCCGATATAGAAGTAAAAATAACAGGCGGTACGCACGAAAAGCTGTTTCAGCTTCTGCGGACAGGCGAAGCAGACCTTGTTTTTAGTGATCAACGCCGTGCGTTTTCGGCAGAATATGCTAATCTTGTTCTTGCCGTAAAGCCCTGTTTTATAGAAATTTCTACTCGCAGCCCTTTGGCGGCACTGGATAAGGTAAGCCTTGATGATTTGAAAAACACGCCCTGTATTTTAGCGGCGGCAGGTGCAGAACAGGAAACGGAAGCCGCTTATTGGCACGACGTTATCGGTGTGCAGGGCGAATTTATTTTCGCCGCAGGTGCGGAAGAAGTCGATATGCTTGTTATCACCGGCAGGGGTTATAAAATATGTACCGAAGCGGCAAGTGCTGGAAAACAGGATATGCGCCGCATTCCGCTTATGCGCGGTGATGAAGCCGTTACGCAGACGCTGTGCGCTTTTTGGAAGAAGAATAACGCTAATTTTACGCATGAGTTTGCCGGTATTTTAAAAGGCTGTTTTTAAAATGATAAATTCGCATAAGAAAAACTTGTTTTAAATGCGGCTTAACTTGAATTGATTGATAAGTTATCCTTTTTTATAATATCAGTAAGGACGATATGTAAGGAGGACAACAAAATGGCAAAAGAAGTAATGCTTTTAACAGGCGCAGGGCAGATAGGCATGGCTATTGCGCGCCGCATGGGTTACGGCAAAAAGATTGTTGTAGGCGACAAGCATATGGAAAACGCCGAAGCCGTCTGCAAAATTATGAATGAAGCAGGTTTTGACTGCGTAGCGGTGGAGATGGATTTAGCGTTGCGCAAATCTATACAAAATATTATTGCTGAAGCACGGAAATACGGCGAAATCAAAATGCTGGTCAATGCGGCCGGAGTATCGCCAAGCCAGGCACCGGTTGAAGCAATTTTAAAGGTAGATTTGTACGGTACGGCAGTGCTGCTGGAAGAAGTTGGCAAAGTAATCGCTGCTGGCGGCGTTGGCGTAACTATCAGCAGCCAGTCCGGACACCGTATGCCGCAGCTTACGGCAGATGAGGACAGGCAGCTTGCCACAACACCGGTGGAAGAACTGCTTGGGCTGCCACTTTTGCAGCCGGGTAATATCCGCGATACTTTGCACGCATACCAGCTTGCTAAACGCTGCAATGAAAAGCGCGTAATGGCAGAAGCGGTAAACTGGGGCAGGCGTGGTGCACGCGTAAATTCTATATCGCCAGGCATTATTGTTACGCCGTTGGCACTTGACGAGTTTAACGGGCCGCGCGGAGATTTTTATAAGAACATGTTTGCTAAATGCCCGGCAGGGCGGCCAGGTACGGCTGACGAAGTGGCAAATGTAGCAGAACTTTTAATGTCGGACAAAGGCGCATTTATTACAGGCGCAGATTTTTTGATTGACGGCGGAGCAACGGCATCTTATTTTTACGGACCGTTACAGCCGGATAAAAACTAAAAACGCATAAAAACAAATGGCAGGCGTAAAAGCCTGCCGTTTTTGCGTGCGGGTGCTATTTTATTGTAAGCCCATGGCGTATTCCAGTTCCTTAATTTTTGCGTGTCCGCATCCGTCAGTATAAGGCTGTATGCTATGCGTCAGTGGCAAAAGGTCTTTTTGTTAACTACCTTGCGTGTAGGCTTTTTAAAAGGTGCTGGTCGGGCAGGGCTAAAATAAAGACAGATATTACCGGCAAAAAATATTTAAAATATAAAAGAATAAAATTGTAAATTTTGCCGGTAATGTGTTATACTTTAAATATAGTTAATTAAGTTGGGAGGCGGGCAAATGCAGTATCTTTCGGCAGCAGAAGCGGCAAAAAATGGAAAATTTCCGAGCGCAGCGTTCGCAATTACTGTGCTAAAGGGCGAGTAGAAGGCGCGGTTTTGAAAGGTAAAACGTGGAAGATTCCCGCAGATGCGGAAAAACCTCAGCGCATCAACACTAAAACTGCAAAGGCGCAAACTTTGCTGGAGATTTTGCAGTATGAAAAGGCTGCCAAATACAGCGGCGGTATTTACCATAAAACGCAGATTGAAATGACGTATAATTCCAATCATATTGAAGGAAGCCGCTTAACGCATGACCAGACCCGCTATATTTTTGAAACCAATACTATAGGTGTAACGGGCGAAGCGGTTAATGTAGATGATGTTATTGAAACAGCCAATCACTTCCGCTGTATTGATTTTATTATTGAACACGCCAAAAGTGCGCTTACAGAAAAATGATAAAAAGCTGCATTTAATGCTGAAAACAGGCACCAGCGATGCGCGGCAGGAGTGGTTTGCCGTCGGTGCATACAAAAAAATGCCTAACGAGGTAGGCGGCATGGCAACGGCGCTGCCGGAAGATGTTGCTGCTGAAATGCAGGCGCTGCTGGCGGCGTATAGTGCCCAAAAAAGCAAAAACGCTGGAAGATATTTTGGAATTTTCACGTACGGTTTGAAAGGATACATCCGTTTCAGGATGGCAATGGCCGCGTCGGCAGACTGATTATGTTTAAGGAATGCTTAAAATACGGCATTGTTCCATTTATCATTGAAGATAATTTAAAAATGTTT
>ENA-OPYT01000514-OPYT01000514.1-human-gut-metagenome-genome-assembly--contig:-NODE-514-length-11920-cov-2.945476_pt1 | contig 11920 bp, 10 predicted proteins | sample MGYA00242636_ERZ504480 | MGnify/ENA primary metagenome ERZ504480 (study PRJEB26092, sample SAMD00036228) | human gut metagenome | host: Homo sapiens | study: EMG produced TPA metagenomics assembly of...
CGTCGACGACCGTGGCGTAAGCGTCGCGCACGGCCGGCATAAGCTCGGGAACCGCTTCCATGTTGGCCGGCACGCCGGCGTCATCCAAACGCAGCGCGTCGGACAGCGCGGCGCGGCCTCGAACAGGGGCGTGAAGCCCAGTCGCGGCTCACGCCCTTCAGCGTGTGGGCTCCGCGATAGGCCTCGGGAAGGTCGCCCGCCTCAAGAGCGCTTTCCAACGTCTGCATCGATGTGTCCTGCAAAAAGATCTTCGCGAACTTCTCGATGCGCTCGTCGGTAAGCAAGCGTCCGCGCACGGTTTCCAAATCGCCGCCCATGGCAGCGTAAGCAATCTCCAACGACATCTCGGTCTCCTTTTATCCCTTGGGTGACAGTCTACTGGTCGGATTCGTCTCTGTCGATGCCCGAGAGCGCCGTATGCGCCCCTTCAAGCAACAAATCTCGCTCTTCCTCGTCTAAATCGCTGTAAAACACGTACCCGCTGCGGCCGCCGCGCTTCTTGTGGTACAGCGCCACATCGGCCCGGCGGAACAGCTCATCGTAGTCGCGCACATCGCTGCCGGCAATGGCCACGCCCATGGAAACCGACAACGGGAAGCCCTCGAAGTCGCCCTCGAGCGACCGATGGATGCGGTCGATCAGCGGACGCGGATCGACGGGACATTCCATGCACAAGAGGAACTCATCGCCCCCCACACGGGCCACGACGTCCTCGCCGCGCACGCTTTCCTGCAGGCGCTCCGCGAAGTGCTTCAGCACGCGATCGCCGAATTGGTGGCCGTAGGTGTCGTTGGCCTGCTTGAAGAAATCCAGGTCGCACAGCGCCAGCACATGGCGGTCGCGATGACGGTCGCACGCCTCCCCCGAGCCCAAGCGCTCGGCGATGATCTTGCGGGCGAAGGCGCCGTTGACCACTTCCGTCAGCGGATCGTGATAGGCTTTGAACTGCAGGTCGATCAGCTCGGCCTGGCGATCGTCGACATCGATGAGCTTGCCGATCGAGCCCAGGTAAACCGGATCGGACGGCCCCGACCACAGCGCGCGGGCCAGCACATGGAACCAACGCAGCTCGTCGCCCACGGTGGCTTCCATCTCCATATCGATCACCGGATCATCAATGGTGGTGGCACGAAGAAGACGGCTGAGCTTCTCCAGGTTCTCCTTGCCGAACGTCGCGCAGAAGGCCTCGTCGTTGTAGGGATCCATGACAATTTCGGGCAGATCGAGCTTGTGATCGCTCCAGTCGGACAGCACGATCATCGGCGGCTCTTCGGTGAACTCGAACTGCACTTCGTTGCTCATGGAAGCGAAGAAATGGTACTTCATGCGCTCGTAGTCGAGCAGCTCGAGAGTGCGGCTCGAGGCCTCGGCGTCGCCGTTATCCAGCGTCGCCTCGGACAAATGCAACGAGTCAATCGAAATCTCGCGGCCCGTGATGCCGTGGTTCAGGCGCTTCTCCAAATCACCCGCCACCGCCGTCAGGCATTCCAGAATAAGCGGGTTGAACGCGCCGCACTCCCCTTCGCGAATCATGCGCAGGGCCTCTTCGTGGCTGAACGGCGGCTTGTAAACGCGGCGACTCGTAAGGGCGTCGTACACATCGGCCAGGGCAACTACCTGGGCCGATATGGGAATGTCGTCACCCACGAGGCCATCGGGGTACCCCCGGCCGTCCCAGCGCTCATGGTGTCAGCGGCAGATGTCCCGCGCGACCTTCACTAGCTTCTCGTCCTTGTACAGCTCCAGATCGTCCAGCATATCGGAGCCCACGGCGGAGTGGGTCTTCATGATGGCGAACTCTTCGTCGGTGAAACGGCCCGGCTTGTTCAGAATCTCCTCGGGGATGGCGATCTTGCCGATGTCGTGCAAGCTGGAGGCCATCGTGATAAGCGAGATGTCCTCGGTGGTCAGCGGATACTGATCGGTCAGGCGCATGAGCTGCGTCAAGATCATCTCGGTCATGGCCTGCACATTCAGCACGTGCATGCCGCTTTCGCCGTTGCGGAACTCCACGATGTGCGACAAGATGTACACCATGAGGTTGTTGGACTTCTCGCGCTCGTACACCTGGTCGGCCACCATGCCCATGAGCGTGCGCTGCTTCTGGTACAGCATGAGCGTGTTCATGACGCGGCGGCGGACGATGTTCACGTCGTAGGGGCGGTTGATGAAGTCGGTCACGCCCAGCTCGTAGGCGCGTTCGATATAGGCGGCGTCGGACTCGGCGGACACCATGATGACCGGGATGTCCTTGATCCAGCCGTTTTTATTCATGACCTCCAGCACGTCGAAGTCGTTCATCTGCGGCATGACATAATCGAGCAGCACGAGCGATATGCCCGCGCCCTCTTTCTGCAACGCCGCCACGGCCTGCTTGCCGTCCTCCGCCTCGATGATGCGGTAGGCATCGCCGATCATGTCGGCAAGCAGTGCGCGATTCAGCATCGAGTCATCAACGATGAGGATCGTCTGCTTCTCACTCAAGCTCGTAATGATGGCTCTCGCCCCCTTTCGAATGCGGCGCGCTTAGTAGCGGCTGTCGAAGATGCGCTTGGTCTTCTTCTCGGAACGCGGCAGCTCGCCCATGGGCACGCCCTTCGCCTCCGGCGTGCAGCCGAGCTTCGCCTTGAAGATGAGCGCGAGCTCCTCCTCGCAGCGCGCCAGCGCCTCGCCTTCAAGCGGCGTCTCGAACAGCACGGTGAGCACGTCGTGGCCATCGACGGCCTCGATCATCACCTGGTATTCGGAGCTGGTGCCGTCGGTGGCCTTGATGACCTCCTCCACCTGGGCCGGGAACATGTTGCAGCCCTTCACCTTGAACATATCGTCGGTGCGCCCGGTGAGCGTGGCGATGCGCGGATGGCGGCTGCCGCAGGCGCAGGTGCCGGGCACGATGCGCGTGAGGTCGTGGGTGCGGTAGCGGATGAGCGGCGCGCCCTGCTTGCGCAGCGTGGTGAGCACGAGCTCGCCCTCCTGGCCGTCGGGCAGCACCTCGCCGGTTTCGGGATCGACGATCTCGATGTAGACGAAGTCGTCCCAGATGTGCATGCCGTCGTGAGCGTCGCAGGAAATGCCGATGCCCGGGCCGTACACCTCGGTGAGGCCGTAAATGTCGTAAATCTCGATGCCCAGCTCGTCCTGAATGCGGTTGCGCATCTTCTCGCCCCAGCGCTCGGAGCCGATGACGCCCTTCTTCAGGTGAATCTTGTCGCGCAGGTTGCGCTTGGTGATCTCCTCGGCGAGAAGCAGCGCGTAGGAGCTGGTGGCGCAGATGACCGTGGACTTCAAATCCTGCATCATCTTCAGCTGCTTCTCGGTGTTGCCCGGCCCCATGGGAATGGCCATGGCGCCCAGGCGCTCGGCGCCCAGCTGGAAACCGATGCCGGCCGTCCACAGGCCGTAGCCCGGGGTGATTTGGATGCGGTCGAGCGGGGTGATGCCCGCCATCTCGTAGCAGCGGGCGAACTGCGTGGCCCAGTCGATGACGTCCTGCTGGGTGTAGGGGATGATAACCGGCGTGCCCGTGGTGCCCGAGGAGCTGTGGATGCGCACGACTTCCTCGTCGGGCACCGCCTGCAGCCCCAGCGGATACACCGCGCGTAGGTCATCTTTCTCAGAGAAGGGCAGCTTTTCGAAGTCGGCCTGGGTGCGCACGTCCGTCACATCGATGCCCTCGAACTTCTTCGCGTAGAACGGCGACCGCTCCTTAATGGTGGCCAGCTGATTGGTGATAAGCTCAAGCTGCTCTTTCGTCATTTCCATGGGCGCGCATCTCTCCTTCGTGCACATTTATTGCGAGTATGCCCCATTCTAACAAATGGGCAACAACTCGCACTCGTGAATCACGACAATCGCGCAGGGAAAAGGCGAGGTGGTGGCTGGAAAGATGACTTTATCGCCCATCTAATCGACGGGGGCCCTTCTGCGCGAGGCGAGAGGGCATGCCGACTACAACTTGCCCCCCGCAAATCTAGCGCTCGTTTTCGGACGCTTTTTTCGAGTTGTTAGACTTCGGGGAATCTCAACTTGAAGCCCAACCGACGATTTCCGGCTCTTTTCGGCGCAAAACCCCGCAAACCAAGCCGAAATCGAACATCGCGCAGCATAAGACGTCTAACAACTCGAAATTTTTTGCCCGCGAAGCGAGTTTTAAAAACCCTCTACTCAGTCGGCCATAGCCCTGAGGGGCACGACGTAAATGCCCTCTTCCACTTCTCTAGCATACGAGCCAATGCCGGTTATCACACAGAGGAACTCTGGAGGACGCCCCTGCGCTCGTGGGTTTTCTGCAACTTTCTTCCGCAGCCGCCTGAGAGATTTCACCGCATCGGGAACCTTCTCTTCGCTGAGCTTGAACTCGAAGGCGGCCCATCTACCATCCAGGGTCTCTATGACAGCATCGGCCTCTAACCCCGAATCGTCCCGATAGTAGTAAACAGCCGCCGGCATCGAAGGATCCATCGCCTGGGCGTATACCTTGAGATCGCGAATGCAAAGATTCTCGAAAACAAGACCGAAGGTCTGCCCATCCGCGAGGAGGGAATCCGGCGAAAGCAATAGCAGGGCGGCGGCCAACGACGGATCGGCGAAGTAGCGCTTCGGCTTCGTCGCTAGGCGCTTTTTTGAGCGCTTTGGCGGCACCCAGCCCGGCACCTCCTCGACAAGGTAGATCGAGCGAAGAAACTCCAGATACGAGGCGAGCGTCTGCTCGGTTACGAGGGATGATGGATTGTCCTCTCCGCCGTACATATCGCTGATGATGGTCTTGTAGGTTGGAGACTGTCCCAAATTGCGGGCAATCGACAAGCACAACCGACGGGTCACCTCTCCATTCTTGCCATGTTTAGGAGCACTCTTTTCGAAAACAAGACGCAGATATTCTCTTGCAACGAGCTGACCGTTTTCAGCGGAAAGATCGAGGGCTTCGGGCCATCCCCCACGGCAGATCAACTCAGCTAGCTGACGCGTATCGTTTTCAACTTTCGCTGGCTGAAACCGGTGAGCGAATAGACCGCGGAGCGAGACAGAACGTTCAGACTCCCCAGACTCGGCCAAGCTGAAGGGATACATCCTCACAGAGCCAATCCGACCCGCACCACTATGCCTGCTCTGGCCCTCTTGGTCATCGGACGAGATCGGGGCGGACGACCCAGTCAGCAGCCACGCTCCCCTTAACCCCCGCTCGTCATCTATGGCATGACGAACTGCATTCCAAATCGCAGGCGCAAGCTGCCATTCGTCTATAACGTGGGGGCGATCGCCTATGAGCATGAGTTTTGGGTCGGCACGAGCCATGTCCAACTCTTCATCCACATAGCTGACGCTTTGCGCGTGGGCCAAAGCCGTCCACGTCTTTCCGCACCACTTCGTACCAGCCACCTCTACGGCCCCGAAGACCTCGAGATAGCGCTCTATTTGCTCGTCCACAAGACGCGGCAGATATCCATTCTTTACAAGCGTTTTCCGAGGCATGGCCCACGCAACCTTTTCTCTACGAGCGGCTTCTTTGCATCGACCCTATACTATCAAACTATTCATGGTTTTCCGAGTTTTTGATTCATGGTTTTCCGAGTTTTTGATTCATGTTTTTCCGAATTTGATCGGTTGAGGGTTGATTGAGGTCAACTGTTTTCGGATTGTACCTTGGCAACCTATACTGATTCTGGATTGAGTGTTAATACTCAATCAGGCTGCAGGTGTCGATGGATTGACGCTGATGCATGATGCGGTACACCGTAAGCGTGGTGGCGTTGTAGCGGTAGTAGATGATGTAGGGGCCCGCAAGCGTCGTGCGGTACTCGTGCTCGAGATGGTCGTCGGTAAAGTGGCCGCCGACGTCCGGAAAGGTTCGCACGGTTTCCAAAGCCGCATCGATACCCTTTATCGCATCGAGGGCCGCCTGGGGCATTCCCCGCTCGAGGCCGAGGTAGATGGCGATGGACTCCCGATCGAGCTGCGCCCGCGGACGCCATGCAAGATCAAGCATAGTCGAGCCCCCATACCTTGAAGATTTCGGCCATGCGCGCGTCGGATTCCTCCGCTGTGAGCGCCTCCGGGCGGTAGCGCTCTTCAATTTCCGCCTCACGCAAGGCGAGGAACATGCGGTTGCGCTGAGCGGCGGCCTCATAAGCGGCGCAGTCTTCCAGCACATAGGCCGGCACACCGTTTTTCGTGAGGATGATGGGTTCCTGGCTCTCCGTCGCCTGAGCGCACACGTCATTGAACTGCGTGCGCAAATCAGTGATAGGTCGGATAAGCGGAAGCGCTGCCACAGCGGCTGTCATAAGGCACCTACTTTCATTACCATAATTATGGTATGAATTATAGCAACTTTAATTTACTGTTCAAGTTACTTCAAAGCTCGTCTGTAACTAGTGTGGCAGCATAACGCAAACGCCCCCTTCGTGCGAAGGGGGCGCAGGGAGGGTGATTTATCAAAAAGGAATTAAGCGTGGGCAGCTGCCCGACCAGCGATATAGCCCGTTGTGATTGCGCGACCGATGGAAAGGCCTTCAATGGTCATGGAGTAATCCACACCGCCAAAGAAAGGCCCTGACACATTGCCCGCAGCATAGAGCCCCTTAATGGGTTCATTGCTCTCATTGAGCACGCGATTTTCGGCATCGACAACAAGACCGCCGAGGATCGCGGACAGACCCCAGTTGAAATCGCGCATCACAGCCGTGAAGGGCGGTTGCTCGATAGGGGCCAAGAACCGCGCGTCCTTGCCAAAATCGTCATCGGCCCCTTGGGCAACCAACTCGTTATAGCGATCGACCGAGGCTTTCAGGGTAGCGGGATCAAGCTCAAGCTGGGTAGCCAATTCCTCGATAGTATCTGCCGTGGTAGTTGTTGACTCGGGAGTATCCGAATCGCTGATCTGGATATTTGGATCAATTTCCATCCACGCCTGGGCCTGCTGCTTCCAGTTTGCATCCATGATGCTGTAAATAACAGCCTTATCGGGATCTTCAGCGAACTTCTGCATGATCGGGCGCATAAGCGTATTCATCTGCCACCACGGCAAATACTCGTCGGCCATGCGAACGCCTTCATTATTGACAAGCATAAAAGGGGCGCTGTTCTGCCAATAGTCGTGAATCATCTTGGTGTGGCCGATCGGCTCGATCCTGCCTCCAGCCCACACTCCCATGCAATGGCCATCGCCGTCGCGACCTTCGGTAAGGGGAGGGAAGCCATCGACATCAGGGCAATAGGTGCTGATCATTTCGGGATTGCAGCAATAATCGCCCGTGCACAGGATAACGCCCTTCGCCGCATTGAACTGCGTGTAGCTGTCCTTCTCTCCCGCAATTACTCCCGTTACTGTCCCGTTGTCCTCAACCAACTGCACCGCCGGCATCGAACCGAAAAACTCCACGCCCTGCGATACGGCATACTCGCACAGTGCCGGCGTTGCCGCCATATAGTTCGGGTCGGGAATAGCAGAAATGAAATGAGCTTTGTAGCCGTTGTATTCTACATCAAAATTGTCATTGCTTGAACGCGCGGGCATACCGAGTTCCTCTTGATGGCCCCGCAACCACCGGATGGCCTCACCCGATACGTCCGCATAAGCATTGAGAAGCTCGCGATCCGGGCGCCATGCGCAACTCTGCATCATGTAGCTGACCATTGCCTCTTTAGCAGCTGGTGTCGTATTTTCAAGATCGATCCCGCTTGCGCGGAACCCAAAAGCCGAGGCCTCCGCCTGCTTCTGAACAAGCGCCACCTTAGCACCCTCTTCGAAAGCCTTGAGTGCCGCAACCACACCAGAGTTGCCCGCCCCTACCACAACGACATCGAACTCCTTGGTTTCGGCGATCTCCGTAATGGGGCTGGGCTTTTTCAAGAAATTAGGCGTGCCCGACGCTTCTTCTGCTTCTTGAATGGGGTTATCTGCAACGGCTTCGGGCGCTGCAGGCTGCTGAGGCGCGCACCCGGCCAGAGCGCCGCCGGCCACAAAGGCGCTGGCGAGTCCTGCCCCCTTCAGAAAAGCACGACGCGATACATCGGAAGTCACGAGAGCCATCAGTTCCTCCTTCAACTGGTTTACTTATCTCGTCGTTCCGAACTTACGGCAGAAAACCCCTCGAGCCATCGGATGTTGCAAAAACAAGGAGCCTATTTTTCTAAACCCCCTATAAGACCCCTCCCACAAAACACTTCTTGCGAAAATAACCCTTGCGCCTTAACGGAACCCTCGGTATAAAAGACTCATAGGGAGAGAGGTTTCATGCAGATAGGCGTCCAATCACAACCGCAAGACAATGAGAGCGGGCTGGCCGTGCTACTTACGCTCCCGCTCTCTTTTTTAGGATTAGGGGCATTTCGCGCATGGATGTGGCTCCTCCCCGTACTCTCCCCTCAAGCTCCAGCGCTCGAGCAGTTCCACGATCTCCTTCTTTGCGCGGCGCTGCTTTTACTCGCCGCTCTCGCGCGAAAAGTTGTGCCTATCGGCCTTAACCGATGGGCGCAAATAGTTTGCGGCATAACCGCATTTGCTGGCTCCTCTATTATCGCCCTCAACGTTGCAATGCCCTTCGCTCCGGCTGCATCATACGTGGGCATTGCGTTTGTCGCTCTTGCTGCCGCCATCGTGATACTTTCTTGGTGCGAACTATATGCCTACCTCGACATCGCCCGCATAGCCCTCTGTTTGGCTCTGGCATTCTTAACGGAGCAAGCTTTGATTTTCCTTTTAGAGGGACTCCCCCTCCCTTACCGTTTGGGAGCGCTGTTTCTTCTTCCTGCAACCGCCCTTCTTTCCCTTCAACGCGCCTATACCTATCTTCCTGATTCCATGCGCCCTCGCCCCGTACCGGGAAAACTGAGAATACCATGGAAGCTCATCGCCCTTTTGGCCGCCTATCTATTTGTCTCAGGCGTTCGCGCTGGCATGGCTACCTCCCCGTCAACCCCTTTTCGGGAGCAGCCTCAACCCTCGTCGCCCTCTTCTTGATACTGGCTATCGCTTTTTTCTCCAATCGCTTCGATCTCGCGTTTGCCTACCGCACCCCCATCTTCCTGCTAGTATGCGCGTTGCTTCTGATCCCAGCCCTCGGGGACGACAGCGCGAGCTTCTTTGCCTTTTGTCTCGCCCTCAGCACCCGGCTTTTCGAAGTTGTGGTGTTCCTCCTTTTGAGCGATATCTGCCAGCGCCATGCCATTACCGCCGTCATGCTCTTCGGAATTGAAGAGTCTACCAACGTCTTCAGTTCATTGGGCTACGCACTTGGCACGATACTCCATGCAACCTCCCACATCGATCTTTCTGAATCTATGGGCGTATTGATAGGCATTGCCCTGCTTATCGGAGCCACATTGCTCCTATTCAACGAAAAGCAGTTCGAGACCGCCTGGGGCAGCCCCCTCCTTGGTCCGGGGAAGATTCGATGGGATCAAGAGCAACGCGAGGCGCTCAGGACGAGCTGCGATCGCATCGCGGATGCCCACAGCCTCACAGCAAGAGAGCGTGAAGTGCTCGAACTGCTGGGGAAGGGATACTCTATCTCGCGCGTTTGCGAAGAGCTTTGCATCGCGAAAGGCACCGCCAAGGCCCATACCGATCACATTTACGCAAAACTGGGCATCCACACGCGCCGCGAGCTGCTCGATTTGCTCGATCAGAAATAAGCTCACTGCCCTTACACAAGCGACAAAAAGCTTCGCACCCACGCTCCTGTGGCTGCGCTCACGCCCGCCGATATGCTCACGCTGTTAAAGGCGTTCGAGTAGGATTTATCCGCAGGCTTCGACAGCGGCATTGATGGCGGCGAGGTTCATGGTGACGAACTGGGGTTTCACGCAGGCGCGCACCGCATCTTTCAGCTCGTCGACGGTGAGCGGCACACGGCCCTGGGCCACGGCCACGGCGAGCAGCATCATGTTGAGGGACTTGCGGGAGCCGGCACCGGCCTCGCGCACGAGGGCCTCGTCGTCCACGGGGATGAACAGGGGCACCGGGTAGCCTTCCACGCCATCGGTGCTGGCGTCCTGGTCAGCAGTCACGGTGTTCGGCGCAACGATCGATTCGGCCGCTTGCTCGCGGGACGCCTCCGCCTGCAGGGAGTTCGCCAAAGCTGCCACCACGTCGCCGGCACGATAGGGCTGGCTCGCCAGGGCCGCCGTCACCGGGTGGATGGCCGTCGTGGCCGTCACCAGCACACCACCCGGCGCCAGATAGGGCAGCGCGCGGGCCGCCTCACCCGGCTCCAGAGCGATGACCATGTCGGCCGTACCCGGCGTGATGAGCGGCGAGTAAATCGCCTCCCCGTTCGACCCCATGCGCACGTGGCTCGTCACATTACCGCCACGTTGGGCCATGCCGATAGTCTCGGCCGTGCGCACCTGCCAACCCTTGCTCTGCGCCGCCTGGGCCAGCACCTTCGCCGCCAGCACGGTGCCCTGTCCGCCTACGCCCGAAAGCAACACGTTACGCATGGCAGCCTCCTTCCGACGCCGATGTTTCACGTGAAACATCTGTTTGGGGTTCCCGTCATCGACAGCGCGTCGAAGGGGCACACTTGAACGCACAGGCCGCAGCCGTTGCAGAGGCTGGGATCGACGAACGCCTGGCCACGCTGCTTGCTGCGCGGGCCGCGCGCGTCGGCGTCGAAGCCGATGCCGGGACAGCCGATCTCGGTGATGCACTTCTTGCAGCCCGTGCACGTTTCGGCATCCACGACGGCGGGCGCGTCCGGCTTCACCAGCTGGATGCACGGCGACTCGAACAGGACGGCGCTGGGGCCTTCGTGGTCGAGCGCCTCGCTCACGGCCGCCACCGACGCATCGAGGTCGAGCGGGTTCGCATGCACGATGCAATCGAAGCCGACGGCCTCCAACACGCGCGGGATGGAGACGGGCTGGCGCTTCGGCCCCATGAGCGTGACGCCGGTGCCGGGATGCGGCTGCGAGCCGGTCATGGCCGTGGTGGCGTTGTCCAGCACGCACACGGTGATGTCATGGCCGTTGTACACGGCGTTCACCAGGCCAGGCAGCCCGCTGGCGAAGAACGTGGAGTCGCCCACGAACGCCAGCGTCTTCTTGTGCGGCTCGGCCACGGCGAAGCCCTGCGCCATCGTGATGCCCGCGCCCATGCACAGGCAGGTGTCCACGGCGTCCAGCGGCATCGCGTTGCCCAGCGTGTAGCAGCCGATGTCGCCGCACAGCACGGCCGGGGCCTTCCCCAGCGCGCGCTTCACGGCGTAGAAGCTGCCGCGATGCGGGCAGCCGGCGCACAGCACCGGCGGGCGCACGGGCAACGGCTCGTCGCAAGCCGCCGCTGCCGAGGCGTCGGGGACGACGCCCGACACGCCGAGGAAGCTCGCGATGCGCGCGGCGATGTCGTCCACGTCGTTCTCGCCGCGGTCGCGCGCGTCTCCGGTCAAGCGGCCGCGCACCTCGAGCGCCGCGTGCGTGCGCCCGGCGAAGCGAAGCAGCTCGTCCTCAAGCACATGGTCGAGCTCCTCCAGAACGAGCACCTGGTCGAGGCCTTCCGCGAACCGCGCCGCGGTCTCCTCCGGGAACGGGTACGGCGTGCCCACCTGCCAGAAGCGGAAGGCCGGCAGCTCGACGCCGCGCTCCTCCAGCATGCGCAGCGCCTCGCGCGCATAGGCCGCCGACACCCCGCCCGCCACGATTCCGAGGCGCGGCGCGCCTGTTTCACGTGAAGCATTCGTTTCGCGTTATCGGGTTGAACGCTGCCAGCGCGGGCTCGGCGTGGAAGTCGTGCGCGATGGCGCGCAGCCGCTCGTTGATCTCGCCGTGCGCCTCGTAGGCGCGGCGCGGGAAGATGATCCACTTGGGATCGCGCTCGAAGCCCTCGGGCGGCACGGGGCGCGCGTCGGTGGCCATCGGCCACGTCGAGAACGTGGACGCGTGGTTGATGCGCGTGGTGGGCCGCACGATGACGGGCGTG
>ENA-OPYT01000515-OPYT01000515.1-human-gut-metagenome-genome-assembly--contig:-NODE-515-length-11867-cov-11.056303_pt1 | contig 11867 bp, 10 predicted proteins | sample MGYA00242636_ERZ504480 | MGnify/ENA primary metagenome ERZ504480 (study PRJEB26092, sample SAMD00036228) | human gut metagenome | host: Homo sapiens | study: EMG produced TPA metagenomics assembly of...
ACAGCATGCAGGCAACAACCGCAGTGCGCGAAGCTTTAAACCGTGTGTTCCCTTTTAGACCAGATTTATATCAGGACGGGCTTGAAAGTAACGGTTATTGACCTTCCGGAAGAAATTTATACCAAGTATGCTTCCATCCGCCGCACCATGAAGCTTGATGGCCTGACCGGCGTTGACGAGAGCATGCTGATGATGGATATTTCCTCCGGCGGCTTGGCATTACTTTTGTAAAAGATAATATTATACGCTACCAGCAGAACCTTAATATTGGCGTTATCCGCGTTAAGGAAAGTTTTAACCGCAATCAGCGCAGTTCAATGAAATTCAACCAGGCTCTTGCCGAATACCTTTCAAGTACGATGGGTGCTGTAAGGGACTCGTTGAAAAACGAGCAGATACATTATCTTGTGCTGACAGGAGCGGAATCGGAACTTCTGCTGCAGATGATGGGCGTTGAATTTAAAGCCGGCGTTATCCGCATTAAAACGGAACAGTTCATGCAGTTGTTTAAAACTGTGCATGAGCTTAACCTGCCGCAGATTATTAAAGTGTTTAAAATCAACGAAGATGTGGCGGAACTGGTTGTGCCGACAATTTTTGCTGTATGAGCAGCTTCTGGCACTGGTGCCGGTTCAGGAAATTATCCTTACGGATGACCGCTTTATTGACGGCATCTGCCTTTTGCACATCGGCCCGAAAGCCAGCAGGGATTATGCCGACGAGCTTGAACAGGAGCAGCTCAGCCTTCTGTACAGCATTGGTGAGCGTTACCAGTATGACGAGGCACATTCGCGCCAGGTGGCCAAGCTTGCCCTTGCCATGTTCGATAAACTCGGCAAACACCACGGGCTCGACAGCCACAGCCGCATTCTTTTGCAGGCAACCGCGCTGCTGCACGATATCGGCAAATACGTATCGCTGCGCAGCCATTCGCTGTACAGCTATATGCTGATTATGTCATGCGACATTTTAGGCTTCAGCGAAATGGACAAAAAAATAGTGGCTCTGGCAAGCTATTACCATGCGCACAGGCTGTTCAGCGGCAAACGCCATGCCGAAGTGGAAGAAATGTCGCCGGAAATTATGCCGCTGGTAGCAAAAATAGCCGCGCTGGTGCGCCTTGCCGATGCCATGGACCGCAGCTATAAGCAAAAATCAAAAGCTGCCGCGTTAACGTTAAAAACGGCGTAATGAAGGTGGAAGCCGTTACCCTTGAAGATTTGACGATAGAAGAATGGACTTTTGCCTCCAAGGCATCTTTCTTTGAAGAAGTTTACGGATTACAGGCAGTTTTGGAACGGGTGGACAGATAAATGGAAAAGAACGAAAAAATTAATCTTAATAAACCGGAATACTTTTTTAACCGCGAACTCAGCTGGTTAAAATTTAATCTGCGCGTGCTGCGCGAAGCCGGCGTAAAAACCACGCCGCTTTTGGAACGCTTGAAATTTGTTGCCATTACCGCGTCTAACCTTGATGAGTTTTTTATGGTGCGCGTGGCTGGCTTGTGGGACCAGTACGAAAACGGCATTAACAAACGCGACGCGGCAGGGCTTACCGTTAAAGCCCAGCTTGAAGAAATAAGTAAAGCAGCTCACGACCAGATGAAGCTGTTAAACAAATATCTGCTTTCGCTGGTTAAGGAACTGCGCGAGGCAGGCATTTACATTTGCCGCGTAAGCGAATTGAGCGAAAAAGGCCGCCGCTGGCTGGAGGCTTATTACCAGGAAGAAATTTTCCCGGTACTGACGCCGATGGCTGTTGACGCCTCGCGCCCGTTTCCGTTTTTGGCAAATAAAACGCTGAACCTTGCGGTAGAACTTACCAACCAGGAGGGAGAAAATAGCATGGGCATCGTGCAGGTGCCTTCCGTACTGCCGCGCCTTTTGGAAGTTCCCGGAGAGGAAAAACGCAGCTTTGTATTTTTGGAAGACGTTATTAACGAGCACTGCTCCGATTTGTACAGCGGCTGCAAAATTCTGGATGTTGTTCCGTTCCGCATTACGCGCGACGCCGATTTGGAATTTGACGAGGACGATATCGACAACCTGCTGAAAGAAGTGGAAAAATCCCTGCGCAAACGTACGCGCGGCGCTTCCGTAAGACTGGAAATTTACAATAAGGCCAACAGCCGCATCAGAAAATTCCTGTACGATAATCTGGACATTACCGAGCAGGAGGTTTATGAAATTAACGGACCGCTTGACGCAACCTGCTTCTTTAAATTTGCTTCGCTGCCGGGCATGTGGCCCTGGCTGTATGAGCCATTTGTGCCGCAGCGCCCGCTGGAACTGCCGGACGACAGCGACATCTTTAAAGTGCTGCGTGAACGCGACGTGTTTTTGCACCACCCCTATGAAAGTTTTGACCCGGTAGTTAAATTTGTAAGCGACGCTGCCAACGACCCGAACGTACTTGCCATTAAGCAGACGCTTTACCGCGTCAGCGGCAACTCGCCGATAGTTGCAGCCCTTGCCCGCGCTGCCGAAAACGGCAAGCAGGTAACGGTACTGGTAGAATTAAAAGCGCGCTTTGATGAAGAAAACAATATCATCTGGGCACGCAGGCTTGAAGAAGCCGGCTGCCATGTAATTTACGGTTTGATGGGCCTTAAAACCCACGCCAAAATTATTCTGGTTGTGCGCAAGGAAGCAGACGGCATTAAGCGTTATGTACACCTTGGCACAGGCAACTACAACGATAACACGGCCAAACTTTATACCGATATGGGTCTGATGACTGCCAACGACCAGTTCGGCAGCGATGCTTCGGCGTTCTTCAATGTGTTGTCCGGTTATTCGGACCCGCCGGTATGGAACAAACTAGTTATGGCGCCGCTCGGACTGCGCAAAAAGATTTATGAACTTATCGACAACGAAATCAGCATTGTTAAAAAAGGCGGCACCGGGCATATCATTGCCAAAATGAACTCGCTGATTGACTACCCCGTTATTCAGAAACTGTATGAAGCTTCCATGGCAGGCGTTAAAATAGACCTTATTATCCGCGGTATCTGCGGCCTGCGCGCTGGCATGGACGGTATCAGCGACAACATTACCGTACGCAGCATTGTCGGCAGGCAGCTGGAACACAGCCGTATTTTCTGGTTCCAGGGCGGCGGCAAGGAACAGCTTTTCCTCTCCAGTGCAGACTGGATGCCGCGTAACCTTAACGACCGCGTTGAACTGTTCTTCCCGGTTGAAACGCCGGCGCATATCGAGCGTATTAAAAAGGTGCTTGATTTGTACCTGCGCGATAACGTCGGCGCGCACATGATGCAATCCAATGGCACTTACCGCCGCGTTACCAACCGCCTGGAGCCTGTTGGCGCACAGAGCACGCTGTATGAATGGGCGCTGCTTGCGGCTGCTGCCGATAAAATTCCCATGCAGGACCGCCTGCGCCCGATGTATGACCGCGACAAGGCATAACTGGCAGTAAGGCCTGCAATATGGTATAATGTAACATATCAAACAATTGCGAGGCTGACATGGATACAGAAATTTTACAACATATCGGGCATAGCCTGTACAATACCAAACGCTTGAAAGAATGGAAAAGGTACGTTGTTTTCCGTTCCCGCTGCATGCTGCACAGCGAACAGATTGGCGGTCTGCTGGATTTCTTTGCGGCAACGCCGCTGCGCTGTGATATGCTGCGCCATACAACAAGTTTTGTGGAGCAGGCGACAAGGCAGTTCTTTTACAAAAACTCCACCTATGATGAACGCATCAGCCTTGTAAAAGGGCATGTGGAATTTTTGGAAAGCAAGTTAACCGAAGACGCTTTGCGCAGGCTTTATGCAGAAGGAGAAATGCTGCGCCTGTGGGAAGACAGCTACGAAGAAAAGCCGCTGACGCTGGAATTATGGTTCCACGCCGGGCAGCGCAAGGAAGGCTGCCTTTCGCTGGTGCTGATGTGGGATAAAGAAGCGCTGTATCAGATTATGTTCTGGCTGGCGCCCGGTAAAAACGGCGAACCGGCGCTGTGGATTGGCGCATTGCAGGGAACGCCCAACGGCTCGGAGGTTATTAAAGGGCTGACCAAAGCCTTTTACGGCTACCGCACCAAAAACCTTATTTTTTACGGTATCCGCAATGTGGCGGCGGCATTGGGCTGCGAAAGCATTTACGCCGTCAGCAACGAAGGCTATTATGCCATGAACCATATCCGCGTGGACCGCAAACTGAAAACTTCACTGGATGCCTTCTGGCAGGAATGTGAAGGAACGCAGCTTGACGACAAGCGTTTTTACAAAATACCCATTCCCGAATATAGAAAATCCATGGAGGAACTGAAGCCTTCCAAACGTGCCCAGCACAGAAGGCGCTTTGCCAAAATGGATGAAATGAAAGATGCCGTAGCGGCAAGTTTTGCAAAATATTTAAAATAATAAATAAAACCGGGCTTTGCTTTAATGCTTGCCCGGTTTTCAATTAGTTTACTGTTTTTTAAGCTCTTTTATGATATAATTAATATATATTTTTGCACGGAGGTAATGAAATGAAACAAAAACTCCTTACTTTATTTTTAACGTTAACACTTACTGTTACATCTGCCTTTCCGGGCGTAGCTTTAGCCGCAGCAGGTGACGAAATTTCCGCCAGCGCTGCCATTGAAGCCTCCGCTGCGCCGAAAACAATGTCTGCCAGTGAAAAAATGGGCGCACTGGAAGTTACCCTGTACGGTACGGAACAGGCAGGCGCACTGGTCAGCAGAATGGACAGCCTTGAAGATGACGTTTACGGCACCATTACCACTGACCCTATTTTAAATAGAGTTGATAATTTGTATGATTATATCAACGGTTATCCCGGCAGCGGTGAAGCAAGTTTTTTAACCAAGCTGAACGCTGTTGAATGGCAGTTTACCGAAAGCACGGCAGGCGGCCCGGCAAAAAGCCGCATTGAAGCACTGGAAACAATGCTGAACGGCGAAGTTGGCGCTGGCTCTCTTGCTGGACGCCTTGAAGCACTGGCAAACCTTGCTTTCCAGGACGGCATTGTTGTTGTGGAAACCGTAACTCTGCCGAAAGATTCCGTAATCAAGCTTGAATTTGCCGAAGACCTCAGCAGCAAAACCGCAAAAGCAGGCGATGTTGTAAAATACAAAGTTGCCGACAATGTTTTTGTTAATGATGTGCTGGTACTGCCGAAAGGCGCTGAAGGCGTTGGCAAGGTAACCAAGGTTGTAGGCCCGCGTATGTTTGGTCAGGATGCCCGCATTGATGTTGACTTTGGCTTTATTTACGCTATTGATAATACCCGCGTTAAAGTATTCCTCGGTGATGTTGCCAAACAGGCAGCAGAAACCGTTGCCGGTGCAGCAGGCGCTGCTATCGGCGGTATGGTAGTGCTTGGCCCGGTAGGTATTATCGGCGGTGCTTTTGTAACCGGTAAATCCGTAAATATTCCGGCAGGCTCCACCACCTTTGTACAGGTCAAAGCCGATACCGATATTCAGGGTATGGTTTATCAGGGCAGCAATTAATTAAATAACGGTAAAAATAAACCCCGTTGTCAGTTCTTTGGCAACGGGGTAATTTTTTGTTTAAAATTTTATTCGGCGGTAGCCAGCATTAATTTAATGCGGTTTTCCTGATTTACTTTGGAAGCGCTGGAATCGTAGTCAATAGGCAGGATATTGGCATTTTCGGCAATTTCCTTGATTTTGTTAAGCATGCCGCGACCGGCTATATGGTTAGGCAGGCAGCCGAAGGGCTGCGCGCAGATGATGTTGTTGTAGCCGTTTTTGGCAAGTTCCAGCATTTCGGCTGTTAAAAGCCAGCCTTCGCCCATGTTGTTGCCGTAGCCTATAACGCCTTTGGCAAGCGCTTTGGTTTCTTCGTAAGAAGCGGGCGGCTTAAAGGGCGGGGTGGAAAGTGCGGAAAGCATGATTTTTTCGAGGCGTTTTAAATAAAACATTGCCATTTTAGAAATGCCGTATTTAAAAAATTTGCCGCCGTACAGTTTGTAGTCCGTTAAGTAAGTGTCGGCGCAGTACATAATAAAGTTCAGCAGCCCCGGCAGCATGTATTCACAGTTCTGCTTCTGTAAAAACTGCTCCAAATTGTTGTTGCCAAGCCCTGCGTATTTAATGTAAATTTCGCCGACAATGCCAACTTTTATTTTATGCTCCGCTTTTTGCGGCAGGGCGGCAAAATCCTCCGCCAGAGCGCGCGAAAGCTGTTTCATGGTTCCGGTAGCCTGCGCTTTGCCTTCCATAAAAGCGGTTTCAAGCTTGTTCAGCCATTTGCCTGCCAGTTCGTCAACCGCGCCTTTAATGGTTTCGTAGGGGCGGGTTTTGTTGGCAAGGTACATTAAAGTGTCGCCGTAAATAATGGCGGCCATAAATTTTTTTATCATGGCAAGGTTAAGCTCAAAGCCGGGCTGTTCGTTCATGCCGTTTACATTAAGGCTGATGATTGGTACATTGCCGAGCCCTGCTTTTTCCATGCCTTTGCGCAGAAGGTATATATAATTGGAAGCGCGGCAGCCGCCGCCGGTCTGGCTGAGCATAACGGCCGTTTTGCTGAGGTCGTATCTGCCGCTTTCCAGCGCGCTTATAATTTGCCCGATGACGAGCAGCGCCGGGTAACATATATCGCTGTTAACGTATTTCAGCCCTGTTTCAATAACGTTGCGGCCGGTGTTCTGTAAAATTTCGGCTTTGTAGCCGCAGCTTTGCAGCGCGGAACGCAGCAAGGCAAAATGAAACGGCAGCATATTCGGCACAAGTATGGTGTGCGTAGCTTTCATTTCTTTGGTAAAAACCGGTAGCACAGTTTCTGACATAAAAATTGCTCCTTCAAAATTATTTCAGCATTCAAAGCCCAGGGCCGCAAACAGGCTGCGCAGCCTTATGCGTGCCGCACCAAGGTTTTCAATGTCATCAATTTTTATCTGGGTGTAAATTTTGCCGTTTTTTTCCAGTATGCGGCGGCATTCATCGGCCGTAATGGCGTCGCAGCCGCAGCCGAAGCTTACAAGCTGAACAAGGTTCATGGCAGGGTTCTGCGCGGCAAATTTAGCGGCGGCATACAGCCTGCTGTGATAGGTCCACTGGTTTAAAACTTCCAGGTCTTTGTTCAAATCTTTGCGGTCAATATTGCCGCTTACAGAGTCTTCGCTTATTAAAGCAGCGCCCAGCCCGGTAATAAGGCGGTCTATGCCGTGGTTAATTTTCGGGTCGGTATGGTACGGGCGCCCTGCAAGGATAATAACCGGCATGTTTTTGCTTAAGGCTTCTTCGGTTATTTTTTTGCCCTGCTCCTTAACGCGGGCTTCAAAATCCCGGTAAGCCTTAAATGCGGGGGTAAGCGCGTTTTTAATTTCCGCACTGCTCAAATCCGTATAAACGGGGCTCAGCATTTTGTATAATTCTTTGGCCAGCAGTTTTTTGTTCAAAAGGCCAAGGTAATCGTAAAAGAAGTGAATATTTTTTAATTCTTCAATGTTTGCCGCCAAAACTTCGGGATAATAGGCAACAACAGGGCAGTTATAGCAGTTCTGCGCTGTGTCCTCGTCAACATTGTAGGTCATGCAAGGGTAAAAAATGCTTGTAACGCCCTGCGCCAGCAGCCATTTAATATGGCCGTGCATCATTTTGGCGGGGTAACATACCGTGTCGCTCGGAATGGTGTTCTGGCCTTTCTGGAAAATGGTTTTATCATAAATGGGGCTGGTAATTACTTCAAAGCCCAGCTCCGTAAAAAAGGTATGCCAAAACGGCAGCAGTTCGTACATATTAAGGCCGAGCGGCAGGCCGATTTTGCCGCGCCTGCCGGGTACAGGCTTAAATTCTTCCAGTAACTGCAGCTTGTAGCGGTAAAGGTTCAGGCTGTCGTTGGGCGCGCAGTGCGTAACCGGGCGTTCGCAGCGGTTACCGCTGATATACGGTTTGCCGTCGGCAAAGATATTTACCGTTAAGTGGCAGTGGTTGCTGCATAAACCGCAGGTAACGGATTTAACCGTATGTGAAAAAGTGCGCAGCTGTTCCGCTTTAAGCAGCGCAGAATCCTGCGGATGCAGTTTGCGGCGTTCCTGTGCATATAAGGCCGCGCCGTAAGCACCCATTAAACCTGCTATATCGGGGCGCACAACTTCAAGGTTCAGTTCCTGTTCAAAGGCGCGCAGCACGCAGTTGTTTAAAAAGGTGCCGCCCTGCACAACAATGTGTTTGCCAAGGTCATCAGGCCCGGAAGGGCGTATAACCTTAAACAGTGCGTTTTTAACAATGCTTATGGAAAGCCCGGCGCTGATATTGGCAACGGAAGCCCCGTCTTTCTGCGCCTGCTTTACGTTGCTGTTCATAAATACGGTGCAGCGGCTGCCAAGGTCAACCGGTTTATCGGCAAAAAGGCCTATTTTGGCAAAATCTTCCGCGCTGTAACCGAGAATGCCGGCAAAAGTCTGCAAAAAGCTGCCGCATCCGCTGGAGCATGCTTCGTTTAAAAAGATGTTGTCAATGCAGCCGTTGTGTATTTTAAGGCATTTTATGTCCTGCCCGCCGATGTCAAGAATAAAATCGACTTCCGGCAAAAGGCTTTTGGCAGCAATAAAATGCGCCATGGTTTCCACAATTCCGTAATCGGCGTGGAAGGCATGTTTTATAAGTTCTTCGCCGTAGCCCGTAACGGCAGCGGCAAGTATTTTGCAGTTGGGGTATTTTTCGTAAAATCCGGTCAGGTAATCGCGCACGGCGACAACCGGGTTGCCTTTGTTGCTCTGGTAAAAAGAATCAAGCAGTTTGCCGTCCGGCGCAACTACGGCAATTTTTATGGTTGTGCTGCCGCTGTCAATGCCGAGATAGGCTTCACTGGCGGCTGCAATATCGCCTCGCTGAACATTGTCGCGGTTGTGGCGCGCAACAAAGGCGTCATATTCTTCAATATTTTTAAACAGCGGCGGCAAATGCTCAAACTGGCGGTTGGCATCCGCAGCGTGCATTTTTTCCGTCAGCGTGGTAAGGTCTACGGTGTGCTCGGCACAAAAAGCGCAGCCCATTGCCACATAATATAAGCTGTTTTCGGGGCAGGTGCCCTGTAAATTTAAAATTTTGTCAAAGCTGGCGCGCAGGCAGCCGAAAAAGGTCAGCGGACCGCCAAGGTAAAGCACATTGCCTTTAATGGGGCGGCCTTTGGCAAGGCCTGTTACTGCCTGGCTGGCAACGGCGTCAAAAATGCTTGCTGCAAGGTCATTTTTTTCCGCGCCCTGGTTTAAAAGGGGCTGAATATCGCTTTTGGCAAATACGCCGCAGCGGCTGGCAATGGTGTAGCGTGTTTTGGCAGTGGCTGCCAGTTTGTCAAGTTCTTCGGCCGGTACGTTCAGCAAAGAAGCCATCTGGTCGATAAAAGCCCCTGTGCCGCCTGCACAGCTGTCGTTCATGCGGGCGTCAAAATGCCGCCCTAAAAATAATATTTTAGCATCTTCGCCGCCCAGTTCAATAACAACGTCCGTATCCGGGTTAAGGCGTTCCGTACATATTTTTTCTGCAAAAACTTCCTGTACAAACTGCACGCCGCAGCTTTCGGCAACGCCAATACCTGCGCTGCCGCTGAGGGCAAGACGTGCTGTTTTAAGCCGCGGCATCTGCGCGGCAAGTTCATCGAGTATGGTTTTTATGGTTTCCGTAATGCGGCTGGCATGACGGGCATATTTACTGAAAAGCAGTTTTCCGGCATCATCCAGCACGGCTATTTTACAGTGGTGCTGCCGATATCCAAACCTATCTGCATATAAAATCCTCCATTTAGGAATGACTTTTGCTAATTAATAAAAAATATTGTTTTTAAAATTGTGTCTACTTTCTATGATAACACAAGTTTAAAATATTTTCCAGCATTTTATTTTTCAAAAGCATATTGTTAAACTGAAATGCGTAATGGTTAGCTTTTGCTTACATCATACTATATATTACACCAATTATTTTATTTGTAAATATTTTTAATGCAAAAGTTCAGCAGGCGTTTGTAAAAATTTATACTTAAAAAGCATATAAAACAGCCAAATTAAGTATTTGTTTTTAACAATGGCGTTTTTATAATAAATTTGTTAAAGCGGCTTTAATTATAAAAATTTAAAGGAGAAACTGCATTGTTAAAATCAAACGGTAATTTAATGATATTTATTTTAACCATTGGCGTGTTCAGCATTATCAATACCGAAATGGGCGTTATAGGCATTTTGCCGCTTCTGGCGGAGCGCTTTGGTGTAAGCATACCGCAGGCAGGGCTTTTAATAAGCTTTTTTGCGCTGGCGGTAGCATTTTCAGGACCGGTTATGCCGCTGCTGTTTTCCGGTATGGAACGCAAAAAAGTAATGCTGCTGGTGCTGGGGCTTTTTGCACTTGGCAATATAGCGGGCATGTGTACGGATAATTTTGCCGTGGCGCTTGCTGCCAGCGTGCTGCCTGCTTTTTTGCATCCGGTGTACTGTTCGCTGGCGTTTTCCGTTGCCGGTGCTTCCGTACCGGAAAAGACCGGTTAAAAGCCGTTGCCAAAGTTATTGTAGGCGTTTCGGCAGGCATGGTGCTTAGCGTGCCCATAAGCAGCTTTGTGGCGGCCAATTTTTCGCTTGACGCGGCAATGGCGGTATTTGCGGCAGGCAACCTTTCTGGCGTTTGCGGCAACGCTTGTTTTTGTGCCGCGTTTGCCGGTAGAGGGGCGCGCTTCCTGCAAGGAACAGCTGGTGCTGTTAAAACGCCCGGTGCTCTGGCTTTCTATTGCAGGCATTATTTTTATGAAAGGCGCCGTTTTTGGCGTATTCGGCTTTTATTCCGGTTATCTTGAACAGATTACGCACCTTTCGTGGAACAATATCAGCGCGGTGCTGTTTATATACGGCTGCGCCAATATTCTGGGCAATATTATCGGCGGCAGGCTGCTTACCAAAGCGCCGCTGCGCACGGCAGTGCTGTTTGCCCCGGCACTGGCGGCCGTATATATGGCGGTGTATTTTACGGGCGCTTACGCACCGGCCGTGGTGGCATTAACGCTTGTATGGGGCATTATTGGCGGCGTTAATGTAAATATAAACCAATACTGGATTACCTCTGCCGCGCCGGAAGCACCTGATTTTGCCAACGGCCTGTTTTTAACGGCCGCCAACCTCGGCACAACTTTCGGCACCATGCTGTGCGGCGAAATAATAGCCTCTTTGGGAATGGGCAGCATGGTGTTTGACGGCATAATTTTTCTTGCACTGTGTTTTGCGTTTGTGTGTGCAAGAATTTATGCAGGCAGGCCTGCCGGAAACCTACAGCGCGCATAAAAATTTTTTGCAGAAAAATTATTGAAAATACTTTCCAGTGCAGTACCATCGGCCGATTGGGTCTTAACCGTCGTGTTCGGGATGGGAACGGGTGTGTCCCCCAACCGCATCGGCACCAGAAGGATTAATTTTTATCTCTTGATAACTCAACAGTAAAACACATCTTCGATTTTCTACTTCTTCTTCCTTAGAAAGGAGGTGATCCAGCCGCACCTTCCGATACGGCTACCTTGTTACGACTTCACCCCAGTCATCGGTCCCGCCTTCGGCAGCTCCTCCCATTCGGTTAGGTCACTGACTTCGGGCGTTACTGACTCCCATGGTGTGACGGGCGGTGTGTACAAGACCCGGGAACGTATTCACCGCGGCATTCTGATCCGCGATTACTAGCGATTCCAGCTTCGTGTAGTCGGGTTGCAGACTACAGTCCGAACTGGGACGTTATTTTTGGGATTTGCTCCATCTCACGATCTCGCTTCCCTTTGTTTACGCCATTGTAGCACGTGTGTAGCCCAAATCATAAGGGGCATGATGATTTGACGTCATCCCCGCCTTCCTCCAGGTTATCCCTGGCAGTCTCCCCAGAGTGCCCACCTT
>ENA-OPYT01000516-OPYT01000516.1-human-gut-metagenome-genome-assembly--contig:-NODE-516-length-11865-cov-2.418300_pt1 | contig 11865 bp, 12 predicted proteins | sample MGYA00242636_ERZ504480 | MGnify/ENA primary metagenome ERZ504480 (study PRJEB26092, sample SAMD00036228) | human gut metagenome | host: Homo sapiens | study: EMG produced TPA metagenomics assembly of...
TGCCCAGACGGTAGAAGAATACTGTTGCGCAGGCAATAGAACAGAAGGTAAACGGCGTAGAAAATATGCTGGATATGAGTTCTACCAGTACCGCTACCGGCGAATACAGCTTGAACGTACAGTTTAACCTGGAAAAGAACGCCGATATTGCTGCGGTAGAAGTGCAGAACCGTGTATCGCAGGCAAACAGCTCCATGCCGCAGGAAGTAACCGCATACGGCATTACCACGACGAAGGAATCTGCGGAAACCATCATGTATTTCGCACTTACCTCGCCTAACAATACTTATGACAGTATGTTCCTCAGAACATACGCCGACGTTAACTTTATCGACGCTGTTAAGCGCGTTAAAGGTGTATCCACCGTTGATGAATACGGCCCGGAATATTCCATGCGTATCTGGCTGAACCCGGAAAAACTGGCTCAGCTTAACCTTACAACAAGCGATATTGAAACGGCGGTAGAAGCTCAGAACATTCAGGCGCCTGTAGGTACCGTAGGTGCCCGCCCGACTGTTGACGAGCAGGAAAAACAATACTCTGCCAATGCGCAGGGCCGTTTAAAAACACCTGAAGAATTCGGCAATATTATCATCCGTTCCATTAACGGCGAAAACCTTTACTTAAAGGATATCGCCCGCATTGAAGAAGCACCGAGAAGCGACCTGGTACTCAGCCGTTTGAACGGCGGTGCCTCCGTAGTATTCCCGGTATCCCTTACCAGTGACGCCAACTCCATTGAAACGGTTTCGCAAATCCGCGAAGTTTTGGCTGACGCCGAAAAACGTTTCCCGGCAGATATGAAACTGACGGTTATTCAGGATAACACGCAGTTTATTACCGAATCTTTGAACAAGGTTGCCCATACCTTCTTTGAAAGCGCTGGTACTGGTTATTTTTGTAATCTTTATGTTCCTCGGCAGCTGGCGCGCAACGCTGATTCCGCTGCTGGCAGTACCGGTATCTCTGGTTGGTACTTTTGCTTCGTTCGTACTTTTGGGCTTTACCATTAATACGCTGACGGCCTTCGCACTTATCCTTGCTATCGGCCTCGTAGTCGATGACGCTATCGTCGTTGTAGAAGCGGTAGAACATCATATTCAGGATACTGGCCTTACGCCTAAAGAAGCAACCTACCGCGCCATGAGCGAAGTTTCCGGCCCTGTTGTGGCCATTGCCTTCGTACTTTCCGCGGTATTTATCCCGACTGCGTTTACCGGCGGTACGGTTGGCGAGCTTTATAAACAGTTTGCCATTACCATTTCCGTTTCCATGATGCTTTCGGCACTTATCGCATTGTCGCTGACCCCGGCACTGATGCGCTCTGATTTTGAAACCTAAAAAAGATGAAGCCGAAATTAAAGGCTTTATCGGCAAAGCCGTACATGCTTTCAACAAATGGTTTGAAAGAACGCTTGCTAAATACGTAACTAACGTAGAAAAATGCATCCGCCATTCCAAAGTTGTTATGGCATGCCTGCTGGTTGGCGTAATTTTAATCGGCTTCCTGTTTAAGATTACTCCTTCCGGTTATGTTCCTAACGAAGATATGGGCATGAGCGCAGTATCCTTCAGCCTGCCGGAAGGCGCTTCCAGCAACCGTAATATTCAGCTGATGGGCGAACTCAGTAAAGAAGTTCAGAAATTCCCGGGCGTTGACTATGTAATGGAAGTATCCGGCGTTGATATTCTGAGTTCTGCGCAGAAAGCATCTGCCGGCCTCGTAGTTGTAGCCATGAAGCCTTATGCAGAACGTGATACCACCATTCAGGATATCATTCCTATGATTCAGGGCCTCGGCCCTAAATTCCCGGATGCCACGGTTATGGCGTTCCAGCCGCCTGCATTGCCTGGCGCTTCCAGCACCGGTTCGTTAAGCATGTACATTATGAACCTTGGCGGTGAAGATGTAAGCCTGATGAATGACCGTGCACAGGAATTTTTGGCGAAAGCACGCCAGCGTCCGGAAATAGGCATGATTTACACCACCCTGAACACCACCACGCCTATGTATAAATTCAACGTAGACCGTGATAAGGCACAGAGCCTGAACGTACCTGTTTCCAGCGTATTCAGTGCATTGCAGACCTTCCTCGGCGGCTACGAAATCAATGACCTGAACAACTTTGGCCGTACATGGAAAGTTGTTATGCAGGCTGATGACAAATACCGCTCCAACGTTGACGATATGCGTTATTTCTTTGTACGCAGCAACGATGGCACGATGGTTCCGCTGAATACTCTTGTAACTTATGACAATGAGAACAGCTCCGTTGTTATGACGCGCTTTAACGGCGCACGCGCTATTAAAATTGCAGGCGACCCTGCCGAAGGTTATTCCACCGGCCAGGCCATGACTGCTCTGGAAGAAGTTGCGGCAGAAACTTTGCCGGTAACTTACAGCTATGAATGGACCGACCAGAGCCGTGACCAGATTGAAGCAGGCAACCGCTCCATGCAGATTTTTGTAATTTCCCTTATCTTCGTATTCCTCTGCCTGGCAGCTTTGTATGAAAGCTGGACCATTCCTCTGGCAGTTCTCCTTTCCGTGCCTACTGCCGTACTGGGCTGCATTCTCGGCCAGTACCTGCGCGGACAGCAAAACGACGTTTATATGCAGATTGGCTTGATTATGCTTATCGGCCTCGCTGCCAAGAACGCAATTTTGATTGTAGAATATGCCAAGATGAATATGGAAAAAGGCATGGGCGTTGTTGATGCGGCTGTTGAAGCATCCCGCCTCCGTCTCCGTCCGATTCTGATGACTTCGTTTGCATTCATCCTCGGCTGCCTGCCGCTGGCTGTTGCAACCGGCCCGGGCGCAGGCGCGCGTGTATCCATGGGTAACGCCGTAGTTGCCGGCATGACCTTTAACACGCTGTTCGGTATCTTCCTGATTCCGGTATGCTTTGTAGTTGTAGAAAAATTCTTCAGCAAAAAGCATAAAGAAGAAGCCTGATAAAAGTAAATAATTAGTGAAAAATGCCCTGCTTGACGGCGGGGCATTTTTTATAGCAGGAATTTTTAAATTTGTGTTGTATAATAGTTAGAGTAAACAAACTATTTTGAAATAGAGGGGAATTTGCTTGAACAGATTAAAAGAACAAAGCCGCTTTCTGCGCAATGTGTGGTTTTTAACCAAAAGCTACTGGCAGTCGGAAGAACGCTTGAAGGCGTTTGCCCTGCTGGCGGTAATAATTGCGCTTACGCTGGCGGTTGTATATGTAATTGTTTTAATTAACGACTGGTTTAACGTATTTTATGAAGCGCTGCAAAATTATGACACCGAGAAAATTTTTGATGAACTGATACATTTTTCCTGGCTGGCCGCGCTGGTACATTATTTTAATGGATATATTCGTTTTATTTGCAGCAGGTGCTTATAATTAACTGGCGCCGCTGGCTTACAGACCGTTACATTGACGAATGGCTGCGCAATAAAACTTATTACCGTCTGCAGGTTTTCGGTGCCGATACCGATAACCCTGACCAGCGTATCAGTGAAGATGTGCGCCTGTTTGTGGAAATGACGCTGACTTTCAGTATCGGCGTTTTAAAGGCGGTATGCACTTTTGTATCGTTCGTATTTGTTTTGTATAATATTTCCGGGCCGCTCGATTTTACGCTTTGGGGTCACAGCTTCCATATCGAAGGCTATATGGTGTGGGTGGCGCTTATTTATTCGGCGCTTGGCACCTGGGTAACGCATGTTGCCGGCAAAAAGCTGGTTGGGCTTAATTTTGTTCAGCAGCGTTACGAGGCAGAATTTCCGTTTCAGTATGATGCGTATGCGCGAAAACGCCGAGAGCATTGCTTTTTACAGCGGCGAAGGGCGCGAGGGCAGCAATTTTTAAAAAGCGTTTTGCACTGCTTTTGGATAACTTCTGGAAAATTATTCAAAAACGCAAACAGCTTATCTGGATTAATTCCGGTTATTCGCAGATTGCCATTATTTTTCCGATGGTTGTGGCCATGCCGCGCTATCTGGCACACCAGATTACGCTGGGCGGGCTGATGCAGGTAAGCAACGCTTTCGGTAAAGTACAGGAATCGCTTTCGTATTTTGTGGATATGTACGCTTCCATTGCCGAATGGCAGTCTGTTGTTAACCGTCTTACCGGCTTTGGGCTGCACATGCACGAAGTTAAGCAGGAAAAATTGCAGCCGGATTTGCAGCGTGAGCTATCTGATGGCGGCATAGCAGCCAGACAGCTTGATATAACGCTGCCGGACGGGCATGTTTTGATTGACGGTGCGGAATTTAACCTGCGCCGCGGCGAAAATATTTTAATCAAAGGCCCAAGCGGCAGCGGCAAAAGCACTTTGCTGCGCGTTCTGGCAGGCATCTGGCCGTATGTAAAAGGCAGGCTTGCCATGCCGGAGGCGGAAAACACTATGTTTATTCCGCAGAAACCTTATCTGCCGCTCGGTACTCTGCGCGAGGCGCTGCTGTACCCCGGCGGGCATGAATGCAGTGATGAAGAGTTGAAAAACGTGCTTGCAAAATGCAGTATCGGCTATTTAGCAGAAAATTTATATGTTGAAGCAGACTGGGCGCATGTTTTAAGCGGCGGCGAACAGCAGCGCGTGGCTTTTGCGCGTGCGCTTATTTATAAGCCGGACTGGCTGTTTCTGGATGAAGCAACATCTGCTCTTGACGAGGCTACGGAAAAAGCCATGTACACTTTAATATCTGCCGAAATGCCGCAGACTACGGTTATCAGCATCGGGCACAGAAGCACTTTAAACAGCTTCCATCAGGCAGGGCTGTTTTTAGATAAAAATTTGAAAAAATTATCTTTCGGCTATCTTTAATTTGTTTTATGATGAGTACAAAAGGAGGTACAACCAATGATGCCAATGGAAATAGCGTCCGGTATTTATGATGTGGGTGCAACGGACTGGATTGTGAGGGATTTTCACGGATATAAAACCGAGCGCGGCGCTTCATACAACAGTTATTTAATTGTTGATGAAAAATCATGCCTTATTGATACCGTTAAGGCCTGCTATGCAGATGAGCTTTTGGAGAAAATACGTCCGTGATTTGCTGACCCCTGCCAAAAATAGATTATGTAGTGGTAAAACCACGTTGAACCTGACCATGCAGGTGCGCTGCCGGAGTTTTAAAAGCGGCTCCTATGCTAAAATTTGTTATTACCATGCAGGGCAAAAAACGAGGCTTTGCGCCATTACGGCGACGGCTTTGACTTTATGGTTGTTAAGGAAGGCGACAAAATAAGCCTTGGCAGCCGTGAACTGACTTTTGTGCCCATGCCGATGCTGCACTGGCCCGACAATATGGTAACCTACTGCCCGCAGGACGGCATTCTGTTCAGCAACGATGCTTTCGGACAGCATTATGCTTCTTCCAAACGTTTTGATGATGAAGTTGACGAATATGTTTTGTTCTATGAAGCGAAAAAATATTTGCCAACATTTTGTGGCCGTATGCGCGTTTAATCGGCGGTGCGCTTAAAAAAGCCTCTGCGCTTGATATTAAAATGATTGCTCCGGCGCACGGCGTTATCTGGAGCAGCAAAATTGCGCAGATTCTTGAAAAATACGCAGCCTGGGGAACGGGCGTTAACGGCAAAAGCGTTGTTATTGCCTACGATACCATGTGGGGCGGCACGGAAGCACTGGCACGAGCCATGGTTGAAGGCGCTGCCGCTGCCGGTGTAAAAGTGCAGCTGATGCGTATGGACAGAACCCCGTGCAGCACTGTTGCAGCAGAATTGTTTGAAGCGGGCGGCCTGCTTGTAGGTTCACCGACTTTAAACAGTGGCATGATGCCGACAATCGGCGGTATGCTGGTTTATTTAAAAGGCTTGCAGCCTAAAGGCAAAAAAGCGGCAGCTTTTGGCACCTGTGGCTGGGCAGGCGGTGCGCAGAAAGATATGGAAACCATGCTTACGGCAGGAGGGTTCGATTTGCAGCCCGGCTTTAACTGCAAATGGCGTGCCTGCGTTGATGAAACCGAAGCAGCGCGGCAGTTTGCCTATGAGTTTGCAAAAAATCTGTAATTTTTAAATAATGGCAGCGGTGGAATTTACAAAAATTTCATCGCTGTTTTTATTTATGCCTTGCCAAAAGTCGAAAAGTCAAATATAATAAGTGTAAAACAATACATCTAAATTTATGGGGTAATCAGATATGAGAAATCTTGCTGATGCAATAGAAATTTATTATCGCAATTGCTGGAGACAGCGAGGACACTGTGCTGGTGCAGCGCAATGAACTGGCTGATAAATTATCGTGTGCTCCGTCGCAGATAAGCTATGTTATAAGCACGCGCTTTACGCCGGAAAAGGGCTATCTGGTGGAATCGCGCCGTGGCAGCGGCGGCTTTGTGCGCATTGTGCGGGTTACGCCGCCTAACAAGGAAGCCAAACGCCGGGAAACTGCGCAGGCTCTTTTGGAGCACTGGGCGCACCGCGGCATGGTTACGGCCCGCGAATATGCTCTTTTAAAATATATGCTTGAAATTATAAATGCGGATGAAAAGAAAAAAATAACTGTATTACAGAATGCCATAAGTAAGATGATGCAGGTGAGGTGACAGATATGTTATGCCAGAAATGCGGCAAAAAAGAAGCCGTTGTGCACGTAGTGTGCATGGTAAATAATAAACAGATTGACAAGTGGCTGTGCGCGGACTGCGCCGAAAAGCTGATGCCGTACGCCGTTAGCGGCGGCGGGCGCGCTGTTGACCCGCGCAATTTGCTTGAAACATTATTTTTTGGCGGTGAGCAGGCAAAACCGCAGGAACGCCGTTTTACCAAACGGATGGCATCCATTTTGGAAAATGCCATGCGCAGTGCGCTGGACCGCGGGCATGACCACCTCGGTACGGAGCATTTGCTGCTGGCGCTTTTAAACGAAAAGGACTGTTACGGAGTAAGGGTGCTTGAAAAGCTGGGCATTAACCCTGTTGCCGTGGCGGAAGAAGTGGAAAAGGCCATGGACCCGGCGGGCAATTTACAGATTATTATCGGCTATACGCCGCGTGCCAAACGAGCGCTTGAAATTGCCGCCGAAACCGCACTGGCCTTAAAATCGCCGCAGGTAGGCTCCGAGCATTTGCTGATGGGCATTTTGCGCGAGGACAAAGGCATGGGCGGCACCGTGCTGCGCAAGTTCAACATTACTGCGGAACAGGTATGGCAGATTATCCGTTCTATCCGTGAACACCAGCCGTCCGTTCCTGGCTTTGAAGAACCGGAAATGCCTTCGTATTATGATGAAATCCCGGAAGAAGCATCGCTTGAGGTTTTAAACGAATTTGGGCGCAACTTGAACGAACTGGCGGCAGCAGGGAAAATTGACCCTGTAATCGGCAGGGAAAACGAAATTGAAAGAGTTATACAGATTTTGTGCCGCCGCACGAAGAATAACCCCGTTTTAATCGGCGAGGCCGGTGTAGGCAAAACAAGCGTGGCAGAAGGCCTGGCACAGCGAATTGTTGACGGTAAGGTGCCGGAGCTTTTGCGCAGCAAAACCGTTTTTTCGCTGGAAATCGGGTATCTTGTGGCCGGTGCCAAATACCGGGGCGATTTTGAAGAACGCCTGAAGGATATTCTGGAAACCATTAAAGAAAACAAGGATATAATTCTTTTTATAGACGAACTGCATACCATCATCGGCGCGGGCGCAGGGGAAGGCGGCACCGATGCGGCCAATATTATAAAACCTGCCCTTGCAAGGGGCGAATTGCAGGTTGTAGGTGCTACAACGCTCAGCGAATACCGCAAGCATATTGAAAAAGATGCGGCGCTGGAACGCAGGTTCCAGCCGGTTATGGTTGCTGCGCCGGATGCCGATGCGGCACTGTCGATTTTTAAAAGGCCTGCGCGAAAAATATGAAGAATTCCATAAACTGCATGTTACCGATGCGGCACTGGAAGCGGCGGTAAAGCTTTCCAACCGCTATATTACCGACCGCAACCTGCCGGACAAAGCCATTGACCTGATGGACGAGGCCTGCGCAAAAGTAAAATTGCAAAACTATAAACTTTCTATACCCGTGCAGGAAAAAGAACGCGAGCTTGCACAGGTACGCAAGGAAAAGGCTTCGGCAATTTCGCGCCAGCAGTATGAACTGGCAGCGCAGCTGCGCGATAAGGAAGCCATACTTGAAATGGGGCTTACCTATGAAAAAAGCAATTATGACCGAGCGATAGGCAAACAGCCGGAAGTTACCGAGGAGGACATTGCCGCGGTTATTTCCCAGTGGCTTAACATTCCGCTGCAAAAACTTACGCAGACGGAATCAGAACGCCTGCTGCATATGGAGGACGATTTGCACAAGCGTGTTATCGGGCAGAGCGAAGCGGTAGAAGCGGTGTCCAAAGCCATACGCCGCGCGCGTGCCGGGTTTAAGGATAAAAACAGGCCGGTGGGTTCGTTCCTCTTTCTTGGCCCGACCGGCGTAGGCAAAACGGAACTTGCCAAAGCGCTGGCAGAAAATATGTTCGGCGACGAGCGTGCGCTTATCCGTTTTGATATGTCCGAATACATGGAAAAACATACAGCCTCCCGCCTTGTGGGCGCGCCTCCGGGTTATGTTGGCTATGAAGAAGGCGGCCAGCTTACGGACGCCGTGCGCAGAAGGCCGTATTCCATTATTTTGCTTGACGAAATTGAAAAGGCGCACCCGGACGTATTCAACCTGCTTTTGCAGATTATGGAGGACGGGCGCCTTACCGACGGTCAGGGGCGTACAACCGATTTCCGCAACTGCGTGATTATTATGACAAGCAACGCCGGTGCGCGGATGCTTGCCGATACCAAACCGCTGGGCTTTACGCTTGGCGAAGCGCAGGAAGATAAAGACCGCAAAAATAAAGTGCTGGCGGAAATTAAGAATGTGTTCCGCCCGGAATTTTTAAACAGAATTGACGAGATTACGGTTTTCGATTCTCTGCATTATGACGAACTTGTTGAAATAATTAAAAATATGCTGCGCGATTTGCGCGCCAAACTTGCCGAAAACGGGCTGACACTGGAAGTTTCGCAGGAAGCAAGGGAGCTTTTGGTAAAAGAAGGCAGCGATACGCGTTATGGCGCAAGGCCTTTGCGCCGTGCCGTACGCAAGATGCTGGAAGACCCCGTAAGCGATTTGTACCTGGCGGGCATGTTTAAAGCGGGCGATACCATTTGCGCGAGCGTCGGCGAAAGCGGAAATATTGTTTTTACGCCTAAAAAAGTTGAAGTAGTGTTAACGCACGAAGAAATACATCCGGCGGAGGTAAATAATGGCCAAAACCAAAACTAAATTTGTGTGCCAGAACTGCGGTTACACCACTGCCAAATGGATGGGGCGCTGCCCAGAATGCGGCACGTGGGACAGCCTGGTAGAAGAACTGGAAACGCCGGCTTCCGGTTCGCAGCAAAGCTTTTTAATGCCGAAAGAAGCTCCCAAGCCCAAAACGCTTGACAAAGTAATGCTTACGGAAGTTGAGCGGCTTAAAACAGGCATTAACGAATTTGACAGGGTGCTCGGCGGCGGGCTTGTGCCCGGCAGCCTTGTGCTTCTGGGCGGCGACCCGGGCATCGGTAAATCAACCATGCTTTTGGATGCCGGTATCCGCTTCAGCGCCGGGGGCATTAAAGTTTTATATGTGTCGGGGGAAGAATCGGAAGCACAGACCGCTATGCGTGCGCGCAGGCTGGGCAAACCGGGCACGGCGCTGCTGGTGATGACCGCGACCGACCTTGACGCCGTGCTTTTGCAGGCCAAAGAGGTACAGCCGCAGATACTTGTTATAGATTCCATTCAGACTATGTATAACCCTGAACTGCAAACAGCGGCAGGCAGCGTGGGGCAGGTGCGCGAATGTACTGCCAAGCTGCTGCGCTTTGCCAAAGCAACTGGCATTGCCGTTATTATCATCGGGCACGTTACCAAGGACGGCAATATTGCCGGACCGCGCCTTTTGGAACATATGGTTGACGTGGTGCTGCAGTTTGAAGGTGACAGGTCATATTCCTTCCGCGTTTTGCGCGCGCTGAAAAACCGTTTTGGTTCTACCAGCGAAAGCGGGATATTTTCGATGGAAACCGGCGGTTTAAAAGAAGTTGCCAACCCTGCCGGGCTGTTTTTGGAAAACCGCGCCGAAAATGCGCCGGGCAGCGTGGTTTGCGCCTGCATGGAAGGCAACCGCCCGATTATGGTTGAAGTGCAGGCTTTGGTTGCCAAAACGCCTTACGGCATGCCGCGGCGTACGGCCGTAGGGTTTGATTACAACCGCGTAAATATGCTGCTGGCTATTTTGGAGCGGCGGCTGGGCATGGATTTTGGCAATTTTGATGCTTATTTAAACGTTGTTGGCGGCATGAAAATTACCGAGCCTTCGGCAGACCTTGCCGCGGCGGCAGCGCTGGTATCGAGCTACCGCAACAAGCCCGTGCCGCACGGTGTGCTGGCGGTGGGTGAAGTGGGGCTTACCGGTGAAATACGCCGCGTTGCCGGTACGGAGCGGCGCATACGTGATGCCGCAAACCTTGGCTTTACAAAATTTGTAGTGCCGAAAGGCAAACTTAATATGGAGCAGAAAACGTCGGGCATTATTCAGGCGGCGACGCTTGAAGAAGCGCTGAACGCAATTTTTAATTAAAAAAGCGGGCTTAACTGCCCGTTTTTTGTATGTTTTATGCGGCAAAAGCGTTTGACACAAATTAACTACTATGATAAAATAAATAAATTTTGACATTTTACTCCTTGGTGTTACAATAAAAGAGTATTAGGGACGAAAGCTGCATTTTGTACAAGGATGGGGCGCCGATGTTTTCCGTAGGATGATAAAGTTGTATATCCGATGCATGGTGCAGGTATTGTGCAGGCCATAGAGCAGCATGAGCTTGCCGGTGAAGCGGTGGATTATCTGGTTATGGTAATGCTTCTTACCGATATGCGTGTTATGGTGCCGCTTAAAAATTGTGGAACGTGTCGGTTTGCGCCATATTATCACCAAAGATGAAATTCCGGGCATTGAAAAAGGTGCTCGGCACACCGGTTGAGTTTAACGCCAAAGGCATTACCTGGAACCGGCGCTTAATATGTATCTTGACAAACTGAAAAGCGGCAATGTGCTTGATGTTGCCGAAGTTATACATATCCTGCAGACGCAGGAAACGAGAAAAGCTGTCCACCGGAGAACGAAGGCTTTTGGGAAACGCGCGCCAGATACTGGTGAGCGAGATGATGCTGGTTTGCGGCGAAAGCCAGAAAGACGCCGAAAAGTGGCTTGATAAATTTTTTGAATAAAAAACACCGGTAAAAACGGTGTTTTTTATTTTTTATACTGTTTTTAGCCAGCTGATTTGTAGTACAATAAACATAATCCCTAATTATACCCTGAAGGAGGTGAGAAAATGTTAAACAGAGTGCTGCGGATTACAATAGTCGTTGTTTTTGCTGTTACCGGACTTATACTTACAGAATATTTTACTGCCTTATATTTCGGATTACTTTGATTACAAATTTTATGGCAACGGCTTTTTTCGGCATTGCTTTTTACAACAATCGTTATCAGGCAGTGTCGGAATTTTTTGTTTTTGGCAGTATGGGCATGGCACTGGCTCCTGTTATTATCCGTAAAATGACGAGCTGGACGGAGAAAATTGCCATTTTAGCTGGCACGTGTTCCTACCAGCGACATCATGGTAATAACCTTCGGTATTGCCATTGGCCTTGTGCTGGCCAACCTTTTGGGCGGTCCTTTTTCGCATCTGCCTATTATTCGGGCCGTATATCCCGCTTATTTTCAGCTGTAGTGCTTTCCATGGTCGGTGCCAATGGTGGCTTTGCGCAATGCATCAGGATATTGGTTGGCTTTTTTTGACAGGAGCCTGCCGTCGCTT
>ENA-OPYT01000517-OPYT01000517.1-human-gut-metagenome-genome-assembly--contig:-NODE-517-length-11862-cov-2.841926_pt1 | contig 11862 bp, 15 predicted proteins | sample MGYA00242636_ERZ504480 | MGnify/ENA primary metagenome ERZ504480 (study PRJEB26092, sample SAMD00036228) | human gut metagenome | host: Homo sapiens | study: EMG produced TPA metagenomics assembly of...
ATTGCCAGAGCCAAAAGCGAAATTGTTGAAAATTTAACGGCGCAGCAGTTTGCGGTGCTTAATAATGACGATGCTTTTGTGTGCCGCATGGCGGACAAAACGGTTGCCAAAGTTATAAGCTACGGCTGTACGGAAGAAGCCGGCGTATATGCGCAGAACATTAAACTTACGGCTGAAGGCAGCGAGTTTGACTGCGTTTGTGCCGCAGCAGGCGAAAAAGAACATATCGTGCTTCCGCTTTTGGGCGAACATAATGTTTATAACGCGCTGGCGGCTATTGCCGTGGCAACTGCATTTAATGTTCCGCTGGTGCAGATAAAAAATTGCTTTGATGGATGTGCGCCTTACTGGCAAACGCCAGGAATTTATGCAGTTTGGCAGCGTAACGGTTATTAATGATGCCTATAATGCCAGCCCTGCATCTATGGCAAGCGCTTTAAAAACACTGCATGCCGTAAAAGATGCCAAAGGCGGCAGGGCGGTTGCCGTGCTGGCCGATATGCTGGAGCTTGGCGCGCTTTCCGTGCAGGCACATAAAGAAGTTGGCGAAATGGCCGCTGCCGAAGGCGTTGACGTGCTTATTACCTATGGTACGGAAGCAGTACATACTGGACGCGCAGCGCAGGAAAAAGGCATAAAAACTTTTATTTGCCATGACCGTGCGGAAGCAGCCAAAATTTTAAGCGGTATTTTACGCAATGATGATATAATTTTACTCAAAGGCTCTCATTCCATGCAGGTTGATGGTTTGATTGACCTTGTTCTGAAAAAATAAAATCCGGAGTGTTGGATAAATGACAATTAATCTTCTTGGTGCACTGGCTACGGCGTTTATTATCTGTGCTGTAACAGGGCCGAGCTTTATTTCGGTTTTGCATAAACTGAATTTTGGGCAGAGCATCCGCGAATGCGGCCCGAAAGAACACATGAAAAAAAGCGGCACGCCTACCATGGGCGGTATTATGATGCTGCTGGCAATTCTGATTGCCGTTGCCGTATGGTGCAATTTTACACCGGCGTTGTGCATTGCGCTGCTTTTAACTTTCGGCCATGCGCTGATTGGTTTTATTGATGATTATATTAAAGTTGTAATGAAACGCAACCTTGGCCTTACTGCTGCCCAGAAGTTTTTTTATGCAGTTTGTACTGGCAGGGGCGTATGTTTATTATATTGAAACCCATGTGCAGTCTGATTTAAGCATAGCCATACCGGGTACGGAATATACGCTTCCGTTAGGCTGGTTATATTACGTGCTGGTATTTTTGCTGCTTGTGGGCACAACTAATGCCGTAAACCTTACCGATGGGCTTGACGGGCTTGCGGCAAGCGTTACGCTGCCTGTAACAGTTGCTTATGCGTTTATTGCCTATAACACCGGCCATGCCGATTTAAGCGTATTTGCGCTGGCCATTACCGGTGCGTGCATCGGCTTTTTGCTGTTTAACCACCATCCGGCTAAAGTGTTTATGGGCGATACCGGTTCGCTGGCAATAGGCGGCGGTGTTGCGGCGCTGGCGCTGCTTACGCATACAGAACTTTTGCTTGTAATTCTCGGCGGCATTTACGTTATGGAAGCAACATCTGTAATAATGCAGGTTACTTATTTCCGCCTTACGGGCGGCAGGCGTATTTTCCGCATGACGCCGATACATCATCATTTTGAACTAGGCGGATGGAAAGAAACCAAAATTGTAAAACGTTTTTTTGCCGCAAGCTGTCTGCTGTGCATTGCAGGTGTTTTGCTGTGGCTTAACGGAAACGGAGGATTTTAATTTTGAGTAAGGCTGTACTTGTTTATGGCATAGGCATCAGCGGCTGCGGCGCTGCGGATATTCTGGCACGCCAGGGCAAGCGTGTGCTGCTTTATAATGATGCCGGGCATGAGGTTGATGCAGATTTAAAAGAACTGCTTGCCAAAAGCGGCGGGCAAATTGTAATAGGCAAAAAAGAAGGACTGCTGGACGATGTGGAAGAAGTAATCCTTTCACCGGGCATCAGCATGGAAAACCCTCTGGTGCAGGAAGCGCTGAACCGCGGTATTAATGTAACCGGAGAGGCAGAACTTGCTTACCGCAATTATAACGGACATATTGTTGGCATTACCGGCACCAACGGCAAAACAACAACTACTATTTTAATAGGCGAAATGCTGGCAACGCTGCCCTGCGTAACTAAAGTAGGCGGCAATATAGGCATGGCGCTTACCAAAGAAGTTGAAACCATGCCCGAAAATTCGTGGCTGGCGGCTGAACTTTCCAGTTTTCAGCTGGAAACGGTGCAGAACTTCCGCGCTGAAATTGCCGTTATTTTAAATTTAACGCCCGACCATTTAACGCGCCACCATACAATGGAGGCTTATGGTGCGGCCAAATGCAACATTTTTAAAAACCAGCATCCGGAAGACGTAACACTGCTTAATTTTGATGACCCTGTTGTTAAAAGCTGGGGCGGGCTTGTGCCGGGCAGATTGTGCTGGTTCAGCCGCAGGGAAGTTTTGCCGCAGGGCATTTATATGCAGGACGGCGATTTTGTTATTGCCTGGAACGATACTAAAGAAATTATCTGCAACAGGAAAGATTTGCAGATTTTTGGCGGGCATAACGAAGAAAACGTGCTGGCTGCTATTGGCGCAGCGTTTTTGCAGGCGTTGAGCCCTGTAATATTGCAGAAGTGCTGAAAAAACTTTAAAGGTGTTGAACACCGCATTGAATATACGGCGACAATTAACGGCGTACGTTATTATAATGATTCCAAAGCAACCAATACCGATTCTACCATTAAGGCGCTGGAAGCGTTTGACGGGCATTTAATTTTAATTGCCGGCGGGCGCGATAAACTGACCCCGCTTGAAGAAATGATGCAGCTTGTAAAAACAAAGGTTGATACGCTGATTTTGCTTGGCGAAGCGGCAGAGCGTTTTAAAGAAGCGGCTGAAAAAGCAGGCGTCAGCGATATACGCATGGTAACCTCCATGAAGGAAGCTGTGGAGCTGGCGCATAAAACGGCTGTTAAACCGCAGACGGTGCTTTTATCTCCGGCGTGCGCATCCTTTGATATGTTTACAGGTTTCCCGGAGCGCGGGCGCTGCTTTAAACAGATAGTTGCGGAACTTTCGGCTGCGGAGGAAAAATAAAGTGAAGGTTATACTTTCCGGCGGCGGTACAGGCGGGCATATTTACCCGGCGCTTACCATTGCCGACCAAATAAAAAAACTTCGCCCTGATGCGCAGATTATTTTTGTAGGCACGCAGCAGGGGCTTGAAAAAAATTTATTCCGCGCTACGGTTATCCGCTGCGCTATATTGAAATAGCCGGTTTTAAACGCAGCCTGAGTTTTGACACGCTGCGTTCCTTCGGCAAACTGTTTACAGGGCTGATTGGCGCAAACAGCCTTATCAGCGAAATAAAGCCGGACCTTGTTATTGGTACCGGCGGCTATGTATGCGGGCCGGTAGTGATTTTTGGCGGCGCTGCGCGGTATTCCGACAGCAATTCAGGAGCAGAATGCCAATGCCGGGCGTTACCAATAAGATTTTGGCACGCTTTGTTAAAAAAAAGTGTTTTTGGGTTACCGTGAGGCTGAAAAATATTTTACGGGCAAATCGCGTAAAATATATACCGGCAACCCTATCCGCAGCGAAATTCTTTCTAATAAACGCAGTGAAGCGGTAAAATTTTTCGGGCTTGACCCGGAAAAACAAACCATTCTGGTATCCGGCGGCAGCCGCGGCGCACAAAGCATTAACAAGGCCATGCTTTATGTTGAGCAGGCGCTGAGCGGCAGGCATGATGTGCAGGTACTGCACGCCACCGGTGAAGCCAATTACGAGGAATATATTAAGGAGCTTAACAAAAAAAGGCTCTGTTGAAGATAATATAGTTGTTAAGCCTTATCTGCATGATATGCCAATGGCACTGGCGGCGGCAGATTTGGCGGTGTTCCGCGCGGGGGCGATAGGTCTTGCGGAACTTACGGCAAAGGGCGTGCCTTCGGTTTTAATTCCGTACCCTTATGCAACTGCCAACCATCAGGAGTTTAACGCCCGTGCGGTAGAGGCTGCCGGTGCGGCCAAAGTTATTTTGGATAAAGAACTTACAGGCGAGAAACTGCTTGAAGAAATAGAGCATTTATTAATACGCAGCGAAGATTTGCAGAAAATGAAAAAAGCTGCCAAAAGCCTGGGCAGGCCCGGTGCGGCGAAGGAAATTGCGCAGCAGGCGCTGCAGCTTGTAAAAAATTGAGCAGGGAGGATTTTAAATGCTTTCGGGAATACACAATATTCATTTTATTGGTATTGGCGGCGCCGGAATGAGTGCTTTGGCACATGTGCTTTGCGAACGCGGTTTTCATGTATCCGGTTCGGATAAAAACGCAGGCGGCATCTGCGAGAAGCTGAAAGCGCTGGGAGCCGTTGTTTATCAGGGGCATGCTGCCGGGCAGGTAAATGGTGCGGATGCGGTTGTTATTTCGTCTGCCATCCATCCGGATAACTGTGAGCTGGTGGCAGCCAAAGAGCAGGGCATAAAGGTTATGCACAGGTCGGATGTATTGGCGGAGCTGCTTAACCATGCTGACGGCGTGGCTGTTGCAGGTGCGCACGGCAAAACAACAACCAGCGCCATGTTAAGCTGCATAGCGGCGCAGGGCGGCATAGACCCTACCATTGTTATCGGCGGTGAAGTAACAAGCCTCGGCGGCAATGCACGCAGCGGCAAAGGCCGTTATGTAATTGCCGAAGCTGATGAAAGCGACGGTTCGTTTTTGAAGTTTTATCCGCTGTATGCGCTTGTAACCAATATTGAAAATGACCATATGGACCATTACGGCAGCGAAGAAAATATTTATGCTGCCTTTAAGCAGTTTGTGGGCAGCGTAAAACCGGGCGGCGCGGCAGTGCTGTGCATGGACAACCCCAAGCTCCGACGCCTGGCGCAGGAAACCGAAACCCGTGTTATCAGCTACGGCATTGATGATGAGCAGGCCGATTACGTTGCCAAAGACATTGTTTACCATACCGGCGGCACGGATTATAAAGTTTATAAAAACGGCAGCCTGTTTGCGGAAGTTCAGCTGATCGTTCCCGGCAGGCACAATGTGCTTAATTCATTGGGCGCGCTTGTTTGCGCTGTTGAAATGGGCATAAAAACGGACAGCATTTTAAAAGCACTTAAGGAATTTACCGGTGCGCACCGCCGTTTTGAAACCAAAGGGCGCGTTAATGGCATATGGGTTGTTGATGATTATGCGCATCATCCTACGGAAATAGGCGTAACCTTAAAAGCTGCGCTGCAAACGAAGCCGCAGCGTTTAATCTGCGTTTTCCAGCCGCACCGCTATACGCGCACCCAGCTTTTGTTTAATGAGTTCTGCGCCTGCTTTAAAGGCTGCGATAAACTTATAGTAACCGATATTTACGCGGCCAGCGAAGACCCCATTGAAGGCGTAAACAGCCAAAAGCTTGCCGAAGGCATTAAGGAAACTTCGGGCGTTGATGTTGAGTATGTGCCGTCAATGGCGGATATAGAAAATTATCTTGCGGCAAATGCCCGCACCGGTGATTTGGTTATGACTATCGGCGCAGGTGATGTATATAAAGTTGGCGAAGCATTAGTAGCAGATTTGCAAAGGAGCAATGAAAATGTTTAACAAAAATCAGGTAGTTGCAGTTGTAATGGGCGGGCCTTCCGCAGAACGTGAGGTTTCTTTAAATACCGGCGCAGCCATTGCCAATGCGCTGAGGGAATACGGTTATACCAATGTTGTTGAAATTGACCTTGACCCGCGCAATTTCGGCAAACAGCTTGCCGAAAGCAAAGCAGAGGTTGTTTTTAACGCTGTGCACGGCCTTTACGGCGAAGACGGACGTTTGCAGACTTTGCTGGAAATACGCGAGATGCCTTATACCGGCAGCGGCATGATTGCCAGCGTATCCTGCATGGACAAGGTTATTACCAAACGCATGCTGCGTGACGCAGGCATTTCCACCCCGGCCTGCCTGATTATTAATAAAAAGGAAAGCGGCATAAAAGAAAAAACTTATGCAGCGTTTCAGCCTGCCGGTAGATTATTAAACCTGCAAGCCAGGGTTCCAGCATCGGCGTGGAAATTGTCTTAAATTTGCCGCCTGCAAACCACCATTCCTTCAGCAGTCCGCATTGTACAAAAGCCGCAAGAGCCGAACAAGCGCAAGCTCGCTTCATTGTCGGCAGCCACATGCACAACCAACTGTTTCAGAAATAAAAAGCCGAAAGCATAATCGCACAAAAGTCTCAAGGCATCGGAAGCGTACCCGTTGCCCTGATACTCCTTCCGTATCGCAATCCCCACCTCACCGCGGGAATGCATTGGTGCAAAATCCGTAATGTCAATAGTGCCCACCACGGCATCATCCTCGCGACGTACTATCATCATGCGGAGCTGACGGTCGGCAAACATATCACATTGCGAATTTTCCATGTATTGCCTCAGCACATACTTGGAATACGGTACCGAAAAGTTCGTGACATCCCACGTTTGCGGGTCATTCTCCATGGCATACATTATCTCCAAATCCTCCGGCTCCATAGCCCGAAGACGCACACGCTCACTTACAAAATAAGAAGGTTTCATCATTCTTTCTCTATATGCAATTCCTTACGCAAACGAATTTTCACCCGGCAGGCAGAACAGAGACGCAGTCAAAGCAATTAAAGCGCAAAGCACTCCTTTATTGCTCAGCATCATATAATAAGTAAGAAATCCCGCCAATACCGGCATGGCAAGCAGAGCCAGGCGCACCCCACTCCACAGTGCATACAGACGCAGCGCATCCGTAATGGCAACGACATCTATCTTCTTGGTCAGCATCCATGAAAAAAGCTTCAAGGAAACAGGCACCAACACAGCAGTAAGCAAAATCGTGACAGTCTCCGCAAAATAAGCGGCACGCACGTCCCCTGCATAGGCACCTACCCATTCTCCGCCCGTTTCTCCAAATGCCACGAGAAATACGGGCAGCAGCCAGAAATATACAAACATCATTTTTGTGCGGGATACAACCCGCTTTATCTTTTCTTCCATACACTCGTTCTTTAAAGCCATATCACACCGCACCTGTAAACGGAGTACGGTTTACAATGCTGCGTCCAAGCGTTACCTCGTCCGCATATTCCAGTTCGTCTCCCACAGAGATGCCGCGCGCTATTACGGACAGCTTCACTCCCAGCTTCTCCAGTTTACGGTAAATATAAAAGTTGGTCGTATCGCCTTCCATGGTGGTGCTGAGGGCAAACACAACTTCCTTAATGCCACCTGCAGCCACCCTCTGCACCAGACTCTCTATCTCCAGGTCGCCGGGGCCTATTCCGTCCATCGGCGAAATCACTCCGCCCAGCACATGGTAAAGCCCGCGGAATTGCTGCGTCGCTTCCACCGCCATCACGTCGCGTATATTCTCCACTACACAAATAACGGAAGAGTCGCGCTGAGGATTGGAACAGATGCGGCAAGTCTCCGTATCAGAAATATTATGACACACCTTGCAGTACTTCACTTCATGCTTCAACGTAACGATGGCATTGCCGAAAGCCTCCACCGCCGCCGTATCCTGACGCAGCAGATGAAGCACCAGTCTCATGGCCGTTTTCCTGCCTATACCCGGCAGTTTGGCAAACTCATTCACCGCTTTTTCCAGTAATGTCGAGGGATATTGTCCATTCATACCTTAAATTCTTCTATCGGTGGGCAAAGATAGTGCAAATTGAGTGCAATGCAATTAAGTTAGCTTGAAATTATATGACCGGAATGCAGCCTGTCCTCTCCAAAAACAGAGAGAATTCCGCATTACGGACGGAGATTTTTGAAATAAGTGCTACCTTTGCATGAAGAAACAACAAAAAAACAAGTAATAAAATGGAGATAACAAGCGCCGAATTCGTCATCAGCAATACAGACGTTAAAAAATGCCCCGGCGGGACATTCCCCGAATACGCCTTCATCGGACGTTCCAACGTTGGAAAATCCAGCCTCATCAACATGCTGACGGGGCGTAAAGGACTCGCCATGACGTCCGCAACTCCGGGAAAGACCATGCTCATCAATCATTTCCTGATTAATAAGAACTGGTACATCGTCGACCTTCCGGGCTACGGCTATGCCAAGCGCGGACAGAAAGGCCAGGAACAGATTCAGCGCATCATAGAGACCTACATTCTGCAACGCGAGCAGATGACCTGCCTCTTTGTCCTCGTCGACAGCCGTCACGAGCCGCAAGCCATAGACCTCGCTTTCATAGAATGGCTGGGCGAGAACGGAGTACCCTTCGCCATCGTTTTCACCAAAGCCGACAAACTGAAAGGCGGCAGGATAAACAGCAACATCCGCCACTACCTGGAGAAGCTGCGTGAACAATGGGAGGAGCTTCCGCCCCACTTCATCACATCTTCCGAGAACCGTATGGGGCGTGACGAACTCCTGGGCTATATCGAACAAATCAATAAAGAAATTAATTCCAAATCATAACTGTTACAACCAAAATGAAAAGATTTGTTTTTTGGCAAATACTCATTGCCGCATTGCTGATGGCTCCCGACAGCCAGGCACAGTCTCTGAAAGACTTATTGAACAAAGAAAACATCGAAAAGGCAGTCAATGCCATAACCGGTAAAAACACCGCCAGCATGGAAGGGACATGGACATATACTGGCCCGGCCATCGAATTCGAATCGGATAACCTGCTGCAAAAAGCCGGCGGTTCGGTAGCTGCCAATGCTGCCGAGAACAAGCTGAAAGGACAATTGGCAAGGGTAGGCATCAAGGAAGGACAAATGTCTTTCACCTTCAATGCAGACAGCACCTTCACAGCCAAAGTAGGCGCTAAAAGCATAAAAGGAACTTACTCCTACGATGCTTCCACACAGAATACAAGTCTGAAATTCATGAAGCTGATTCCGCTTAACGCCAAAATAAACTGTACATCCGCCAATATGGACCTGCTGTTCAATTCGGACAAACTCTTAAAGCTGATTACCCTGATTTCCAGCAAGAGCAACAATAGCACCCTTAAAACAATCGGATCGCTGGCAAACAGCTACGATGGTATGATGCTGGGATTTACCTTGAAAAAGGAATAAGCAAGGGCTCAAACCGGGTCAGCGGATTTTCCCGGTTGGCAAGCTTTCTTTTAAGCGTATAGCCTAGCCAGTCTGAACATGAAGAATTTCAGATCAGCCACCCCTCTTAACTGGCTTCGAAAAGCTTTGATTTTAGCATTGAACGACTCCGCTGAAGCATTTGTCAATCGTTCTTCAAAATAATTTATGATGGTCGTACTATGGTTTGAAAAACGTATCAAGTACCTTGTTGAACTCCATATAGTCAAACTTTTCCACTTCATTGTACCATCTTGCGAGATTTAGCCTTGCTTCATCGGGACTTGACTTCTTGTTGAAGATGTCTGTCAGTTTCATGCTAAGGCTGTATCCTTCCAGAAGCTTGGGAAATTTATCAAAGAGAATGGCAGCCCTAGTCTTTTGCTGTTCATTCCATTTGCTCCAGTGTTTCAGTATAATATGTTTGCTTCTGCTTACTATCTGTGGCAGGGTTTCTCCGTTCTCCATTCTTTCAGGCTCCCATTTCCCTATTCTCTCCCTTTCCGCCTTACTCTTTGCTTCTTTCTTCTTTTGACGGTGCTCCCTGATAGCCTGATTTTCCGCATCAAGTACTTTCCACCGATAGCGTATTCTTAACTGGTCTACAGCTTCAGACATGAGCTGCTGTACATGAAAACGGTCATTGATCAGCTTTGCGGCAGGAAACACCTTTCTGACCGTCAGCATCATGGCTGAAGATAAATCTGTAGTGACAGTCTTGACAGACAGCCGTTTCCGGTGCGGAAGCCTGCGCAAGATTCCGCTTACCGCATCTGTGGCCACTCCACGAACCATTGCAACTAAAGCCCCTTACGGCCTTTAGCTGCTTTATTGGTCAGAATCGTATAAACATCTCCATTGCTCAGGCAAGTTTCATCCAAAGAAAGGTTTTCTCCAATGTTTTCAGGATAAAGGAGGTAGTCATGCGCATGTTCGAGTTGGTCCCAGTTCCGGTAATCACTGATTTTCTCCTTGTATTGTTTACGAAGAGTCTGCCCTTTTACGCCATAACGTTCCGCAAGCACACAGATACTCACAGGAGTAGATTCAATCTCCTTCTTTTAAAAAAGAAACGAACTCAGAATTCAGCCGTGTACCGTCAAATTCGGATAAATCCCAGTCATAGCTGAAGATTTCATTGGAAGACTTGTCAAGCCATTTACGTTTACGAACATGGAGATAAGTGGCGCGACCACGAATAGGATAGTCTTGGATTGTACGGTACTCACCAAAACCATAGGATATGATATCCGGGTTGGTCTTATCTTTCTTTTAGCTGAACTTTTTTTCATCAAGATAAATATCAAAACGGTCAGCACTCTTGTCGAAATTGACAATATCAAAGTTGTCTATAAGCACATCCGGAAGGATGGCACGAAGGAGTCGTTCGGGTTTCATAAAACAAAGGTAAGCAAAGGTAGCTAATTTTTAAAAACTTAACAACCAGAAATTTCCGCTGAGCCCTAATTTCCCTAAGTTTTCAAACTGAGCCGCCCTGATCCTTTTATGATATGTATGATAACAAAAAAGGCTCGCTATCTGCGAACCTTTGTGCTCTTCGTCTTGGACTTGAACCAAGGACCCTCTGATTAACAGTCAGATGCTCTAACCAACTGAGCTAAGGAAGAATTTATTTCTTTCAGTTCGGGACTTATTAATCCCTTTCTGAATTTGCACTGCAAAAGTAGAGGTTCTTTTTGAAATATGCAATATCTTTGCGAAAAAAATTAGAAAAAATGAATACGATTGGATTAGGAAACGCTTTGGTAGACGTTCTGCTGAAGCTTGAGAACGATGATGTACTGGCGGAAGTAGGCATACAGAAAGGCGCAATGGATATGATCAACCAGGAGCAGATGATTAAAATCCGTAAATCGCAGGAAGGCCTTGAACGCAGTCAGGCACCGGGAGGTTCAGTATGCAATACCATGCGTGCGATGGCTATTTTGGGAGCAAAAGCAGGATTTATAGGTAAGATCGGATCCGATTCCGTAGGTGAGTATTATGAAGAGGCTTTGAAAAAAGCGAATGTCTCTCCCTATTTTGCCAAGACCGACGGTATTTCCGGTAGCTGCACGGTTCTGATTTCACCCGATGGCGAGCGTACGATGGGAACCTTCCTCGGACCGGCCCCGACGATCACGCCGGATGAGATAACGGAAGAGATGCTTTCCGCTTACCAATGTATTTATATCGAAGGCTATCTGTTGGTGAACGAAGAACTGGTGCGCACTACTATGCAGAAAGCGAAAAAGTTAGGATTGAAGGTTGCCCTCGATCTATCTAACTTCAATATCGTGAATGCTTTCCGGGGGCTATTAGACGATATTATCCCTGAATATGTCGATATCCTTTTCTCCAACGAAAGCGAAGCGGAAGCCTTTACCGGGCTGAAAGCACACGAAGCGGTCAAGGTCCTTTCAGAACAGGTAGAGATTTCTTTAGTCACTTTAGGAAAAGAAGGCGCTCTGGTGGGAAGCAAGGGACAGGTTATCGCTGTTCCGGCGGAAGGCGGCAAACCGGTCGACACGACGGGAGCCGGCGACCACTTTGCCGCCGGATTCCTTTACGGAAAGTCGGTCGGTGCGACTTTGGAGCAGTCGGCACGTATCGGATCGCTTTTGGCCGGTTACATAATTGATGTCATCGGGGCGCAGATACCGGATGATAAATGGGAACAAATAAAGTTAAAAGTAAATAGTATATTGTCCTGACAAGCGTTTATTATATAC
>ENA-OPYT01000520-OPYT01000520.1-human-gut-metagenome-genome-assembly--contig:-NODE-520-length-11823-cov-3.994272_pt1 | contig 11823 bp, 11 predicted proteins | sample MGYA00242636_ERZ504480 | MGnify/ENA primary metagenome ERZ504480 (study PRJEB26092, sample SAMD00036228) | human gut metagenome | host: Homo sapiens | study: EMG produced TPA metagenomics assembly of...
TGATGCGCGCCCTCGCGCGTGATCTGTTCGGTTTCGTGACCTTTGCCGGCAACGAGCACAATGTCGCGCGGCTCGGCTTCAAGCACGGCGTGAATCACCGCCTCGCGCCTGTCGACGATCACATCGAAGTGGAAGCAAGAAAGGGTTTCCAAAGTTCGGCAATACGCTTTTACCTGCCGTATTGCGGTTATCTGCAATCCAAAGTTACTCCATATTATAAAGACAAATGACTATCGCGGATTATATGCCACTTCCGATTACAAATATATATTTGTATTTTGGAACAGTGCTTATAACGGAAAATGCCGGATGCAACATGCCTAATGACTACAACTGCCCGTGGGATGCTTTTTCGTATCCGGTGCATTCGGGATTAACACCGGTCTGGCAGATTTGCTGCAACTCCTGTTGTACAGCACTACCTATGACACAAAAAGCCAGCTAATCCATTGCGAGTTAGCTGGCTAATTCTATAATATTTTCCGAAAAATCTTAGGGGTTCTGCGCAATGCCATTAAAACGGCACAGGCCCGTCCAATCCCACCCCGCCAAACGGATTGTCCGTTTGAGGCATATAGTCGGAGGCAGATGGAGGCGGTGGCGTAGAGGGACTGCCGATGGGCGCATTCATACGCGAACCGAACGTGGCTCCTCCCATACCCTCGGTAGGCGGCGGAATAACCATATCGTCTTCCGGATTCTGGAAGCGGGTGTACTGGCCGATAAAGCGCAGGCGCACATCGCCCACGGCACCGTTACGGTGCTTGGCTATGATAATCTCCGCCATGCCGCGCAGGTCTGTGCCGTCGGCGGAAGTATAAATCTTGTAATATTCGGGACGGTGGATGAAGCACACCATATCGGCATCCTGCTCAATGGCTCCGGACTCGCGAAGGTCGCTCAACTGCGGACGCTTGCCCTCTTCTCCCTCACGGTTCTCTACACCACGGTTCAACTGAGACAGGGCGATAATGGGAATGTTCAGCTCCTTGGCCAACCCCTTCAACGAACGCGAAATCGTACTCACCTCTTCCTGACGGCTGCCGAACGACATGCCGCTGGCATTCATCAACTGAAGGTAGTCGATGATAATCACCTTTACCCCATGCTCGCGAACCAGACGGCGGGCCTTGGTACGAAGTTCGAATACGGAAAGCGAGGGAGTATCATCCACGTACAGAGGCGCATCCAGCAGGTCGCGCAGCTTATAGTCCAACTGCTGCCATTCGTAATCGGCAAGCTGTCCGCTTTTGATTTTCTCACTCGGTATCTCGCACACGTTGGAGATGAGACGGTTCACCAACTGTACGTTGCTCATTTCAAGGGAGAACAAGGCTACGGGATTGCGGAAGTTCACGGCGATGTTCTTCGCCATGGAGAGCACGAACGCCGTCTTACCCATGGCAGGACGGGCGGCTATGATAATGAGGTCGGAGTTCTGCCAGCCGGAAGTCATCTTGTCCAGTTTCGTAAATCCGCTCTCAAGACCGCTCAAACCGTCGGTACGGGCGGCGGCTTTCTGAATAAGGTCGTACGCTTCGGCAATGACCGGATTGATTTGCGTATAGTCCTTCTTCATGTTCTGCTGCGAAATCTCGAAGAGCTTGCCTTCGGCTTCCTGCATCAGGTCGTCCACATCGAGCGTCTCGTCGAACGCCTTGGACTGTATGTTACTGGTGAAGGTTATCAGCTCGCGCGCCAACGCCTTTTGGGCAATGATACGGGCGTGATACTCGATATGCGCAGAGGATGCCACCTTGCTGCTGAGCTGGGTGATGTAGAACGGGCCGCCCACCTCTTCCAAATCTCCGCGCTTGGCAAGCTGCTCCTTCACGGTGAGAATGTCCACCGGTTTCTGATTGACGGCAAGGTCTGTGATAGCGGAGTATATCAGCTGATGCCGGTGTTCGTAAAAAGATTCGGGACGGAGAATTTCGCTCACCAGCGAATAAGCGTCTTTCTCGATCATCAATGCACCCAGTACGGCCTCTTCCAGTTCCGGCGCCTGCGGCTGGATACGCCCGTAATCGTTGACCGGCTGGGGTGATTTCGACTTCGGGGTGCGGGTTGTTCGTCTTTGTTCTGCCACTTTATGAATTAAGAATTGAAATTTAAAAATTAAGAAATAAATAGTCCGCCTTTCAAAAGGGAAAGCAAAGATAAATGATTTTATTGATAGCAATCAACAAATCGTTGTTAAGTTTTCAATCTACTATGAACAGAATTCATTAACTTTGTCTCCGAAGCCTGCTTTGACAGGCCCGTTTTTATTTTTAAATTTTCAATTCTTAATTCTCAATTTAACGATGCTTACTTTTCCGAATGCTAAAATAAACCTGGGACTGAATATTACAGAAAAACGACCGGACGGTTACCATAACCTGGAGACCATCTTCTACCCTATTCCCGTGGAAGATGCGCTGGAAATAAACCCGCTGCGCGAGGGTGACGGCAAATATTGCCTGCATCAGGCTGGTATGGAAATAGCGGGAGAAGCGGAAAACAACCTCGTGGTGAAGGCGTATAAGCAGCTGGACGGGTTGTTCGACCTGCCGCCGGTGGATATTCATCTGTTCAAGCATATCCCGATCGGGGGCCGGATTGGGTGGCGGCTCGGCAGATGCTGCATTTATGCTGAAAATGCTGAATGAGAAGTTCGGTCTTGGACTGAGTACCGGGACTTTGGAAGAGTATGCCGCCCGACTGGGAGCGGATTGCGCTTTCTTCATCCGGAATGCTCCTACCTATGCGGAAGGCATCGGAAATGTGTTCTCGCCTGTATCCTTGTCGCTGAAAGGGTATCAGCTCTGGTTGGTAAAACCGGATATATTCGTTTCCACACGGGATGCTTTCTCACAAATAAAGCCGCACCGTCCGGAACGGTCACTGAAAGAGACGATGCAGCTGCCCGTTGAAGCATGGAAAGAGTATATGGTGAATGACTTTGAAGAGAGCGTGTTCCCACAGTTTTCCCGCTATCGGGGCAATCAAGGATGAGATGTACCGGCAAGGCGCTGTCTATGCGTCGATGAGCGGTTCGGGTTCATCGGTGTACGGACTGTTTGCGGCGGATGCCGTATTGCCGGATGTAGACTTCGGTGAAAAAGCATTCGTATATAAAGGGAAGCTGACCGTTTAAAAGTATGAAATATAAAGTATGAGGAATGAACCATGCGGACGGGACATTGTTATACCCTATATTTTATACTTCATACTTAATTTCAGAATGAAAAGATTCAGATTTTGCTTGGTAGCAGGCATGCTACTGTTTATTTCCGTTTCCACTGTTGCCAAAGGAGTTCCCACAAGCATACAGGCTGCTTTCGAAAAGATGTACCCGTATGTTGCAAATGCCCAATGGGAACAGATGGCAGGATGTTACGTAGCGGAATTCGTTATTGACGGCAGGGAAACAGATGTGTGGTTCGACGAAAATGCCCAATGGGTAATGATGGAGAATGATGTGGAGTCGCTGGAGAAAGTTCCCGCTCCCGTTGCGAAAGCATTTATGGAAAGCATTATGGCTTCCATGAGATTGAGGGATGTAAGGATAGTCACGTTTCCCAAACGTCCTGCGGTAATCGTTATCGAAGTGGAAGGCTACAATTCCGGTGAAGAATTCCAACTGTTCTATGCACCGGACGGAAAGCTGCAACGGCAACTGAATGTGAGTGAACTGGGCGGAGAGATTTACCCGGGACTTTTTAATTAAGCATAAAAGTATGAGGTATAACCATGCGGATGGAGCACGGTTATACCTCATACTTTATATTTTATACTTAAACTCAGTACACTTCTACTTTCGCGGCTATCCGTTTAGCTTTATCGCGCAGCGCATCGAGGTCGCTGTCCAACGGGGCATAGCACAATACAACACCCATACGGCGATTGACGCGGGTGGTAGGCTTGCCGAAGATACGCAAGTAAGTATCTTCTTCTTTGGTCACCTCTTCCATGCCGCGGTAGTTGGGACGCTCCTGACTGGCAATGGGCGAAAGGATAACGGCACTTGCCCCTATCCGCTCCTGCTTGATACCCGGAATGGGCAAACCGAGTACGGCGCGGCAATGCAATTCGAATTCGTTCAGGTTCTGTGTTCCTGCCAGTGTCACCATGCCCGTATCGTGCGGACGCGGAGAGAGTTCGGAGAAGTAAACGCCGTTCTCGTGACTCAGGAAGAATTCCACTCCCCACAAACCGGCGCCGGTCAGGGCACGGGTCACTTTCTCCGCCATATCCTGCGCTTCCTTTAAATGAGCAGGGTCGATATGGGCGGGCTGGAAGCTCTCGCGATAGTCGCCGCCCTTCTGCACATGTCCGATAGGCGGGCAGAACAAGGTAGGGCCATTCTTTTGGGTAACCGTCAGCAAGGTGATTTCACTATCGAACTTGATAAACTCCTCAATGATAAGCTCCTTGATGTCGCCACGGCTTCCGTTGCAGCCGTACTCCCAGGCATGCTCCAGTTCGTCGGCACTCTTTACGAGCGACTGCCCCTTACCGGAAGAGGACATCAGCGGCTTTACCACACAGGGGAAACCGATTTTTTCGGCAGCAGCCTTCAGCTCATCCAGAGATTTGGCATAGAAGTACCTGGCTGTTTTCAGTCCCAGTTCCTTGGCGGCAAGGTCGCGGATAGCCTTACGGTTCATTGTAAAGTTGACCGCACGCGCGCTGGGCACAACCTGAATACCCTCTTTCTCGAAATCGTACAGGCGTTCCGTACGGATAGCCTCTATTTCGGGTACGATAATGTCCGGCCGGTGTTTGCGCACCACACGTTCCAATGCTTCGCCGTCCAGCATGCTGAACACTTCGCACTCGTCCGCCACCTGCATGGCGGGTGCTCCGGCGTAAGAGTCGCAGGCTATGATATATTGCCCTTTACGCTGAGCTGAAATTACAAACTCTTTACCCAGTTCACCGGAACCTAACAGTAAATCTTTTCATCGGTTACTAATTTATTTACTACCTATTATTATTGTTTTCTATAATTGGCAATTTGTTGTTTATCACTGGTGCTGTTCTCTCAACAGGTCATTCACCGTCTTCACCGGATTGAATGTAGTCAGAGGAACTTCTACAAAGACCGTATTCCAGTCGCTCATGGCACCGTTCCACAATCCGGGAAGTTCCAGAGCTTTCAGGTCTTTGCCGTTCTTCGACTTATAGGAGATGAAGCCCGTAGCCTTGTCCACATACTTCACCAAATCGAACTTATGGCCCTTATAGTCGCGCACTGCACATACCAGGTCCACCGGATTGAAGTGCGTACCTTTTTCAAACATATCCTTCTTCTCAGGGTCGTTCATGTCAATCTGAGAACTTTCGAGGATTTGCAGGGAAATTGTACCGTCGCTGTTGTAAGCAAGGAACGGACCGCCGCCCGGCTCGCCTACGTTCTTCACCATGCCGCAGACACGCATCGGACGGTTCAGCTTCTCTTTCAGGTAAATCACCAGTTCGGCATCTTCCAGGTTCTTCGTTTCGGGGTTCTTGCAGAACAGCTTCTTCTGTACAAACTGCAGGATGTCGAGAACCTGCTCGTGCGTGTACTTGCCGCTGTCCAGCAGTTGCAGATAGGCAAAAGCCTGCTGCTGCAAGGTGATGAGCACACCGGCAATCAGCTTCTTATATAATACGGTATCGCCTTTCAGTTTATCGGGCACTACGTTGTCGATGTTCTTGATGAAGATGACATCGGCATCGAGGTCGTTCAGGTTCTCTATCAATGCGCCGTGACCGCCCGGACGGAACAGGAGCTTGCCGTTATCGCGGAAAGGCTTGTTCTCCATATCGGCGGCGACGGTATCGGTGCTCGGTTTCTGCTCGGAGAAGCTGATGTTGTAATCCACGCCGTATTTTCTGGCATAAGCCGCGGCTTTCTCGTCTACCAACGCCTTGAACAGCGCACGGTGTTCGGGAGATACGGTGAAGTGCACGTTTACCTTACCGCTCTTGTTGGCAGCATAAAGCGCACCTTCCACCAGATGTTCTTCGAGCGGGGTACGGCTGCCGTCCTCGTATTTATGAAACTTCAGCAATCCTTTCGGAAGCGCGCCGTAATTCAATCCTGCCGATTCGAGCAGGGCGGCAACCACCGCCTTGTAATTGCCGGCGGCAATCAGGGCGGGAATATCCTTGCCGGTTGTTTTCAGGCAAGCGGCGTTCAGGTCGTCATAGAAAGCGAACTTCCCGATTTTCCCGAAGAATGTTTTCTCAAAGTCCGATTGCGGAGCATCGTATTCCGCTCCGAGGAATTCAAATAAATTCTTAAACATACGGCTTGCCGCGCCCGATGCCGGAACAAACTTCACCACCGTTTTGTCTGTCTGAGTATATGCTTCCCACGCATTCAGATATTTTTTCTGCTCATCGGCATCCGGAGCCAGTATACCCTGCTCCACGGAAGCGGCGGCAGACAACTTTAAATATGGAAATCCCTTTTCGAAGCAGGCCAGCTGCTCGGCTATCTGTTCTTCCGATATGCCTTTCTTGGCAAGTAGTTCTTTGTCTTGGAGTGTTATCATAATATCTAAATTAATTAATTGATGCCCAAAATACAAAAAAAGCACAAGCACCGTCATGAAAAGGAAGAAAAAAACTACCTTTACAGCAGAAAATACGGACAATTATGGAAACAGGTGAAATTTTTCACAGCCGAAGAGAAGCGTTTGCTCTTCGTGCTCTACCGAAAATTATTGCAGCTTTCCGGAGAGACGCTCCACAAGGGCGATTGCAGAAAGCTGAAAACACATCTTGTAAACTCTATACAGAACAACCGCATACAGCGGGACATCTTCGGGCTGAACCCGATTATAAAGGATATGCAGACCGCCGTTATCGTGGCGGAAGAGATAGGCATGAGGCGGGCATCCATCCTGGGACTGATGCTCCACGACTCCGTGCGCTGCGGCACCTGTACCGCCGAAGAGGTGGAACGGAACTACGGCGAGGATGTGGCGGGCATCATACGCGGACTGATACGGGTAAACGAACTTTACGCCAAAAGCCCCACCATCGAGTCGGAGAACTTCCGCAACCTGCTGCTGTCCTTTGCAGAGGACATGCGCGTTATCCTCATCATGATTGCCGACCGCGTGAACATCATGCGCCAGATAAAGGAGTGCAAGAACGACGAAGCACGCAGGCAGGTAGCCAATGAAGCCGCCTATCTGTACGCTCCCCTCGCCCATAAGCTGGGGCTGTACAAACTGAAGTCGGAACTGGAAGACCTTCGCTGAAGTACACGGAGAAGGAAGTCTACTACCACATCAAGGAGAAACTGAACGAAACCAAGGCATCGCGCGACAAGTATATAGCCGCTTTCATCGCTCCGGTACAGAAGAAGCTGGAAGAGGCGGGACTGCACTTCCACATCAAGGGACGCACCAAATCCATCCACTCCATCTACCAGAAGATGAAGAAGCAGAAGTGTCCTTTCGAGGGTGTGTACGACCTGTTTGCCATCCGTGTAATCCTGGACTCCCAAGTGGAAAAGGAGAAGCTGGAGTGCTGGCAGGCATACTCCATTGTAACGGATATGTACCAGCCCAACCCGAAGCGCTTGCGCGACTGGCTGTCCGTGCCCAAGAGCAACGGCTACGAATCGCTGCACATCACCGTCATGGGGCCTGAGGGCAAATGGGTGGAAGTGCAGATACGCACCGAACGCATGGACGAGATAGCCGAACGGGGGCTTGCCGCCCACTGGCGGTACAAGGGCGTGAAAGGCGAAAGCGGACTGGACGAATGGCTGACTTCCGTACGTGAAGCGCTGGAGAATTCCGACAGCAGCGGACTGGAGACCATGGACCAGTTCAAGCTGGACTTATACGAAGACGAAGTGTTCGTCTTTACCCCCAAGGGAGACTTGTTCAAACTGGGCAAGGGTTCCACCGTGCTCGACTTCGCCTTCCACATCCACAGCAAGCTGGGCTGCAAATGTATAGGAGCCAAGGTAAACGGCAAGAACGCACAGTTGAAGCAGATACTGAACAGCGGCGACCAGGTGGAAATCATGACGTCCAATACACAGACGCCCAAGCAGGACTGGCTGAACATCGTCACCACTTCCAAGGCGCGCACCAAGATACGGCAGGCGCTCAAGGAAATGGCTGCCCGCCAGCACGCCTTTGCCAAGGAGACATTGGAGCGTAAGTTCAAGAACCGGAAAATAGAGTATGACGAGGGTACGATGATGCGCCTCATCAAACGGCTCGGCTTCAAGGTGGTGACGGACTTCTACCAGAGCATTGCCGATGAAACGCTCGACGTGAACGACATCATCGACAAGTACCTCGAACTCCAGAAACGGGAGAACGACACGCACGACGACATCGTGTACCGCAGCGCCGAAGGCTATAACCTGCAGGCTGCCGCCCTGCCCGAAGAGACTGCCGCCAAAGAGGACGTGCTCGTCATCGACCAGAACCTGAAAGGGCTGGACTTCAAGCTGGCACGCTGCTGCAATCCTATCTACGGAGATGAGGTATTCGGTTTCGTAACCGTAAGCGGCGGCATCAAGATACACCGCTGCGACTGTCCGAATGCAAGCGACTTGCGCGAACGCTTCGGGTACCGCATCGTAAAGGCACGCTGGGCAGGCAAGTCGCAAGGCACGCAATACCCCATTACGCTGCGTGTGGTGGGACACGACGACATAGGCATCGTTACCAATATCACTTCCATCATCTCCAAAGAGACCGGCATTACGCTGCGAAGCATCGGCATAGACTCGCACGACGGATTATTCTCGGGAACGCTTACCATCATGGTAGGCGACACCGGAAGACTGGAAGCGCTCATCAAGAAGCTGAGGACGGTAAAAGGGGTAAAGCAGGTATCGCGCAACTGACGGGGTAAATCCCAAGTTCAACATTGCGGACCGTAAAGTGCTACACTACGTTTCTAAAGTGCTACTTGGCGACGCTAAAGTTCTACTTTACAATCCTAAAGTAGAACTCTACGTTTCCAAAGTCCAACACTGCGTCTTCCCCGCCCTTATTTCTCAATGTTTTAATTCTAAAGACTCAATTTACCAACTATGCGATACGATTTCAAAAAACAGCTCCGCAGTTTCGGTTATGCCTGGCAGGGCATCCGGAGCTGCGTAGGCAAGGAGCAGAACCTGAGTTTTCATCTGATTGCCATGACGGCAGTAACTCTTGCGGGATTTGTTTTAGGCATTACGCGCACGGAATGGACGGTCGTTATCCTCTGTTTCGGTGTGGTGATTGCCGCCGAGCTGTTCAACACCGCTATCGAAAGGCTGGTGGACCTGGTATCTCCCGAACGGCATCCCGTTGCGGGGCAGGTAAAAGACATTGCCGCCGGAGCAGTGCTCGTGTGCGCTGTTGCGGCGGCAATTATAGGATTGATAATCTTTATACCGTATCTTTAAAGGCAGACGTTATCTTACCCTTTTCCTTTTATAGTAGGGATACGTCAGCAGGACGAAGAAGAACAAGGCAAGTATGGCGGCTACACCGGCGGCGTGGTAAAGCAGGAACGCATCTGCCAGGCGGCAAGCCGTTGCCAGACCCGCTAGAAGTCCGGTTTCCATAACCAGGTAGCAAGTCGTGTTGCCCGTTCCCCGCTGGCAGTGATGAGACAGTTTTACGAACATCCTTGTAAACGGCAGCGTCAGAAACACCAACGCCGCCAATGCCAGGAATGCAATGTAGTCGCCTATATAGAGCAGTGGCAGCAACACGCCCGGCACGAAAGCTATCAGCAACATATTCAGTGCAGGAACCCATGCACGCGGCAGCAGGAAGCGGTCCAGGCTGCACAGCCTCAACCCGATAGGCGCACGGAAAGCCACATATACCCTCGATGCGAAATACATGCCGAGAACTCCCACGGCAACGGCTGTATAAACAACCGTGCGGAAGCCGTAAAGGTCGTACAGCAGGAAGCCTGCGCACGCCCCTGCCAGCATACCCAGCCGGGCAGACCACGCATAGACCAGATTGCCGGCACTGCGCCTTGTAGATGTGGTAATGTCGATAGCCACCGTAATGCCCGCCGTCGTTGCCAGTCCGAAACATACGCCCTGTACCGAAGCAAGCAGCATCAGCTTGAGGTAGCTGTCGGCAAAGGCATACCCTGCCATTGCAGCCAGCATGACGAAAGCAGAGGAAAGCAATACGTTCTTCCGCTTATACTCATCGCACAGATAGGCATGAAACGGACCTGCCGCAAACATGGCCGCAATGAATGCCAGAAACATGTCGCCTGTCCGAGAAACGGACATTCCCAACTGCTCCGGCATTACGAACGAAAGTACGGGAAAGAGCATGTAGACGGATGCGAACAGCAGCAAATTAGCTGTGCACATCCGCCAGAAGTTCAGCGTCATAAGCCTGTCAGTACTGTTCTTTCTCATTCGGGAAGTCTAAGTTCTTCACATCGGAAATGTAATGGCTGATAGCATCGGTCATTACAGTATGCAGGTCGGCATAACGGCGCAGGAAACGGGGGCGGAAACCGTTGTTCATGCCCAGCATATCCTGCACTACCAGCACCTGGCCGTCCACACCGCTACCGGCGCCGATACCGATGACGGGAATAGTCAGCTCGCCTGCCACACGCTCTGCCAACGCAGCGGGAATCTTCTCCAGTACAAGGGCAAAGCATCCGGCTTCTTCCAGCAGGTGGGCGTCGCGTACCAGCTTCTCCGCTTCGGCATCGTCCTTGGCGCGTACCGTGTATGTTCCGTACTTGTTGATAGACTGAGGCATCAGTCCGAGGTGTCCCATAATAGGAATACCTGCGCTGAGAATGCGTTTTACCGTACCGATGATTTCTTCCCCGCCTTCCAGTTTCAGGGCATCGGCATGGCTCTCCTTCATGATGCGGATGGCAGATGCAAGACCTTCCATTTCGTTTCCCTGATAAGAGCCGAAAGGCATATCCACCACTACCATTGCGCGCTTTACGCCGCGCACGACGGACTTGGCATGATAAATCATCTGGTCGAGGGTTATGGGCAGCGTAGTCACGTTGCCCGCCATTACGTTGGAAGCGGAGTCGCCCACCAGGATGACGTCCATACCTGCGCCGTCGACAATCTGCGCCATGGTATAGTCGTACGAGGTCAGCATCGATATTTTTTCGCCTCTCTGTTTCATCTCAACAAGGCGATGCGTAGTTACTTTACGAGTGTCGTCTGAAATATATCCAGCCATAATCTTAATGAATGTGTTAATGAGTTATCAATTAAAATAGCGCGCAAAGTTAGCGCTTTTTCCCATTACTTGTGCACTTGAAGCATTTTATCGTAAGTGAATCCCGTAAAATCATCCAATACACAATGACATAACGGAGCTATAGCCTCACGGGAGTTGGTCGTTGCCAGCCCTATCACGGTGGCTTCGGATGCCATGCCCGCTTTCAGTCCGTTAAAGGAGTCCTCGAATACATAGGTGGTGTCGGGAGTCGTGCCGAATACTTCCATACCGAGCAGGAAGCAGTCGGGAGCCGGCTTTGAACGGGAAAACATCTCTGCGGTAAGAATCCGGTCGAACATAGTCCTTACCTCAGGGCGGGCACGGTAGACGGCAGCCATTTTCCGGTCGTTGGAACTGGTGACAACCGCCATTTTCACGTGGTTACGGCGCAGGTCGGCAATGAAATCGAGCACACCGGGGATGTAATCATACGCCATCTCCCGCTCAAAAGCGTTGAGGGCGGCGGTGATTTCCTGCTGTTCCTTTGTCTTTCCGGCAAAGAAAGTGTCGTAGATGTAGGTCATGGTCTGCCCCTTTATGCGGCTCTCCAAATCGTCCATGCCCAGATAGTCCACTCCCGCTTTATGCC
>ENA-OPYT01000521-OPYT01000521.1-human-gut-metagenome-genome-assembly--contig:-NODE-521-length-11808-cov-1.940673_pt1 | contig 11808 bp, 10 predicted proteins | sample MGYA00242636_ERZ504480 | MGnify/ENA primary metagenome ERZ504480 (study PRJEB26092, sample SAMD00036228) | human gut metagenome | host: Homo sapiens | study: EMG produced TPA metagenomics assembly of...
GCTCATGAAGAACACCGTCGAGTCGGCCGAGCGCCGGCTCGCGCAGCTGCCCTAGGCCGAGCACCCGACGCCCGGGCGCTGCCGCAATGACTTTTTCAAACGCCATCAAGACAACCATGACCGAAACGAAGAATCCGCTTCTCGACCTCAGCGACCTGATCGACTATGCGTCGGTAAAGCCCGAACACGTTGCGCCTGCCGTCGACTTCTGGAGCGCCAAGCTCGAAGCCGCACTCGCAGCCGCCACGGCGCCCGAAACGCCCGCGACGTGGGAGGCCGTCGTCGAGCCGCTCGAAAACGCCGTGCTCGACTTCTCGCGCGCCTGGGGCGTTGTCGGCCACCTGCAGTCCGTCGTCGACACGCCGGCGCTTCGCGACGCGTACAACGCGGCGCTCCCGAAAGTGACTGAACTCTTCATCCGTCTCTCGCAGGACGAGGCGCTCTTTGCCAAGTACCGCGCGATCGAAGCGAGTCCCGAATTTGCGGCGCTCTCGGCCGTGCGCCAGCGCATCGTCAAGCGCGAAATCCGCGATTTCGTGCTCTCGGGCGCGGCGCTGCCCGCCGAGAAGCGCGAACGCGTCATGGCGATCGGCCAAGCGCTTTCGCAGACGTCGCAAAAGTTCAGCGAAAACCTTCTCGATGCGACGAACGCGTTCGAACTCGTCATCGACGACAAGGCCAAGCTCGCCGGCATTCCCGAAGAGACGCTCGCACTTTACGAAGCAAGCGCCAAGGCGGCGGGCAAGTCGGGTTGGCGCATCACGCTGCAGTTCCCGAGCTACCTCCCGGCCATGAAGTACTGCGAAGACCGCTCGATTCGCGAGACGCTCTACCGCGCCTTCTCGACGCGCGCGGCCGAGTTCGACGGCGCGCGCTTTGACAACACGCCGCTCATGACGGAGATCCTTAAGCTGCGCGGCGAAGAAGCTTCGCTCTTGGGCTTCAAGAACTACGCGGCGCTCTCGCTCGAAACGAAGATGGCCGAGAGTCCCGAGGCCGTCCTCACGTTCCTCCGAGACCTCGCCCGCCGAGCCAAACCCAAGGCGCAGGCCGACGTCGAAGAAGTGAACGAATTTGCCCGGCGCGAACTCAACCTCGAAACGGTTGAGCCCTGGGACCGCCCGTACGCGAGCGAGAAGCTGCGCGAATCGCGCTACAGCTACTCGGACGCCGAAGTGAAGCGCTACTTCACGGAACCCACGGTCTTCGCAGGACTCTTCAAGCTCGTTGAAACGCTCTTTGGCATCGAAATCAATGAAGCAAAGGCCTCCGTCTGGCACCCGGACGTGAAGTACTTCGAGGTAAAGCGCAACGGCGAAAAGATCGCCGCCTTCTACGCGGACCTCTACGCGCGCGAAGGCAAGCGCTCGGGCGCCTGGATGGACGGCGAGCGCACGCGCACGATCCGTGCGGGCCGCCTCGTCACGCCCGTGGCGTACCTCGTCTGCAACTTCGCCGCACCCGTCGCCGGCAAGCCCGCAACGCTCACGCACGACGAAGTGACGACGCTCTTTCACGAGTTCGGCCACACGCTGCACCACCTCCTCACGGCGCAGACCGAAGCGGGCGTCTCCGGAATCAACGGCGTCGAGTGGGACGCCGTCGAAACGCCGAGCCAGTTCCTCGAAAACTTTGCCTGGGACCGCGAAGTGGTCAAGAGCATCACCTCGCACGTCGAAACGGGCGAACCGCTTCCCGATGCGCTCTTTGAGAAGATGCTCGCCGCGAAGAACTTTCCTCGCGGGCGCCGCCTGCGTGCGTCAGGTCGAGTTCGCGCTCTTCGACATGCTGCTCCACACGTCCTTCTCGCCCGACCGGGACGACATCCGGGCGCTCCTCGCGGATGTGCGCCGCGAAGTCGCCGTCGTCTTCCCGCCCGAATACGACCGCTTCCCGCAGAGCTTCGCACACATCTTCGCGGGCGGCTACGCCGCGGGCTACTACAGCTACAAGTGGTCCGAAGTGCTCTCGTGCGACTGTTTCGAAGCGTTTGAAGAGACGGGGATCCGCAATCCGGAAACGGGACGACGCTTCCTCACGGAAATTCTCGAGCGCGGCTCGAGCCGCGACGCGATGGAAAACTTCGTCGCGTTCCGCGGCCGCAAGCCCGAACTCGGGGCGCTGCTGCGCCTCACGGGGATCGTCGAAACAACGGCAGCAAAATAACTGAAGGCTCAGCAAGGACCGGCACGCGACTGCCGGTCCCGCCTCAAAGCAAACGCTCATAGCGCCGCCATTTGAAACAAGATGTTTCCGATTTTGCGGCGCTTTGCTTTTACGGTTAGAATTGATCTTCTCGTTCAAGCGGGCGTCGTATAACGGCTATTACCTCAGCATTCCCAAGCTGATGACGAGGGTTCGACTCCCTTCGCCCGCTCCAAATTGCCCTGAGCGCATTCGAAACGCGCTGCACAATTCGATAGCGGACTTGGCGTCCGAAAGTGAGCCCGGTGCGGTATGCGCAGCGGGCTTTGTTGTATCTGACGATTGCATGCCGCTGCGCCAATCCGCTCACTTGGGGCCTTTCGAGCAAGTGTGCGCAAAACGCAAATCGCGCAGCGCACCCGTCGCCCCTCTTAGAATGCGCGTTGCGGCTTCGCGCGCCGATCGCGACGCGCAGAACGCCCGCCGCACGCACCTCCACTTCACTTTGCTTCCTCAACGAAGGACTCCTGCGATGCCTCAACGCCTTATTTCACTCGACACGGGAAACGACCGGGCCCTCTCGCCCGACAAAGGCGACCGACTCGTTGAAATCGGCTGCGTGGCCCTTGACGGACGACTCATCCGCACGAGCGAAGACAATCAGCTGCAGCTCTACATCAATCCCGAGCGCGCAAGTGCCCCAGGCAAGCGATCGACGTGCATGGACTCACGAACGAGTTCTTGGCCGACAAGCCTGTCTTCGCAGACATTGCGGATCAGTTCCTCGACTTTGTCAAAGGCTCGACGCTCATCATCCACAACGCAGCGTTCGACACGGGCTTTCTCGATATGGAGCTCGGGCGCATCGGCAAGGGCCGCATCACCGACTACTGCGGCGTCATCGACACGGTGAAGCTCGCCAAGCAGCTGCTGCCCGGCAAAGCCGTGAGCCTCGATAGCCTTTGCCGCTACTACGAAATCGACAACTCGAGCCGAACATTCCACGGCGCGCTCCTTGACGCGCAGCTCCTGGCCGAGGTCTACCTTGCGCTCTCGCGCGGACAGGATTCGCTCTCGCTCGGCGAAGTGAGCGTCGAGGACCTCCCGCCTATTCCGAGCCCGGATGCCTTCATTGTTCTCAAGGCCAAGCCCGAAGAGCTTGCCGAGCACGAACGCATCCTCGGGATTGCCGACAAGAAGTGCAAGGCGGTCTGCGCCTGGCATAAGCTCGAAGCCGAAGCGCAGGCGGCCCGGGAAGAAGCGGCGAGCGAAAAGGACGCAGCCGAAAAGAACGCACCCGCAGCGCCCGCAGCCTGAAGCCCGCGCCCCTTCGGCGTATGCTTGGCGTGTCCGCGGTCGACGCTTCGACCGCCGGCAAAGACGCCTCTCAGTATTAACTCAAAGGCACTCAAGAGGAACCGTAAAAATCGCCCCGACGAGCCAAAATGTCGACAAATGATCGCCCGATAGACTGCTCTTGTTGACTGCACGGCAAGGATTTCGACGAATAAGCGATTGGCCTTGGGCAATTACCCTCATCAGATCAAATGAGGCGCGATTTTGTGCGCGTTGAGCGCGAAATTTGAATTTCGACTCGACTAAGATTCCTCGAAAATCGACGCAAACTTCCCGGCCGCCCGTCTCGCGATAAGCGCGCACGGCGGACGGCGAAGCTCGACATCCGTTTGATGAACCGTCGGCGAGTGAGTCTCTCGCGGGTTCTTGTGTCAATGACGCACAAACCCCGAACGCCCGGCCTCAACACCCGCCCGCTTGCCCGAAGCCCATAAGGAATCCGCCATGTCTTTCAAGAAAGCCGCTGTCCTTGCCTGCGCTCTTTTTCGCCGCGGGTGCATCCCTCACGAACGCGCAGGCGCGCGACGTTCTGCGCGTCGGTACGGAACCGACCTTCGCGCCCTTTGAATTCCTCGACACGAAGACGAAGGAATTCGCGGGCTTTGACATCGATCTCATCCGCGCCGTCGCCGACAAGGCGGGCTACGACGTGCACATCCTCAACATGGGGTTCGACGCGCTGCTGCCCGCGCTTATGACCGACACGATCGACGTCGTCGCTTCGGGCATGTCGATCACGCCCGAACGCGCCGAGCGCGTCGACTTCACGAAGCCCTACTACAAGACGGGCCTCTCGATGCTCGTTCGCAAGGCGACGCCGAAAAGTACACGCAGTTCTCGCACCTTGAAGGTCGCCCCATCGCCGTGCAGATCGGCACGACGGGCGCCGACAAGGCCAAGTCCATTAAGGGACGCCAAGGTGACGGCCTTCAACACGACGAGCGACGCCTTCATGGCCCTCTCGACGGGGAGCGCCGACGCCGTGATTCTCGACCGTCCGGTGATCGGGTACTTCTTGAAGAGCCAGCCGCGCCTTGCGAAGAAGCTCCAGCTGCAGCCGACGATGGAAGACGCAGCGAGCTTCGGCTTTGCGGTGAAGAAGGGCAACACGGCGCTGCTTGAAAAGCTCAACAAGGCTTACGACGAACTCGAAGCGTCGGGCGAAGCCAAGAAGATCTTCGACAAGTGGTTTGCCGAATAACTGCTCTTAAAAAAGAATCCCTGCGCCCCACGCGTCCCCTTCGGTGCGAATGCGGCGAAAAGATACCCCGGCCGGGCCGCCATGCGCCCGGCCGACATTTAGAAAAAGAACACGAATTGCGCGCAGCACCCCGAGGGCGCTGCGCAGCCCACCTCAAAAGCGACTGAAACAAAAAACGCCATGGAATTCGATTTCTCGCTCATCCTCAACAGCTTTCCGCTTCTGCTTCGCGGCGCCGGCCTCACGCTTGAAATCACGGCCCTCTCCGTCGGCCTCGGTTTGGTCCTCGGGCTCTTTCTCGGGCTCGGTCAGCTCTCGAGCCTCGCTATCTTCCGCATTCCCGCGAAGATCTACGTGGATGTGATCCGCGGCACCCCGCTCCTCATTCAGATCTTCATCATCTACTTTGCGCTCCCGGCCGTCATCGGCCACCGCATCGACCCGTTCGTCGCGGCGGTCACGGCCTGCTCGCTCAATTCGGGTGCGTACATCGCCGAAATCTTCCGCGGCGGCATTCAGTCGATTTCGCTCGGCCAGATCCGCGCGGGCCTCTCGCTCGGCATGACCTATCGCCAGACGATGCGCTACATCGTGCTGCCGCAGGCCTTTAAGCGCATCATCCCGCCGCTTGGCAACGAATTCATCGCGATGCTGAAGGACTCGTCCCTCGTTTCGGTGATCGGCTTCGAGGAACTGACGCGTTCGGGCCAGCTCATCATCGCCGAAACCTACGGCACGCTCGAAATCTGGACGTGCGTGGCGATTCTCTACCTCGTGATGACGCTCACGATTTCGCAGATCGTCTCCCGCCTTGAAAAGCGCTTCAAGAAGTCGGACGAACGCTGAGCGCTTACTTTGTAAGTACCGTTCTCCTGATTGACCGAGGGCGAAGCCGCCGAGTTGGCGCTTCGCCTTCGTTTTTCGCCTTTGTCTCTGCGTCTTCGCGTTGCGCGCCTCAGCGCTCGCTAGCTGCCGACGGCCTTTCGCCGCCTTCCGAAAAACGGACGCACGATGCTGACTGGGGCAGCGGAAAACGCCGCTTCTCGAGTGCATTTCGAGCGCGAGAAACGCCTCCAAGCACGAGAAAAAAACACGCCCGAGCGAGCGCTCGCACAGAGCACACAAGCGCACACGCTCGAAACCGGCGAAAAAATTCGCCGAGCGCACTTGCGCGGCGCTTGCGGCACCGTCTAAAATGCGCGCTTTCACGGCTCGAGTCTCAACGCTCGTGTCCGCAAGTTGCTTTTGATTTCTTTACCAGGAATTCCAATGTCCGTTGAAATGAAGAAGTCCGAGATCGTTGCCAAGTTCCAGCGCGCCGAAGGCGACACCGGCTCTCCCGAAGTCCAGGTTGCGCTCCTCACGGCTCGCATCAACCATCTCACCGAACACTTCAAGGTTCACGCCAAGGATCACCACTCCCGCCGCGGCCTTCTCCGCATGGTTTCGCGCCGCCGCAAGCTCCTTGACTACCTGAAGCGCACCGATCTCAATGCTTACCGCAAGCTGATTGAAGCGCTCAATCTCCGCAAGTAAGACGGAACCCTTTCTTCAGACAACGGCCTGCCGATCAACGACAGGCCGTCGTCGCATCTAGAGTGGGTGAAAACCCGCTCAACACGGGCGCCGAAGCGCTTAAAATGCTTCGGTTCTCACCAACAACGCGCCGCTCGGGCCGCGACGAGCCGTCTCAGCTCCGAACGGCACGGTCTGACAACGATTCCAAGCACCTCACCGGAAGCCGTCGCGTTGCGATCGAAGCGCTTTTGCCGCCCCCTCGGGCGGCGAGCGAGAACGCTTCGACCGCAGCGAGACCGGGGAACTTCCTTTTCCGGCCAAGACGCCCTTTCCCATCGGGAAAGACGCTTCGGGCGAACGAGCTGATCGGGACCGGACCGCAACACGCGCGGCGCATCTTCACTCCTAAGGAGATCGAACTCTCATGACGATGTTCAACAAGGTCACGAAGTCCTTCCAATTCGGCAACCACACCGTTACGCTCGAAACGGGCGAAATCGCCCGTCAGGCCACGGGCGCCTGCATCTGCCGCATGGACGACACGGTCGTGCTCGCCACGGTCGTTGCCAAGAAGGAAATGAAGCCCGGCCAGGACTTCTTCCCGCTCACGGTCGACTACATCGAAAAGACCTATGCCGCAGGCAAGATCCCCGGGGGCTTCTTCAAGCGTGAAGGCCGCCCCTCCGAAAAGGAAACGCTCACGAGCCGCCTGATCGACCGTCCGATCCGTCCGCTTTTCCCGGACGGCTTCTTCAATGAAGTTCAGGTCATCATTCACGTCCTCTCGGCCGACCCGATGGTCGATCCGGACATCCCCTCGATGATCGGCGCTTCGGCCGCGCTCGCCATCTCCGGCATCCCCTTCGCGGCCCGATCGGCGCCTGCCGCGTGGGCTACATCGACGACAAGTTCGTCCTCAACCCGACGACCGAAGAGCTCAAGCACTCGCGCCTTGACCTCGTCGTCGCCGGCACGGAACGCGCTGTTCTCATGGTTGAATCCGAAGCCGACATGCTCTCGGAAAAGACGATGCTCGACGCCGTTATGTTCGGCCACCGCGAAATGCAGGTTGCGATCGAAGCGATCAACGAACTCGTTGCCGAGGCCGGCAAGCCCGCTTGGGATTGGCAGCCGCCCGCCCCGAACGAAGCGCTTATCGCCCGCATCGTCGAAATCGCCGACGCCGGCCTCAAGGAAGCCTATTCGATCCGCTCGAAGCAGGCGCGTAACGACAAGCTCCGCGAAGTCTACGAAGCGGTCGAAAAGCAGCTCGCCGCCGACGCCGAAGCCGCCGGTACGGAACCCGCGGACCTCAACGAAGTCCACGGCATCCTCTTCGAACTCGAAGCCAAGCTCGTTCGCTCGAAGATCCTCAACGGCGAACCCCGCATCGACGGCCGCGACACCCGTACGGTCCGCCCGATCGAAATCCGTCAGGGGCTGCTGCCGCGTGCGCACGGCTCGGCGCTCTTCACCCGCGGCGAAACGCAGGCGCTCGTCGTCACGACGCTCGGCACGAAGCAGGACGAACAGATCATCGACGGCCTCTGCGAAGAAACGCACGAGCGCTTCATGCTCCACTACAACATGCCCCCGTTTGCCACCGGCGAAACGGGCCGCGTGGGCTCGCCCAAGCGCCGCGAAATCGGCCACGGCCGCCTCGCCAAGCGCGCGCTCAAGGCCGTTCTTCCCTCGGCCGAAGAATTCCAGTACACGATCCGCGTCGTTTCCGAAATCTGCGAATCGAACGGTTCGAGCTCGATGGCTTCCGTCTGCGGCGGCTGCCTCTCGATGCTGACGCGGTGTGCCGCTTAAGACTACGTCGCAGGCGTCGCCATGGGCCTCATCAAGGAAGGCAACAAGTTCGCCGTCCTCACCGACATCCTCGGCGACGAAGACCACCTGGGCGACATGGACTTCAAGGTCGCCGGCACCGAAAACGGCGTCACGGCCCTGCAGATGGACATCAAGATCGAAGGCATCACGGCCGAAATCATGCAGGCTGCGCTCGCGCAGGCCCACGAAGGCCGCCAGCACATCCTCGGCAAGATGCACGAAATGGCCGGCGGCGGCGCCAAGGAACTCTCCGACTACGCCCCGCGCATGCTCACCTTCAAGATCAATCCGGAAAAGATCCGCGACGTGATCGGCAAGGGCGGCTCCGTCATCCGCGCGCTCACGGAAGAAACCGGCACGACGATCAACGTCGAAGACGACGGCACGATCACGATTGCGAGCCCGGATACGGCCCGCGTCGAAGCCGCCAAGAAGCGCATCGACGAAATCACCGCCGAAGTGGAAGTCGGCCAGGTCTACGAAGGCACGGTGCAGCGTCTGCTCGACTTCGGCGCCATCGTGCAGCTGCTGCCCGGCAAGGACGGGCTGCTCCACATCAGCCAGATCGCCAACGAACGCGTCAACCAGGTCTCCGACTACCTCAAGGAAGGCCAGACGGTGCGCGTCAAGGTCATCGAAGCCGATGAAAAGGGCCGCGTGCGCCTCTCGATGAAGGCGCTCCTTCGTGAAGAAGCCCAGAAGTAATCCGTTAGCCGCCTGAGGCGGTTAAACCGATAGCAAAAACGAGCCGGTTCGATCTTCGAGCCGGCTCGCTTCTTCTTCACAGAGAGCGGGCGCACCGGTGTAGCGAAAATCGCTAAAATGCAACGATTCGGCATTGTGCGCGGTGCTTTCGCACCCGTCAGAATTTGGAGCATCCACTCGTGAGAGAACGCATCATCATCGCCAATTGGAAGATGAACGGAACGCTCGAGAGCGCCCCGGGCTTGGATTGAAGCCTATCGGACGCTTCCCCGCGGCTTCGAACTGCCGCGCCGTTCTGTGCGCGCCCTTCGTTTATCTGCCCGAAATCGTCGAACGGCTTCGCGGCACGCCGCTCGAAGTCGGTGCGCAGGACGTCAACGAAAATCCGTCGGGCGCATATACTGGCGAGATCTCTGCGGGGATGCTCGCCGACATCGGCGTGAGCTGGTGCATCGTCGGCCATTCGGAGCGACGCCGCTACTACGGCGACACGGACAACCGCGTGGCGATGAAGGCGCTTGCTGCCGCCAAGGCCGGCATTCGTCCGATAGTCTGCGTGGGTGAAACGCTCGAAGAGCGCGAACGCGGTGAAACGCAAACCGTGATTCTTCGCCAGCTCAATGCCGTTCTCGCCGTGATGACGCCCGCGTCCATCGGCGCGGTCGCCTACGAACCCGTTTGGGCAATCGGCACGGGGCACGTGGCCGATCCGGAAACGGCGCAGGCCGTGCACGCCTCCATTCGACGCCGCATCGAGCTCGTCGATCAGGCGCGCGCGATGACGCTGCCGATCCTCTACGGCGGCAGCGTCACATCCGACAATGCCGCGGGCCTCTTCGCGATGCCCGACATCGACGGCGCGCTCGTCGGCGGCGCCTCGCTCAAGGCGACCTCTTTCTTTGCGATCGGCCAGGCCTGAAGCACCCGACCGAATCCCTCCTTTCTCATCGAAGGTATTTAAAACACCATGCACTTCCTTCTCAGCATCGCCCTCGTTCTGCAGATCATCTCTGCCGTGGTCGTGATCGTTCTCGTGCTGATGCAGCACGGCAAGGGCGCCGATCTCGGCGCGGCGTTCGGCAGCGGCGCCTCGGGCTCCGTTTTCGGCGCCACGGGCAGCGCCAACTTCCTCTCGCGCTCGACCGCCATCGCCGCGACCGTCTTCTTCTGCTCGACGATCGCGCTTACGCTCGCTTCGGGCGCTTTCAGCAACCGTTCCGCCAAGCCTGCGGGCGGCGTTCTGTCGACGATCGAACAGCCTGCCGAGCAGGCATCCCCTGAACAGGGGATGGGATCTAATGAAAAAAGTTCCCCCGTCGAGCAGATTCCGTAGTATGATTCATCTCCTCTGATCCAGTGAGTTCCTCAACTCCTAGAAAAACTGAATCAGAGATGACAATCTGAATCGGCGCGGTCGTGGCGGAACTGGTAGACGCACTACTTTGAGGGGGTAGCGGGGAGACCCGTATGAGTTCGACTCTCATCGACCGCACCAACTTGCTGGGGTATCGCCAAGTCCGGTTAAGGCAGCGGATTCTGAATCCGCCATTCGTAGGTTCGAATCCTACTACCCCTGCCAATTTAAAAAGGCTGAAGCGCCGTAGCGCTTCAGCCTTTTTCTTTATCTGATCTTTTTACGCGAGCGATGCAACCATCAGCGCCTTGATCGTGTGCATGCGGTTGCCCGCCTGCTCGAAGACGATCGAGCGCGGCGACTCGAACACCTCTTCGGTCACCTCAATACCGTTCTTGAGTTCGGGGTGCACCTTGACGATGGCTTCGCCCACCTTCGTTTCGCAGTTGTGGAATGCGGGCAGGCAGTGCATGAACTTGACGTCCGGATTATCGGCCGCAGCGATGAGCGCAGCATTCACCTGGTAGGGGAGCAGCGCCTTGATGCGGGCTTCCCAGGTTTCGGGCGGCTCGCCCATGGATACCCACACATCCGTATGGATGAAGTCGCATCCCTTGACCGCTTCGACGGGATCCTCGGTAATCGTCACCTTCGCGCCCGATTCGCGAGCCATTTCCATCACCATTTCGACGAGCGCTTCGCTCGGCTGACAGGCCTTGGGTGCACCGATACGCACGTCCATGCCCATCTTGGCGCCAACCATCAACAGGGAATTGCCCATGTTGTTGCGCGCATCGCCGACATAAGCAAAGCTGATGTCCTGCCAGCGCTTCCCGGAACTCTCCTTCATCGTCATCAGGTCGCAGAGCATCTGCGTCGGATGCCACTCGTCGGTGAGGCCGTTAAAGACGGGCACGCCCGCGTAGGCCGCAAGCTCTTCGACCGTCTTCTGCGAGAAGCCGCGGTATTCGATCGCGTCATACATCTGGCCGAAAACGCGTGCGGAATCCTTCACGCTTTCCTTGTGACCGAACTGCGAAGACTTCGGATCGAAGAACGTCGTGTGCGCGCCCTGGTCGTAAGCGGCGACTTCAAACGCAGCGCGCGTGCGCGTCGAGGTCTTTTCGAAAACGAGCGCGATGTTTTTGCCGCAGAGCATCTGCTTTTCCGTGCCCATGCGCTTGGCTTTCTTGAGATCGATCGCGAGGTCGACGAGATAGTCGATTTCGGCGGGCGTATGGTGAACGAGCGAGAGAAGACTGCGGTTTTTGAGATTGAAAGGCATGATTGGCGAATCCCTTTTCGATAAATCGGCTGTGCGATTCGGCGAGCGGACCGCAAAGCGTGAAGCGCCTGCGGGCAAAAAGCGAGGATGCACAAGCGCGCTGCCGGGACGGCCGTCCTTCGTGCCGAATCGATTGCTTTGGCTCATTCTATTGAAAGGGCCCCCCTGACGCGCTTAGGCGTTTCAACCTATGTCTGCTGACGGCTTTCAATACGCAATTCTTTGATTTTCTTATGTTTATTATTTGTCGACGGAATAAAAGCTTCGGCTGACGAAGTGTTCGGTCCTTGTCGCTGCCGCACGTGCCGAAAGTGCACCGTAAAGCCAAATTTTTCGACGCAAAATTGACAGGCCTCAAAGGCTTGACGTACGGTGAGGCGCCGCCCGTCCATGCGAAAAAGTTGCGCT
>ENA-OPYT01000524-OPYT01000524.1-human-gut-metagenome-genome-assembly--contig:-NODE-524-length-11771-cov-1.999742_pt1 | contig 11771 bp, 12 predicted proteins | sample MGYA00242636_ERZ504480 | MGnify/ENA primary metagenome ERZ504480 (study PRJEB26092, sample SAMD00036228) | human gut metagenome | host: Homo sapiens | study: EMG produced TPA metagenomics assembly of...
CTCCACGACCTTCGGACATGAGATCCCCGCCCTGTCCGGACGCGGCCTGCGCGGCGGCCTTTTCCAGATCCTTGCGGAGCCCGCGATTTTCCTTCTGGAGGCCGTCCAGCTTGGCGACAAGCCCGCCGGGCTGCGTCTTGAGCATGGCCGCAAGCTGGTGCAGCTCCTCGCTCATGGCGCGGGCGTGCTTGAGGGCGTTCCAGCCGGTCGCGGCCTCGATGCGGCGCGTGCCAGCCGCGATACCGCTTTCGGACAGGATGACGAAACTGCCCGCCTGACCGGTGCTGTGCAGATGCGTGCCGCCGCAAAGCTCCACGGACTCGGTGTGATCCGGGTTGCCGATGGTCACCACGCGCACGGTGTCGCCGTACTTTTCACCGAAGAGCGCCATGGCGCCCATGTCGATGGCGGCCTGCTGGCCCATGAGCTTGGCGGTCAACGGGTAGTCGGCCATGATCGCGGCGTTCACGTCGCGCTCCACGGCGGCCAGCTCCTCCGGGGTCATGGGCGCGATGTGCGAGAAGTCGAAGCGCAGGCGATCCGGCGTGACCAGAGAACCCGCCTGACGCACATGATCGCCGAGCACGCGGCGCAGGGCCGCATGGAGCAGGTGCGTGCAGGTGTGGTTGCGGGCCGCGTCGAGGCGTATGGATTCGGTCACGGTCAGCACCACTTCCTGATCGGAAAGCAGGGTGCCGCCGTCCACCTCGATGTGGTGGACGGTGAGGTCGGCGGAGGGCTTCAGGGTGTCGAGCACCTTGGCCGAGCCAGCCGGAGCGGTGAGCAGCCCCGTGTCGCCGCACTGGCCGCCGGACGCGCCGTAGAAAGGCGTCTGATCGGTAACGACGTAGCCCAACGAGCCGCTGGGCAGGGCTTCGACGGGCAAGCCGTCGTCGTCGAGCAGGGCCACGACGCGGCCCACCCCGGTCAGGGCGGTGTAGCCGAAAAATTCGGACTTGAGGCCGTCTTCGAGCAGGCTCTGGAAACGTGAGGCGATGTCCTTTTCGCCGGACCCCTTCCACGCGGCGCGGGCGCGCTGCTTCTGCTGGTGCATGTATTCGTTGAAACCCGGCCTCGTCGGCCTTGAAGCCGCGCTTTTCGGCCACGTCGTTCACGATGTCCCAGCGGGAAGCCGTAGGTGTCGTACAGCTTGAACGCGGTTTCGCCGGGAATGATCTTCTCGCCCTTGTCGGCGAGGCGTTCATTTCCTCTTCAAGCATGGCGAGGCCCTTGTCGAGGGTGGAGGAGAAGCGCTCCTCTTCCTCGCGGGTCACGCGGGCCATGAAGTCGGCGCGGGCGCGCAGTTCGGGGTAGTCCTCGCCCATGACCTCCACGACCTTGAGCGCGGTCTTGTACAGGAAGGGCTCCTGCATCCCCATAAGGCGGCCGAAGCGGAAGGCGCGGCGGATAAGGCGGCGCAGCACGTAGCCGCGGCCTTCGTTGGAGGGCAGGATGCCGTCCGCGATCATGAAGGCGATGGCGCGGCTGTGGTCCGCGATGACGCGCAGGGCGGTGTCGTTGTCGGCGTTGTCGCGGTAGCGGACGCCGGCGAGTTCGGCCATGTAGTTGATGAAAATCTGGAACAGGTCGGTGTCGTAGTTGGAGCGCACGCCCTGGCACACGCCCGCGATGCGTTCAAGGCCCATGCCGGTGTCGATGGACGGGCGGGGCAGGGGGACGCGGGAGCCGTCGGCAAGCTGCTCGAACTGCATGAACACGAGGTTCCAGATTTCAAGGAAACGGTCACAGTCGCACTTGCCGATGCCGCAGTCCGGGCCGCAGGCCATGTCCGCCCCCTGATCGAAGTGGATTTCCGAACAGGGTCCGCAGGGCCAGTATCGCCCATGCTCCAGAAGTTGTCCTTTTCGCCGAGGCGGAAGATGCGCTCGGGCCCGACGCCCGCCACTTTCCGCCAGAGTTCGAAGGCTTCGTCATCGTCCTTGTAGACGGTGATGTAGAGCCGATCCTTGGGCAGTTTCAGATCTTCGGTGATGAAGGTCCACGCGAAACGGATGGCATCTTCCTTGAAGTAGTCCCCGAAGGAGAAGTTGCCGAGCATTTCGAAGAAGGTGTGGTGGCGCGCGGTGCGGCCCACATTGTCGAGGTCGTTGTGCTTGCCGCCCACGCGCAGGCACTTCTGGGACGTGGTGGCACGCACGTAGTCGCGTTTTTCCTGTCCGCAGAAAATTTTCTTGAACTGCACCATGCCCGCGTTGGTGAACAGCAGGGACGGGTCGTCGCGGGGGATCAGGGAAGAGGAGGCGACTTCGGTGTGCCCGTGTTTTTTGAAGTATTCCAGAAAACGGTGGCGGATTTCATTGGCTGTCAGCATACAGGCTCCTGCGGGAGGTGGAGAGATCGGGGGATGAGGCCATGCCCGGCGGCATCGCCTCCGGAAAGGTTCGGCGGGGAGGGAGCCCCTCCCCGCATCGGATCAGATTTCGTCGTCCATGTCGTCGACGGGGGCGTTTTCGGGGTCCGGGAGGGTTTCTTCCGGTGCGTGCACGACGGGCCGCGGGTTCATGCCCAGATGCTCGATGAGCTGGCTCTCGATGGCGTTGCGCAGCTCGGGGGGTTTTCATCAAGCAGGGCACGGACCTTTTCCTTGCCCTGGGCCGAGCTTTTCGGACCCGAAGGCGAACCATGCGCCGCTCTTGTCCACGATGCCGGCGTCGACGCCGAGGTCGATGAGTTCCCCGGAGCGGGAAATGCCCGTGCCCCAGATGATGTCGAACTTGGCTTCGCGGAAGGGCGGGGCCATCTTGTTCTTGACCACCTTCACGCGGGTAAGGGGAGCCGTAGGCTTCTTCCTTGTCCTTGAGGGTCTGGATCTTGCGGATGTCGAGGCGCACGGAGGAGTAGAACTTGAGCGCGTTGCCGCCGGTGGTCGTTTCCGGGCTGCCGTAGCCGGTGACGCCGATCTTCATGCGGATCTGGTTGATGAAGATGACGGCGGTGCGGGACTTGTGGATGGTGCCGGTCAGCTTGCGGAGGGCGTGGGACATCAGGCGGGCGTGCCCGCCGACCTGCGTTTCGCCCATTGCGCCTTCGAGTTCGGTCTGGGGGATGAGGGCGGCCACGGAGTCGATGACCACGAGGTCCACCGCGCCGGAACGGACCAGCATGTCGGCGATTTCAAGGGCCTGTTCGCCGTGGTCGGGCTGCGAGATGAGCAGTTCGTCGGTTTTGACGCCAAGGCGCCTGGCATAGGTCACGTCAAGCGCGTGTTCGGCGTCGATGAAGGCGGCGGTCCCGCCGAGCTTCTGGCATTCCGCGATGACGTGCAGGGTGAGGGTCGTTTTGCCCGAGGATTCGGGGCCGTAGATTTCGGTGACCCGGCCCTTGGGGATGCCGCCGATGCCGAGGGCGAGGTCAACGCCGATGGACCCGGTGGGGATCACCGGGACTTTGACATGGACATCATCGGAAAGCTTCATCACGGCGCCTTGGCCGAATTTGCGTTCGATGGTTTCGAGGGCTGTTTTCAACGCCTCTTGGCGCGCTTCTTCAGGGGTAAGGGTTGGCTTTTTTGCCATTGGGGGAGACTCCATAAAGGTAGACGGGGTTTGCCGGGATAGGCTTCCCGAATCTGTTTTCATACCAAAAGCGCTCGGATCGGGCAACCAGATTACGGGCACGCGATCCCGTATGTCAACGGATTCCGCAGGATAGAAAAAGGGGGAGGCGTTCCGATCCTCCCCCCTTTTGTTTTGCCCCGGATCGGGCGGGTTATTTCTTTTCCAGATCGGCCATCAGTTCCAGAGCCGTCTTGGGCCCGGTGTTCACGTCCAGCTTGATGGACGGATCCGTATCTGACAGCGTGTCGAAGGCTTCAACGGGAATCGGCTTTTCCGTGTTGAAGATGAGGCGGATAGCGCCCGGCTTGTCGATGTACTCCATGAGCTTCGCCGTGTTTTCCGTCCCTTCGGCGGCGCCGAGGGATTCCTTGACGTACTTTTTGGCCATATCCACACACTGTTCGGGGGTCAGGCCCATGAACTTCTGGCCGAGGATGCCGAGGCGGGGCAGGAGCCCTTCATCAGCGTATCCTGCTTCGATATGGCTGAACTTGATGTTTTTTTCAACAAAGTTCTCAATGGCGGCCTCGGTGGCGGGATCGTCGACGCTCTTGGCTTTATTGACGATTTCCAGGAACCCTTCATAGGGGAATTCGCCCTTGACGGCGAAGTCGGCCGTACCGAGCTTGGCGACGCTGAGGGAAGCGGTGCTGTTGAACTGGTTGTCCTTGTTGGGCAGGGACATGGCATAGGATGCGCTGGCATCTATTTCCGGCACGCCCATGACCGAGAGCAGCTGGAGTTCCGGTACGAGGGCCACGGGCATCTTGAGGTGCTCCAGAGACACTTCAAGGGCGTAGGGGGAGGTCGAAGGGTTCGTGATGTTCAGCTTGTCCAGCGAAACATCGAGCAGGACGCTGCTGGTTTTGAGGTCCTTCAGGGAAAAGACGCCGATGAGCGGCTTGGGCCCGGCGAAAAAGTTCTGGAAGATCCCGAACGCTTCATCGTCGCTGATGTCGGTGGGAGCGATGAAGTAAATCTTCTCCATGATGTCGCGGGGCGGCAGATTCATGTTCTCGAGCCGGATTTCACCGAGCGTCAGGACGTCCTGCCCACTCAGGGTGAGCACGATCCCGTTTGTCACGGAAGAGTCCAGATGCCCCTTGGCATAGGACTTCTGAACGGCGGAATCGGTGGAGAGGGAGAAAGGCAGCGCCTTGCTCGTTATCTTGACGCCGGAGGCGGCGTCTTCCTTGTACGAAAGCCCGTAGATGATCGCCAGGGCCACTTTCGGATCGTCGTCACCGGCGGTGCTCATCAGGGTTTTGACGGCGGCGGTTTCAATGGCGACGCCCTTGAAGGTGCGGAGCCGTACCGTGATGTTCGGTTCGGGACCGAAGGACAGGTTGTGCAGGGCGATCTCGTCGGCTACGGGAAGTTCCGCCTCCTTGATTTCGCTCTTGGGGTCGCGCATCAGCGAAAGCAGGGTAGTCCCCGGATTCCGGATATCCAGCGTTTCAACGGTAGCGGCCACGGTCTGCTTTGTCGGGGTAACGTACGTCATGCGGACGTTTTTGAGGACAAGATGGTTGTCCATCAGCGTATAGGAAATATCCCCGAGCTCCACGTGGGCATCCTGTGGAGTTTGGGCCGCCCATGTGCGGATGGCGTCAACGACGGCGTTTTCAAGATAGCGCATCCCGCCGTATCCGACGGCGATGACGGCGACAACGGCGATGCCGAGGCCAACGAGGCCTTTCTGGAGTTTGGACAGAGCCATGGCTTTCCTCGAAGAAGGTTTGATGGTCATCCATGCGAGGCATGGAAAGAGCAACAGTGTAGATACGCCCTCCCGCCCGGTCAAGGAAATCATCTGGGGAAAGAAAGAGAAATAAGGGCGGAAAACGCGAAACGGCCCCGGGGCGAGGAACCCGGAGCCGTCTTGCGTGCGCGCCGTGTGCGACGGAGCGCACGGTTTGGATGAGCGGGAACGACAGGCGCTGTCGGAGAGCCGTCTTCATGAGGCCCTGTCAGGCCCGGCCGGAGGAGCCGCGTGCCGTTCGCGGCGCGCAGCCGGATGCGGGGAGCGTCTTCCGGCGGAGACCATTCCGCTTTCTTCCGCCAAGAGGCTCAGGAGGATGTCTCCGGATTGGAGAAAGCGGCGGGTTCCGGGGCTGGGCCCGGAACCGGACGTGTAAGATCGTTTAGGACGCTACGCAGGAGCGGACGGACTTGGGCTTCGCTGCATCGCCGCCCTTCTTGGCGTTGGGATCGACGGTGCGGATCGTGGTGACCTTGTTCTGGGTGAAGAAGTCGATGCCGTCCTTGCCCTGCGCCTTGTTGGTCCCGAGGAGCGACCCCTTGATGCCGCCGAAGGGAATGTACGGATGCGGGGCGCAGATGCCCACGTTGACGCCGACCATGCCCACGTCCGCGTCGCGGCTGAATTTTTCGGCATAGAACTGGCTCTGCGTGAAGATGCACGCGCCGTTGCCGAATTCGGACTGCCGGATGAGTTCGAGGGCGTCGTCGATGTCCGCGATTTTGATCGTGGCGACCAGCGGCCCGAACACTTCAGTCGTGAACAACGGGTTGCAGGGGGTCACGTCCTTGATGATCGTGGGGCCGACGAAATAGCCGTTCTTGTTCTTTTCGGGCAGTTCGGGGTTGCGGCCGTCGAGGACGAGTTCGCAGCCGTGGCCGTGGTTCAGGGCGATATCCACGTATTCCTTCACCTTGTCGGCGGCGGAACGGGAAATCAGGGGGCCCATGTACACGTCGGGATCAAGCGCGTCGCCGACTTTGACCTTCTTGGCGGCTTCGATCATGCGTTCGAGCACGGTGTCGTACAGTTCGGGCACGATGGCCACGATGGACCCGGCGAGGCAGCGCTGGCCCGCGGAGCCGTAGCAGGAGTTGATGTAGTTTTCGATGAAAACGTCGATGTCGGCGTCTTCCATGACCACGAGCATGTTTTTCGCGCCGCCGAGCAGCATGGAGCGTTTGGCGCCTCTGGCGCAGCCTTCGGCCATCCTTTTTGGCGGTCGGGGTGGACCCGACGAGGCACACGCCCGCGATGCGGGGATCTTCATACCACGTGCCGGGGATGTCGCGGCTGCCGTGGATGACGTTGACGACGCCGGCGGGCAGGCCGATTTCCATGAAGATCTCGCACATGAGCTGCATGAAATAGGGCGACTGGGTGGACGGCTTGTAGATAAAGGTGTTGCCCGTGCCGATGGCGAAGGGGATGAACCAGCCGAATACCAGCGCGGGGAAGTTGAAGGGCGCGACGCCGCCGAATACGCCGAGGGCCTGTTTCGTGACCTTGCCGGTGATGCTCCCGGCGATCTGATCGAGGGTCTCGCCCTGAATCAGCGCGGGGATGGAGCAGGCCATTTCGACGATTTCGATGACGCGCTGGACTTCGCCGCGGGCTTCGGAAATATGTTTCGCCTGATCGAGCGCGATGCCCTGCGCGAGCTTTTCCAGATCGCGGATCATGCATTCGCGGATTTTATGAATATAGATCATGCGCTTGGCGATGGGGACGAGGCGCCACGTTTTGTAGGCTTCGGCGGCGGTGGCGATGGCGGCTTCGCAGGTTTCCATGTTGGAAACGGGCACGGAGCCGATGGTTTCGCCGGTGGACGGGTTGTACAGGGGAACCGTTTTGCCGCCCGTTTCTTCCTGCCACTGGCCGTTGATGAAGTTGCGGATCTGGATCATGGTTTTGCCTCCAAACGTATTCTGGGTGGGTGTGGGAATGGGCCCGTTTTGAGATCCCGGCCCATGACTCTCCTATACGCGCCTTCCGTCTTTCCCGTCTTCTCGCATTCTGCCAAAAGAGTATCGCGATCCTGCCAAAATGGGCGGAGATGGCTGGCGCGCGGGGACAGAGGATGAGGGGCTTGGAGTGAGGCTAAGGGGGATAGGGCCGTGCAGGGGAGTCGGGATGGCGCGTGGGCGTCAGCGGGCGAGTTGGCCCGGTGTGCGCCCGAAGAGTTTCTTGAAGGCGGCGATGAACGCGGAAACGGAGGCGTAGCTGCAGTTGAGGGCCACGGCGGTGACGCTTTCCCCCGCTTCAAGCTGGGCGCGGGCGTGGTGCAGGCGGATACGCTGACGCCAGCGCCCGAAGGATTCCCCGGTCTGGCGCTGGAACAGGCGGGCAAGGGTGCGTTCGGACATGCCGAGGCGTGTGCACCATTCGCGGATCGTTTCCGGGGAGTCCGGCTCATTGAGGAGGGCGGTGCACAGGGCGACGAGGCGGCGATCGCGGGGCATGGGGAGGGGAAAGCCCACTTCGGGGAGCAGGGGGAGCTGGTCGAGCAGGACGGAAACCATCCGGGCCACTGGGCCGGGCTCCTCATAGTCGCAGGATTGCGGGGCGAGGGCGTGGATGAGTTCGCGGACGAGGGGCGAGACCTCCATGGCGTGGTAACGTTGAAAACGGGGGCCGGGAGGCAGGACATGAGGCATGATGTACAGGGCATTGTCCACGGACGGCTCCGGGATGTACCATTCATGGGTCAGCCCGGGAGGAATCCACACGGCCCTCTGCGGCGGCGCGGCATAGTTGCCGAGTTCGGTACAGATGACCATGTATCCGGAGCGCATGAACGCCAATTTCGCCCCCAGTGCTCATGCCGGTGCAGATCGCTCCACGTGCCCGCTTCGAACGGGGTCGTTGAAACCGAGAACACCGGACGCGGCAGCCTGACGAACGGGACATTGTAGCTTTTTGACCTCGGTGAGCCGGTAGGATTTCATGGCGGTCGTCTCCATGCCGTAAGTGTAGCGTAAAGCCGTTCCGCCGACAAGGGGGACGGAATGGGGCGGGACGGATTGGGCATTGTTTATCTGCATATATTGATATAAAGTAAATGCCCGTCGTTTGCCCAAACCGGGCCTTTCCTAACCCGAAATCTGCCGCGGAGCGTGTTTCATGTCCGAAAAAGCCAACTTCAGGGCGCTGTTGCCCATGATCGTCTTTCTTGTCCTGTTCATCGGGACGGGCATAGCCCTGACCGCAGCCGGGGCGGATATGCCGTTCTATCAGCTTTCCGCGACAGTGGCGATCATCCCCGCCATCGTGCTCGCCATCCTTCAGGGCAAGGATGATCTGAACAAAAAGATCGGCGTGTTCCTTTCGGGCGTAGGTGAAATCAACATCATCACCATGTGCATGATCTTCCTGCTTGCGGGTGGGTTCGCGTCCGTGGCTTCGGCCATAGGCGGGGTGAAGGCCACGGTCAATTTCGGGCTCTCGCTGCTGCCTCCGTCCATGATCCTGCCGGGCCTGTTCCTCATCGGGGCGTTCATTTCCACGGCGATGGGCACCAGCATGGGGACCGTGGCCGCCATTGCGCCCATTGCGGTGGGCGTGGGCGAACAGACCAACATCCCGCTGGCCTTGCTTCTCGGCGTGGTCATGAGCGGGGCCATGTTCGGGGATAACTTGTCCATGATCTCGGATACGACCATTGCCGCCACCCGCACGCAGGGCTGCGAGATGAAGGACAAGTTCCGCATGAACCTGCTCATCGCCCTGCCCGCGGCGCTCGTCACGCTGGCCCTGCTGTGGTTCGCCGGGGCTTCGGGGCAGGTGGTCAAGCACGAGGAGTAGTCAGTTTATCCGCGTGGTCCCGTATCTCGCTATTCTGGTCATGTCGCTCGCGGGCGTGAACGTGTTCATCGTGCTGCTGGCGGGCATCGTGTTTACCCGGCGCGGTTGGGTATTGCCTCTGTGGACGGCTATACGCTCATCCAGTGGAGCAAGGATATTTTACAGCGGTTTTTGTGGGCATGAACGAGATCATGGTGCTCTCCATGCTGGTGGGCGGCCTCGGGGAACTCATGCGTTACCACGGCGGTATCAGCTGGCTGCTGGAGCGCGTGAACGGGCTGGCCCGGAAGCTCTCCGCCGAGTCCCCGGTGAAGGCGGGCGAATGCTGCATCAGCCTGCTGGTATTGCTTGCCAATCTGTGTACGGCGAACAATACGGTGGCTATCATTCTGACGGGCAAGGTGGCGCACGAAATCGCGGTCTCGAACGGAGTTGACAGGCGGCGCAGCGCCAGCTTACTTGATATTTTCTCATGCGTCGTGCAGGGGCTCATCCCCTATGGGGTCGCAGTTGCTGCTGGCCTGGTTCCATTGCAAAACTTCGCCTTTGTCCATTGCGGGGAACAACTGGTATTGCATGTTGCTCGCGGTGGCCGCCGTATTTGCTATCTTGTTCGGCAATCCCGAGAGTCCGTCCGGTGCGTCCCCTCGCCTAGTACAGAAAGAATCCGGAAAAAAAGCGGTTGTCCGCTTCCCCCTTTTGGGGGCGGGGATTGAGTTGGCGGGGATCGCCCCGCGTTTGGGGCACCCGGGCGGGGGTTTGGAACAGCCTGAAAGAACCTGTTTTTTTAGCGGAATGAGGCCGTTGCATGGGCTTCGCATGAAGGAAAGCCATGTGGTATGTCTACCTGCTCCGATGCGCCGATGCCACGTTGTATTGCGGGGTGACGACGGACATGGAGCGTCGGTTGAGGGAGCACAACGCGGGAAGGCGTGGCGCGAAGTATACGCGGGCGCGCCGTCCCGTTGAGCTGGTGTGCTGCGTGGCGCAGCCGGACGCCTCTTCCGCGTGCCGTCTGGAGTGGGAGGTGAAGCAACGCCCCCGTGCCGAGAAAGCGGCGTTCCTGCTGGCGAGGGCGGAGCGTCCGCCGGAAGAGGAATAAGCAGCGTCTGTTACGGAAAGGATGCCGTATCGCCAAGGGGCGGTGCGGCTTTGTCATGCTGAGAGGGAAACGCTTCCCGGTAAAGGAAGGAGCACGTCCATGTTGATGGGAATGATGATCATCGTTGGCTTCATCGTCGGGTTTCTTGTCGGGTGCACCGGCATGGGCGGGATCATCCTGATTCCGGCTCTTGTCTACCTTTCCGGCCTGAGCAGCCATGTGGCGATGGGGACTACCCTGTTTACGTTCATTTTTACGACCAGCCTGTGCAGCTGGCTGTATATCAGGCTCGGCCATGTGGACTGGAAAGCGACGATCCCCATTTGCATCGGCGGGTTCCTGTTTACGTATGTGGGGGCTGACGTGAAGGCCTTCACCGCCGCGCCATACCTGAATCTCATTCTGGCCCTGCTGATCCTGCTGGCGGGCGCGCTGGTGTTCTGCCCGGTGAGGGGGGCGGCGTTTTTTCCTTTATGGAAGAGGGGCGGAGGTCGCGCTTCTGGGTGCTGTTCGCCGTTGGCAGCGGCGTGGGGTTCGTCGCCGGGCTGACGGGCGCGGGCGGGCCTGTGCTCTCCGTGCCGATCATGATTGCGCTCGGCTTCCCGCCGCTCATCGCCATCGGGGCTGGGCAGGTCTATTCCGTGCCGGTCGCCCTTTCCGGCAGCGCCGCCAACTTCCTGCACGGGGCCATCGACTATAAGGTCGGAGCGCTGATGATCGTCATCCAGATCCTCGGCATCCTCCTCGGCGTGTACATGGCCAACCGTATGGACACCACGAAGCTCCGTAAAATGGTCGCATGGGTCTGCCTCTTCTGCGGCGGCTTTATCCTTGTGAACGCCATTCGGGGATCCTCGCCATGTAGTTTTGTACGACGGGTGCGATGACGCGGAGAAAATCTCCATGAAAGGGAAGCCGTCGGGCTTCCTTTTCATTTTTTGGGGAAAGGCCGCGAAAAGAAGTTTCCGCCTTGTATGGCGCTTCCCATGATAACGTGTTACGTGTTGACCTAGTGAAAACGAAGAGGTTCTTTCCATAATTTTCCAATGCTGTCAGAAGGAAACGATATGCCGCCCATTGAACTTTCCGCCCTTGCCGACGGCATTTCCTATGCCTCGAGCGTCTTTTTCGCTGTGCTGCTGTATCGTCGGGGTATGCTGACGTGTGGGAATCTTTTGCGGACGTTCTTTGCTGGTATGTGTGCGTTCATTCATTTCATAGCAGGGCCTAGAGGGTACGCTGGGTTGCCTTTTTTCTATGATTGGATTGCTGTAGATACTCCACAGTCCTGTATTGAAGTAGGGCAATACGTTCTGCGAAATCTTTGCTTTGGTGCTGTAGCGTATCCATATCTTTTTTTAGCTAAAATATTTACATCAAGACGTAAAATTTTGCTCACAGGTGACTGCCCATTACAAGAAACATTGTTTTTATCTTGTCTGTTAAGTGGAATGACACAAATATTTTGGAATTATGTTGTTGAATTTAATAGTTTTCTTTTTATGGGAGAATGAGGGGAATACGT